>JAEEGG010029205.1_pt1 | contig 10316 bp, 10 predicted proteins | sample 9134161 | NCBI WGS metagenome assembly JAEEGG01 (sample SAMN16246543, study PRJNA631951) | gut metagenome | biome: gut microbiome; feature: rumen; material: CR-attached | host: Bos | place: Iran: Karaj | collected 2018-10 | reverse complement strand
CCTTCTTGGCCTCTTTCGGCACTTGCTCCTGCCGTTTCTTCTCTCGTTCTTTCAAGCGTAGAAACTCAGCCTCACATTCCTCAGCCGTCATCGGTTCCTCAAAGAGCGCATCATCCAGATAAGGCAGATCTTCGAGCGATCCACTGGTCGAATATACCACCCTTTGCAAATCCTTGGTATTAGTGTCCATCTCAATTTGAAGTTCTGTTGCCACTCTTACCTGACTCTCTAAGATCGTAGTGCCAGGAAGACGCTTGCATACCAGATGCCAACCGCCGCTGGCGGAACGTTCCAGCATCATCAGCCCAATAGCCTCCTTTTTACTCAATATCAGTTCCTTAAAGGCATCCGACTGCTCTGCATCATAGCAATCCACATCGTGAAAGAAGAAACTGCCCTGACTTTTGCAGCCAGCAATCAGACCATCCACATGACCAAGATTATAAGCCAGTTGCAACAACTCAGCTTTTGCTTTTTCGTCACCTTGGCGCGCTTTGGCAAGATTCTCCAGATTCGCTTTCGAATCCCTCAGTGCCATTAGTTCCTCGCGGTTCTTGATGGGATGCGCCAACTTGCGTTTCTTGTTGTCGTAAGTTATTCGATAGATCATAAACTTAAACCTTTCTTTATCAGATAGTTGATTATTTCCTTGATGCCTTTTCTCAGCACTTTAGGCAGTTGTGCGCGCATCTCAGCAGGCACAGTGAAAATCACGCGGTCATTACCATCAGAACTAAACGACAGACTGCCATAGTCAACCTTCAGTTCAGGCTTGCCACGCAAGCGCTTTTCTTGGATGAATTCAAATGCCCCATTGTTAAACATCTGGCACTTTCCCCGACCATGAAACGGCTCTACCAATCCTGCACGCGGATTATCAGGCAGTCCCTGTATTAAGTTTGATCCACACTCTGTCTTGGTTATTGCCACCTGGGCACTCAATGTTGTTGTCTTAATAATGTTGTTGTTATTGTTCTTTTTCATTGTTTTTGAGTTTTTGTGAGAAGAAGGTTGGAATCTTTGCGCATTTACCCGGGAACATCCTCCTCACTTCAACTCAAATTGATAAATTATTTCTAACCCTTAAATACTAAAATCTCATTTTTTAATTAGCTCTAGTGCTACGATGTCCATAAACATCTGCCCGTTGTACTCTCGGGCTTGAAACTTCAGCGTGGTGATCACGATGTCGCCTTCACTGAATTGTAATGTAGCCAGATTGCCCAAGGCTGTTACCACATAGGTCGGCTCATACTTGCCACCCAACTCCTGAAGCACCAGTGTCCGCTTATTCAGCACACCGTTCTCAGATTTCTCACTCTTCACTGTAAAGCACTCACCGCACTTCACCACTCTTAAAATTCTTGCTTCCATAAATTTGAAATTTTAAATGATTAATAAATTAAAAGTTGTTGTATATTGGACCAAAAAGTCTCTCATAATCCTTTCGAATCTCCTTGATGGATTTCGGCTTGATGTGGACACCTTCCTGCTTTGCCTTCATCTCACTCTCTCTAACTGCTGCTAGATACATCAGATACTCCTTGTTCTTCACCAGCCCTTGTGTCTTTCCAGCCGACTTCATCAAGGCATCCATCTCCCATTGGTTGCAGTCATACAGAGGATTAACATCCTCATCACTCTTCATGCAGTGTCTCATCTTCACTGCTCTTGTCAGGTCTTTGTGCACACAAGAAGCGCAACACTCCCTAACACTGATGCCATAGGCATTCTTACTAAATCTGTTACTCATATTTTTATTATTTAAAGTGTTTCTGCGCGAATAGTCACCCCAAAGGTTCAGATTCTTATAAAGTTGCTCATCCTCCTCATCAAAACAACAGAATTCGAAGGGACACGCTTCTGGTCTGGCAAGTTCGCCAATCTGCCTGAAAATATTTGCACGGACACAACTTGCTTTGGCTACCTGATGTTGCTTTCTGTATCTGTCGATAGTTGAATGAGCCGCTAACAATCCTTCACTGATCAACTCGAGAAAACATAACGATTTGTTCTTCTGGCAATGCGAGAAAGCCACTCGGACGATTGTCGGGATAAAATCTTTCATGAGTTCTTCCACAACGCCCGGATCGTCCAGTTGCTTGCACTTTGCCTGTAACTTCCGATGCGACATTCTTTTGTAATGCTCCACATCATTCACAAATGAGATCACATTTGGATCTGATGATTCTTTCAGTTGTTGAATAATCAATTTGTACTTCATTTTGCTTTTACTTTTTATCGTTAAATTATTGATTCATCGGGCCTCATTTCTGATTTCCGAGTGCAAAATTAAGCACAAAAAAACGCCCCAGAACTTCTGGAGCGATTTGGTAATGATTTGGTAACGATTTGGTAAAATCAACCTATTTTGAGGCTAGTTTTACCGAGTTCTTCGGCTAATTTCAGTGCAACTTCCCTACACCAGTAATACACACCTTTATCCATATTGCTGACTTTCACTTCCGACTTCCCAAACGGGTCACAATCCATAAAAGAGAGTTTGCAGAATCTCCTTATATTATTATAGGAGCAACCATAATTTTCTGGCAACCCAAGATTAAGTCTGTCAATCTTATCGCAAAATTCTTTGGGATCCACGGGGTAATTGCATTTCCATCTAAGACACCAATATGCCCCAGCCCATTTCTGCTTGGTATCAATCACTTGATCTTTGCCGACACAAGCCTGCAGAGCCTTCATTACCTGCTCATCGGAAAAGCCATTCTGGGCACATTCGCTTTTCCCTTGATACACGGTACCATAATAGTTATTGGTTTGTGTCTGGATAATCTGATTGCCTGGGCTGTAAATATGAACCACGAAGCCGTTTAGATTCTCATTCTCCATGATTCAGCCCTCCATAATTATGTTGTTCCTGCACAAGTTGGTTACCCGGACTTCTGAAATTGACTTCTGAAACATCCCCAATACGGACTTCTGAAATCTTTTCCTCTTCTATTGTCAGATAGAGATTCACATTCAGATTGGTAACCTGAACGTTTCTTTGGCAAAAAAAAGTTTGATAACAGTTAATTAGTCTCTCGATGATCGTGGAGCCACAAATCTTCTTTGCGGCCCCGCGTTGACTGCCAAGCAGTTCCTCGTTTGTTGTGTCTTTAGCCATATCATATATATTATAGATTCTGCCTACAAAGATACAACCGACCCTGTAACATAAGTTGCGACAGTTCTCAAAAATCTGCAATCTGTTCACATAGTTTAACTAAATTCTCATATTTCAACTGAAATTTGAGGTCAGTTAGACGCATTTCTCTGATTTTTGCCAATTCAAAAGAGCCGAATGAGCCGTCATGCTTCCTACACATCAAAGACCAATGAGCACCATGTTGTTTCATACAATAGGGTTCCACTTGCTGATGAAAATCGAGCGTGTCATCATCTTGTTGGTAATCGATTTCCACCATCACGTTCTTACGCATGGCCTCCACGATGATACTGAAATAGATATTCTCCGAGAGGTTGGGCTCTAAGATGATCCGATGATAAAACTGCATCATCTCCGCGAGTTTATCTTTCTCTGCCGAGCTCAATAGCGAAGCCTTATTGTCAGCCTCCGTCAGTTTATCACTCTCTATAAAATAGCGGTGCTCACTATCACAGCCAATACTCACCCCGAAAAGTTCTTCAACGTCATTACGATATCTGGAAAAAGTCTGTCTGATCAGCGGTTTACCATCATTGACTCTTGTATCCGCCATCCACATCTCGTTGATCCGTTTGAGTGTCAGCGGGCCATAATTGCGTATAATGTCGTATAGCCAGAAATAAGTCTTTAATATTAATGCTGGTTTCATGTTGCATGTCTTGTTTCAGCCTGCAAAGTTACATAATAAATATAATAATGTAGAAGCCTTCCCGAATTATTTTCTGTTTCCAATTATTTTCCACGTTTTTCTTGGTGGTTTCAAAATAAAGAACTACCTTTGCACCATCAAATTATTGTTGAACATTAAATCCACTTTACTATGGACGAATTACAAAACATCCAAAATCTCATCTATGTCATTCGCGGACAACGAGTGATGCTCGACTTTGATCTGGCTATGCTCTATGAAGTAGAGACACGTTCATTAAACCAGACCGTAAAACGTAATAACAGACGATTTCCAAGGGATTTCATGTTCCAACTTACAGAAGAGGAATGGGGATTTATCTCATCACAATTTGTGATGACATCAAGAGAAATCTCGCAAACCCATCGGCTTCATTCAACCAAAAGATGATGATAAGAAATAATAAGATCTTTGTTTTTATATTATTCATAAATTGTTGTTGAAGGGGTCCGCAGTGATGCGCGCCCCTTCATTCTATTTACACTGATTCATATCTATTCATCAAATTCATTCTTCATCTTCTTAAACTCATCATACAAACCTATACCAAAGTCACTCTTGCCAGCCCATCTTGACCTTTTATAACATTCTGGAATGGTATTGATCGCCACTTTATCCACACCCTGTTTTAACAACTCCATATCCTCTGGAGTGACATAGAGTATTGCATAATGTTCATCAGAAGAGCTACCAGAAGCGATGCCAAAGCCCCAATGAACAGAACTATGTCTAGTTGATCTACTACCATCCGAACCTGAAAGCACAAGGACAGATCCATCAGCTAGTTTGAACTTTACGATTGTATTGTCCGTAAGACGATTCTCGCCGTCGTCTTTAAATGAAAGAATCAGAAAATACTCATTATCGAATGTATAAACACAAAACTTTGCATTACTACCTACACTGAATTACTCTACTGCCGATGCAGTTGTCATCGACATTAAGAAAATGAATAATACAATTATCTTCTTCATAATACACCTTATTAATTACTATGTGCGATTTCATTATATTATAATCACACCAGCTTCTTACCGTTCAAAACTTCCTTTGAAACGCCGATGATAATATCATCAGCTCCAACAAGTAGCTGAATCTCATAGCCACCATCTACAAAGTTATAGTAGGCACCTTTCTCATTATTTCTATCAGTGATGTTAACAGCTTGTTTAGAAGAATAACCTCCTACAGCCTCTATCACATCATTGATATTCTTACCTCTTAATGGGTTTTGTTTCCTCATCTTTTTCACAAGCACGTATCCTTGATTCTTATATGCCATCAAAAGACCTGCAACGAAATAGCCTATAAAGACACCCGCGCACACACCTATGATTTGGTACATTCCTTTATTACCACCTGCTTCATCAATCAACACGCTTGTCAGCAGATACCCCAAGAAGCCGCCTACTATGGCGAAATAATGCATCTTCATATTGTCTGAAAACTAATTAATTCCAAATATGGTTTTTCTTTGCTCGAAAGATTTGAGCAAATCATCAATGAGATTAATACAAATAATAATTTCTTCATGACTCTATTGTTTTAAGTTATTATTCTTGTTTGCAAAGATAATGCTTTTTTCTCAGACTTCAAATAAAACTCAAATTTATTAATCAAATTCTATCAAAATCGCATCTTGTCGCTTTCATATCACAAAAGGGTTATCTCCTCTTCTGTTAGGGTTGCCCTCAAAATTTATAATTTTGATTCTATGTATTTGATAGTTTCATCATCTGTAATTCCATATATATTGAAAACCAATGCATCAAGTTTAACAGCATCTTCTTCATTCGGAGATGTCGAAAGTTTATCAACGTATTTAGATATCTTTGTTTCATCATCATGCGATGGAATAGGAACATAGATAGGGTGAAAAGCTTGAACGCTAACCAAAGAATCGCCTGTTCCTGTCTTGGGCGTGTATTTTAACAAATAACGTCCCATTTTGGAATTGAATATACCACAAAGATACTTAATACGGTTACCAACAGCGATGCAAGTACTATCGAGTGTCAAGATGCCAGACTCATCATATGCAAATCTGACGTCTGAGCCAATGCGTTTCCATATCAATTTTGGTTTAGCAAATTCTTTCCAGAAAGCAATATTGTCTTGAAGTTCAAACCATTGATGAGCAGTTTTCTTTCTTGATTTTTCTGGATTGTCTGGATTGTTGCCCAATATTACAGGTTCGTTGTTTATCTTTACAACTTTCCCTGCTTGATAGAGTTTTTGTCTACAATAAGATGCCAACAATTTCTCATCATCAGCTATCCACTCATATCCGTGAGTTCTCAATTTATCTTCTTCAAACGTGGTAAGATGCTTCTGAACGGACGGATATAGTAATATCTCGTGCTTTCTTGATGGAAATGTTGTTATCAGATAGAGATCATTCCAGTTGTAGCCATATCTGAGAACGTCTTCACCTTTTATCACTTTTTGTATCAGTTTGTCTGTTAACTCAGCTTCTCTTTCAGAGCTACAATTCTCCAGTATTTTATTGCGTTGCTCGCTATTAATCAGGAAAGCATCGTTATTACCCGTTTTAATTCCAAACTTGACATTTAAATTCCATGACTTATCTTTCAGTTGTTTTCCAACCTTCATCACCTGGTTTCTTATTCTCTGATCCTGAGGTTGAAGGATGTACCAGAAGTCAGAAGTATTGAAGTCACATTCTATAAGATTGTCCTTCAAGTAGCTATCGAGTGTTTTGTAATCGTCCTTATTAATATTTACCGCTAATGTCTTATGCTGGTTTTCTCCTTTCGATAAAATCATTATATTGGTTTCAACCGTTACATTTTCAAACACTTGGAACCCAACAAAATCAGCTAACAGCAATGGATTTGATTTCTTGGAAAGATACATCCTGGTATTTTCACCGAATTCTGTTCTCATCCAGCTATTAGAAGTAATATAGCTAACGAGACCACCTTCTCGTACTAACATCAACCCTAATTCGAAGAATAAGGTCAAGATGTCTCCTTTACTATTGTAGGTTTCATACCTTTTTTGATTAGGAATCCTACCTGGTAGTCGCTGATAAAACTTAGACATCTTGCCCAATTTCTGCATATTGATATAGGGTGGATTACCTATTATCACATCAAAACCGATAAAACGGGCTTCATCATCCAGAACCTCAGGGAATTGGAGCATCCACTCCATAGAGTCATGGTAAGGGTCTTTATAATCTATAATCTCCTCGTCAACATCCCATCTAAGTTCGCCTGTTTGCAAGAATCTTTGTCTAATTTCTTTAAGTTTTTTAGCAATCTCAATACGTTTATTCTTATCGCTTCTTTGTTTGTATTCTGCAACAAGAGATTTATAGGTTGAGATACTTGACCTAAGCTTTCTTGCTAGATCAGACGACAGCTTTAACGACTCATTCAATACTATCGGGAACTTTGATACTAACGAATTACCACACTTGATATTAATATCAATGTTGGGTAGTGTTTGTAGCAACTCATATTCTCTGTCATAATAAGTACTTTTCAGCAATTCAATCCATAATCGAAGCCTGCATATATTTACTGAGTTAGGATTTATATCAACACCAAAAAGACAATTTTCTATAATAGTTTTCTTCTCATTAAAAATAACCTCTTGCAAGCGTTGACTGTCTGTATAGTAGATTGAACGTTGATACACAACCTGTTCTCCTGACTCGTCCGTAATAATGAGTTCGTCGTTTTGTACATCTACGTGATAGTCACGTAACCGTTTACCACTTTCATCAAGAATAATTCCCAAATCCGCTTTAATGGAGATCAACTCATTTAAAGCAGAGACAAGAAAATGACCGGAACCGACAGCTGGATCGCATATCCGCATACTATTAATGATTTTATTGGCTTCAGGTTTGTCATCAATATGATTGTATAAATCATCAATACTCGTGCAAGACCATCCCTTTTCCTTATTAAACTTGTCAACGACTGCCCGACGTAAAGTTTCCCTGCATAGAGTCATTGTTATCTTTGAAGGTGTAAAAATAGATCCATCCTTATAACCATTTATTTTCTCAAAGATTAAACCAAGTACAGATGCCGATATTAATGGCTTTGTATCAAAATCAACAGCATCGTCAGTTTTCTTATCTGCACCAAAATCGTACGAATCCAGGAATAATAGAAGATATTCTAATGAAGAAAGATTTCGCTTTGTATGCTTCACATATGATTTCAGTACACTCCCTGAAAATAGCGAAAGAGCTGCATTATTGTCAAGAACAGATAACCTTATAACACACTGCTCCAATCTAGAAACCTCAAACAAAGAACTGTTCAGATAAGGAACATGGGGATACTTGTCTTTTAATGATTGAGACCGTTTATCTTCTGGCACAGCTAATACTCTAAAAAACAATGTGTCTAAATCATTATAGTTTTTTAAATTGTCACTATTCAGAAATTTGTAACTTTCATCATTTTTGTTATACAAAAGAAGTTGGGCTTCAAGTAGTTTAAGGAATAATAAACGATTAATCCAAACTATCGACATTTGTAAAGCGGCATTAAAAATCCTATCCTCTTCTGTATCCCCCTCAACCGGTAAATATGAAATCGGTAAGGATTTTATCTGTTCTATCGTATTTTCAATTAAAGCTCCTTCCTGTCTATCTTCTTTTCTCTTTATAAGTCTTTTATTATCTTCTTCTGTTTCTTCAAGTCCCATGATATAAAGCAATTCCGTATAGAATTTGCGATTCAGATGGTTATTATCTGCGCGCTCGTATTGCTTAAACAGATAATTTGGCGAAAGTATTTTATATACATAACTAACTTTACTTTTGGCTGTTCCATCTTTATTGATAGTCAATTCGCGTAGATTAAAATACGTATAACGCAATATAGACTTTGATTCTTCCACAAAGGGGGCTGCAACATTCTCATAAAATTGATCTGTGGTTTTAAAAGACAACTGGCCTTTTATGAATTGCTCGTATTTCTTTTTAAAATTGTTATCGCGCCAAAATAGCCTATCATAATCTAATGCATCTATAATGCACCATTCATTCATATTTGTGATAACAATATGCTTTAATTCGTCATTCCTATCATGACGTTCATTCATATAGTAAAGAATCGTCTCATAAAATGCTTTGGCTCGCAAATCATCCTTTCTTACCATCTCGTCAGACGTAGTTGACTTTGTTTCAATAAATACGTTTGTCCTAGATAATGGGTCGTAGGCTCCTAATATGGCCAAATCTTTTCGCTTCTCATCACCGACAATTAGATATTTCTCTTTATAATATGTGTGTTCTAAAAAAGTTTTCAAGAACCCCTTTTGCGTTTCTTCTGTCTGATGGTCATCAAGGAAGTCATAATATGTTTTGATCTCCTTTTTAAACAGATCGACACTATCTTGTGAAATATTCCTGTACAAGGAAGCTCTTTTGACTATGGCTTTTATGTCAGAACTCGGTTCGAAAATCATCAGCTTTCAACAATACCTCCCCAGCCGATACCCATCGCCAGAATAGTTTATAAGATTTCATTTCGAACCACATATAAAAAAGCGGGGTATCCTCATCTGCTCGTCCCCCGTTTCGGCCTACCACAGCCTTCCCAATAGAACGAACAGAGTCTGAATACCCACGCTGGTATATATATAATAGCCCAAAAGTGTGCGTGAGGACGTGGTTAGCCCTCTGCACACTCCGGGAGTATATACTACACCCGTAGCATTCATCTCTGCATTTGTCTTTGATTGGGATTTGATTGTGGTAGTTCAAACGGTCAAAAACAAAGCATCAATGACGCTTCTCAATATGTCGCTGTCCTCACCCATTTGCCCGAGGGCGTGGGTATGGACGTTGCAAAAATACAAAACTTTTGGGAAATAACTACCTTTTGGGGATAAAAAAATGAAAATAAATGGAGAAAAGTTTGGAAGATAAGCAAATTGTACCTATCTTTGCAACGTCAGAACAATAGTTTTGACTACGCCGCTGAGTGCGGGGAGCAAGGCTTGATCGATACTGCTCCATTTATAGCTACCTAATGGGTGGCTATATTTTTATATTTCTGTCGAAATATGCGATTAAAAGTTAGGTGTTTAGAATCACAAAAAATCAGTAAATCAGATATCAGTTTTTATTTTGGCACCCCCCTACATCGTGCGCAGAGAAGAATAGTATTAATAATAATATTAATAATATATATATAATATTATAATATTATATATATATTAACTTCGGAATGGCTTAGAGGGGTACCACACAAATAAAAAACTGATATCTGATATCTGATACGCCTAAGGGGGTAATTTTCAAAACGTGTTTTTTTGCGTGTCTTTTTTGGCGATTAATTTGCAAGACCACTGAAAATTTTGTACCTTTGCAGTGTCAAATGAAAGAGGTTGCAGAGGCGCCCATTAAGGATAAAAATTGCAAGCATTAAATCTAGAAATTGCGCGCATTAATGATAGCAAGATTTT
>JAEEGG010029201.1_pt1 | contig 10318 bp, 9 predicted proteins | sample 9134161 | NCBI WGS metagenome assembly JAEEGG01 (sample SAMN16246543, study PRJNA631951) | gut metagenome | biome: gut microbiome; feature: rumen; material: CR-attached | host: Bos | place: Iran: Karaj | collected 2018-10 | reverse complement strand
AGGGTGGACCGAAAGGCTCCGCACGGTGTTCAACCGAGGCTTCTGGGACGGCTACTATCTGGGACGCAAGATGGGAGAGTGGAGCGAAAGGTACGGCTCCCAAGCCACCGAGAACAAGGTCTATTTAGGCAAGGTGACCAACTACTACAACCGTCCACAGGTGGCCGAAATGCGCATCGAGACTGCCGAGACTCTGAAACAAGGCGACGACCTTATGGTGATAGGGCAGACCACGGGTGTTTACCGCGCCACCGTGGAGGAGCTGCGCCTTGGCGACACCGCCCAGCCCGTGCCGGAAGTGCATCAAGGCGACGTGTTCAGCGTCAAGACCACCGAGATGCTGCACCGCGGCGACAAACTCTACCGCGTGGACCAAGTGATTGACGAGTTCTGAAGATGGACGAAGTGCGCATATATCACACCCCGTTGGGGGGTAAAGCCTGGTGGGCAATCTTGGTAATGCTGGTGCTTTTTGGCGTTTTCGTATGGCTTTTGACGGATAATCCAAGTGTCAGTAATCCTGGGGAGATGTGGTTCTGTATGATTGCCACCGGCGTCATGGGGCTGTTCTTTCCCTTGGTTGCCCTGTGGGAACGGTTGGCGCGTCGTCCGGCCGTGACGGTATTGCCGGACAGGATTATATGCCATGCACTTTGGAAAACGCACATATACCGCTTCGACGAGGTCGAAAGGTTTGGGTACTACAAGATGGACCTAGGTCGGACAAACCAAGAGTTTGTCACTATCCATTTCTGCAAGCAGGTGTCGGAGCGCAAGTTGCAGGAGGCTTCAAGGATGGCGCGTGCCATAAGACGGTTCAACACAAGGCTCTCGGGTTCGCAGGAGTCCATCGGTGCTTCTGCCCTGACGATGAAACCACAGGCGTTGTGTGACCTGCTGGATCAAAGACTGAAAGAATACAAGAAAGGTTGATAGCCTATGACGACAGAACAGGAACAGGCCTTGCAGCTGGCCACCGAAGCGGGACACATCCTCCTCGAAAACGGCGCGGAAATCAGCCGCGTTGAGGAGACCATGACCCGCATCGCCTCGGCCTATGGTATCGAGGACGAGAGTTTCTTTGTGCTGAGCAACGGCATCATCGCCACCGGGCAGCACTATGCCCGTGCCGAGTTCATCCCCATCAAGGGCACCCAACTGGCCAAAGTGGTGGAGGTGAACCAGCTCAGCCGCGACGTGACCGCCGGAGAATGTGGGAATGCGTTAAAGCGTGAAAGTGTCAATCAGACTAACGAATTAACGAATTCACAAGTTAACACATTCAAGCCGATGCCCGTGGAAACCCTCAGACAAAGGATTCAGGCTATCCGCACCATGCCCGGCAAGGTGTGGTGGGAGATGACGCTGGGCATTGCCCTCGGCGTGTCGTCGTTCAGCATCCTGTTTGGCGGCAGTCTTGTCGATGCCTTGGCAACACTTGTTGCGGGTGTTCTCTTGGGGCTGTTCATGACTTTTGTCAGCCCCCACCTCTCGCGCCTTGTGGGCAACGTGGCCGGAGGCTTGGTGGGGGGAATCCTCTGCATCCTGCTCTACCGGCTGGCCATGGGCATTGAAGGCCTGCCGCAGCTGCACTTGGCCAATATGATTATCGGCACGATAATTGCCCTGGTGCCGGGCGTCCCCTTCACCAACGGCATGCGCGACCTGGCCAACGAAGACTACATCGCGGGCACCACCCGTCTCACCGATGCCTTCTTGGTGTTCCTGTGCATAGCCCTGGGCGTTGCTTTGGCTTTCATCGTCGATGGTGTCGTCACCGGCGGTATAGTCCAGCTCGGAGCCCCGGTCAAGGACCCTGTGGCCGCCCACTGGGTCATCCAGCTGGTCGCTGCTTTTGTGGGCACAGTGGGCTTCTCCGCTCTTTTTGGCGCACCCCGCCGTTTTTACCTTTATTGCGGTTTGGCGGGCATGGCTGGCTGGGCGGTATATCTGCTTGTGGCCATGAGCCATTCCGTGGTCGGTGCAGCCTTCTTCGCCGCGCTGGCCGTGGCGGCCATCAGCCACATCATGGCAAAGATATGCCGCTGCCCCGTCACCGTGTTCCTCATCAGCGGCATCATCCCCTTGGTGCCGGGTGGCGGCATCTTCTGGACGGCCTACTACATCGTCACCGAGCAGCTCCGTATGGCTGCTTCAACGGGATTTGTTGCCTTGAAAGTTACCATCGCTATTGCCGGAGGCATCATCCTGGCCTCGGGCATAATCAACAAACTGTTTATCCGGAAAAAGAATGGCTAAAGCAAAGACATACTATTTCTGCCGTGAGTGCGGCTACCAGTCCAGCAGTTGGCTGGGCCGCTGCCCCGAGTGCGGCAAGTGGAACACCTTCGACGAGGAGGTGCTGAAACCCGCAACCGCCACAGCACAGAAGTCGGCAACTAAAGGCGCGGGAGTCTCCACACCCAAGCTCATCCAGCAGGTCACCTACAGCGAGACACAGCGGCTGCCAACCCGCTGCACCGAGTTCGACAGGGTGCTGGGCGGCGGCATCGTCCCCGGCTCGCTGTTGCTCATAGGCGGCGAACCCGGCATAGGCAAGAGCACCCTCCTGCTGCAGACTGCACTGGCTGTGACCGGACAGCGCATCCTCTACGTCAGCGGCGAGGAAAGCGAAGAGCAAATCAAGATGCGTGCCGACCGCATTGTCCCCGGCGGCCAGGCTGCCGAGTGCTACGTGGTGAGCGAAACCTCCATGGAGCGCATCTTCGAGCACATCGCCGCCGTGCAGCCCCAACTGGTCATTGTCGATTCCATCCAGACCGTCAGCACCGAGCTGATCGAGTCCGGTGCGGGAAGTGTGTCGCAGATACGCGAATGCACCACCCAGCTGCAGCGCTATGCCAAAGAGAGCGGCGTGCCCGTGCTGTTGGTGGGTCACATCACCAAGGACGGCTTCCTGGCTGGTCCCAAAGTCATGGAGCACATCGTCGATGCCGTCCTCCAGTTCGAGGGCGACCGCAACTACGGCTTCCGAATCCTCCGCGCCCTCAAGAACCGTTTCGGCTCCACAGCCGAGATAGGCATCTTCGAGATGCGCGGCAGCGGCCTCGCCGAAGTGTCCAACCCCTCGGCACTCCTCCTGTCCCATCGCGACGAGCAGCTCAGCGGAGCCGCCGTCGCCGCCACGCTCGAGGGCGCCCGCCCCATGTTCGTCGAAGTGCAGTCGCTTGTCAGCAGTGCCGTCTATGGCACGCCCCAGCGCAACGCCAACGGCTTCGACATGCGGCGCATGAACATGCTGCTGGCAGTGCTCGAAAAACGCTGCGGCTTCAAGCTGGGTGCCAAGGATGTCTTCCTCAACATGGCGGGAGGCCTGCGCGTCAGCGACCCCGCACTCGACCTCGCCGTGGCCTGCAGCATCCTCTCCAGCAATGTCGATATCCCCATCTCCCCGCGCTACTGCTTTGCTGCCGAGGTGGGACTCAGCGGCGAGGTGCGCCCCGTAAGCCGCATCGACAGCCGCGTGGGCGAAGCGGCAAGGCTCGGCTTTGAAAAAATATTCATCTCCAAATACGACTCCCGCAACCTCGCCCGCGCCCAAGCCGGCATCGAGATAGTGGCCGTCAGCGTAATCGAAGAAGCCTTCCGCAACCTATTCGCCTAAAAAAGTTGAAAATTGAAAGTTGAAAGTTGAAAGTTGCTGCCGCACCCGGATAATTTTCACTTTTCAATTTTCACTTTTCAATTTAATTAATTCTCAATTCTCAATTCTCAATTCAAAAAAAATACCCCCCATGCATTACACCTATCAAACCGAACAGACCTGCAGCCAGCTCATCGACTTCGACATCATCGACGGCCGCCTGCACAACGTCGTCTTCCTCGGCGGCTGTGACGGCAACCTGCAGGGCGTTGGACGCCTTGTCGAGGGCATGAAAGTCGAGGATGTCCTGTCCCGCCTGGAAGGCATCCGCTGCGGCTGGAAAGACACCTCGTGTCCCGACCAGCTGTGCCGCGCCATCCGCAAGGCAATGTCTGAATAATTGAGAATTGAGAATTTAGAAGATTGCATGATTGTCTGATTGTCTGATTGCTTGAGTGATTTGACCGCGCCAGCCACTCAGGAATTAACACAATCAAGCATTCAAGCAATAATTTCAATTCTCAATTCAAAAACGATCATCCTGCCGCCCTGCACCTCGAACGTGTCGCCCACGGCCTCGTTGAGGGTGCCCTGCCACCACGAAGTGAGGCAGCGCCCCTCTATCGGCCAGCGTAGACCGCTTACGGTGACGGGAACGTCGGGCGTGAGGGAGAAGAGCGACACCTGCTGCCCTGCATGCGACGCAAAGCGGCGACGCCCCTGCATGGGCTCGAACACGCCGTAGTCGCCCACCATGCGGAACGCCATGCCGGGGTACTGCTCCATGTAGTAGGCCAGCAGGCTGATGTTGCCCAGCGTGTGGTCCTCGCGCAGCCCCGTGGCGCCGATATAGTCGATGGCGATTTCGCTGTCGGCAATGCCCGCGCGGCGAGCCTCCGCCACGGCGTGGCGGGTGGCCTTGGTCAGGTCGTTGTATTCCTGCTCCTCCACCACATAGTGATGCACATCGACGCCCCGGCGGCGCGCCTCGGCAATCAGGGCGGGGTCGAGGCTGTCCCCGTCGCCCACCACATCCACGGGATGGTCGGGGAGGAGGGTCTGGCGGCTGTGCCAGCCAAGGTATTTTTCTATCGCCCCGTCGCAGCAGACCACTCTGTCGGCACTGCCGAGCAGGGTGTCCACCCATGGCTTTTCGGGAAACAATCCGTTGGCTATAATGATGATATTCATTGGTGTTGCATAGTATTGTAGAGGGTACAAACAAAGGCAAAGGTACGAAGAAAATTGAAAATCGGAAGTCGAAAAATGAAAATAACGAAAAAAATGTGTACTTTTGCAAAACGAAATAAGTTGAAAGTTGAAAATTGAAAAGTGAAAGGTTTTAGGGGAGAAAGGTTTTATGGTTTTAAGGTTTTAGTGTTTCAAACCCTCAATCCCTCAAACCCTCAATCCAATTCTCAACTCTCAACTTTCAACTCTCAACTTAACTGAATGGAATCGATAAAGAAGATATACCGCAAAGGCTACGGCCCCTCGAGCAGCCACACCATGGCCCCCTACCGGGCGGCGGTGCAGTTCCGCACCGACCACCCCGATGCCGCCTCCATCCGTGTCACCCTCTACGGCAGCCTGGCGGCCACGGGTCGCGGCCACCACACCGACAAGGCACTCACCGACGGCTCCGCACCCCTGCCCGTGGAGATTGTGTGGAAACCCGACGTGGTGCTGCCCTTCCACACCAATGGGATGCACTTCGAGGCACTCGACGCCCAAGGCACCGCCACCGCCGAATGGACCATCTACAGCGTGGGCGGCGGCGCACTCGCCAACGAGACCGTGCGCGAGGAGAGCGTATGCGTTTACGACAAATCGACGCTGGCCGAGATACTGCCCTATATCGAGCACGAAGGCATGACCTACTGGGAATACGTGCAGCAATGCGAAGGCGACGGCATCTGGCCGTATCTGCAGGAAATGTGGGAGGTGATGCAATCCACCATCCGCGAGGGACTGCAGGCCGAAGGGGTAATACCGGGAGGGTTGCACCTGCGCAGCAAGGCAAGGCAGTACTATGTGCGCGCCTCCTCCTACAAGCCGTCGCTGCAAAGCCGTGCCCTGGTCATCGCCTACGCCCTGGCTACCTCCGAGCGCAACGCTGCAGGCGGCCATATTGTCACCGCCCCCACATGTGGCTCGTCGGGCGTGCTGCCCGCTGTACTCTACCACCTGAAGAAAGCGCATGACTTCTCCGACACCGAGATACTGCGTGCCATGGCCACGGCCGGTCTCTTTGCCAACGTCATCAAGCACAACGCCTCCATCTCTGGTGCAGAAGTGGGCTGCCAGGGCGAGGTGGGCAGTGCCTGCGTCATGGCTGCAGTGGCCGCCAACCAGCTCTTCGGTGGCAGCCCCCAGCAGATAGAGTATGCCGCCGAGATGGCCATGGAGCACAACCTCGGCCTCACCTGCGACCCCATGTGTGGTCTTGTCCAAATACCCTGTATCGAACGCAACGCCATGGCCGCCCTCCGTGCTCTCGACATCAACATCTACGCCATGATGAGCGACGGCAAACACATCATCTCGTTCGACAAGGTGGTGCGCACCATGAAACGCACGGGGCACGACCTGCCCAGTCTCTACAAAGAAACATCGATGGGAGGGCTGGCAGTGGATGAATAGAGGAGAATGTGTGAATGTGTGAACGTGTTAATGTGCTAATCAGACTAACGAATTAACGAATTGACGAATTAAATAATACTTTAAAGAAATGAAGAAAATATTACTTGTTCTTACCGCTTTGGTGCTGTCGCAGATGGCCATGGCACAGCAGTTTTCGCTTCCCATCATGCCCGAGAAGATGTGGCCTTCGGACTATGCCAAGTACGAGACCGACGTGCTGAACTGCTGCAACTACCTCCTCACCGCCGACCCGGCATTCAACCAACCCAAGCACGAAGAGTGCACCTCGTTCCTAATCCGCTGGCTCGAAGGCACCCCGCAAGTGCAGCTGGTTATCGCCCCTGACATTGTTGACCCTGATAACGAGCAGCTACTTGTAGCCTACCTTGCCGCCTGGACACGCCACGCGCTCCAGTACAAAGACTCCTCGCCCCTGGTGTGTGCCAACGTCGCCGTCGAAGAGATGCTCCGCTATTACGAGAACTTCAAAGCGTCAACAGGCAGCTCAAAGAAAGCCGAGAAACTGCTCAAACATCAGCGCAATGGCAATCTGGCCTCAGTGGTGGCCAAGGCCCTTGGAATATAAGGGAACTCTGAACTTGTTAATTCGTAAATGTGTTAATTAGTTAGTCAAGGACTCACACATTAACGAATTGACACATTCAAATTAGCACATTCAAATGATGCTGCGCCCAAGCCTCCGAGGACTGTTTTTGTCGGCAGTGCTGCTTCTGGCATCCTGTCACGAGAGAGGTGTGCCGTTTCCCTATGTGCCGAACACGCCTGAGAAATACAACCGCCAAGAGTTTGGTTTGCAGGATGCACGGGTGGCCATGCTCACCTACGAGCAGTATCATGAGTATTATGAAGGATTGGCGTCGGAAAGAATTGTCTGTTTCGACACTTCCGGGCATTGCGTGGAGTATTTCTACCGCGACCACGACATCTGCCAGCATCGGGTGTTTAGCTACGACAGCCTGGGTCGCAGAACAGAGGAACGGGCGTGGGAGGACACCGCTGGGGTGTCGTACGACAGCTTGAGGAAGTGTGTGGTCACAACCTACAGCTATTCCAGGAACGGCCGTCGCTGCAAGGCCCGCATCACCGCCCCCGACGGTAAAAGCTACACCTTCAGGCTCAGGTACGATAAAGCGGGACGCTTGTCGCGCTTCATCTATCCCGACGGGTCGCGATTCAGTTATGACTACGACACAGCCGGACGGCTTGTGTGCCGCACCTGGCCCGATGCCTCGACAGAGCGTTTTGAGTACGACGGCCAGGGCGAATTGAAAGCAAAGATAAACCGCGACGGGACGCACACTTGGTACATGGCAACACCCCCGCCGTTGAGTACCGACAGTCTGGGGCGTGTGTTGGAGGAGGTTGTGGGTCAGTCACCGGACAACACCAATCCCATCATAGCCACTTATGTCTACGACGACCACGGCAACTGGGTGCGCCGCACCACTGCCGGCGTTTCATCCCCCACCGTTCTCGAGGTCCGCACCTTCAGGTACTACGGCATTTGAACACCTTGATAATTGTAGTAACGTTGAAAGTTAGTATGGAAAGTTTTATAATTATCTCTTAATATATGAAACACGTAATCTTATTACTTTGTGTTGCCGCAATGCTGACGGGCTGCGGCGGCAGGAATCAGGATACTGGCTGGAGGGACGCTGTGGGTGTCCGTGTGGCGGTTGTGGATGGAGGTGAGAATATGCACCAGCGCGAATATGTAGGCTACATTGGCTCGGAGGTGGAGATGGATTTATTCTTCCCCCTTGGTGGAAAGTTGACAAAGGTGGCCGTGCACAACGGTCAGCGGGTGAAGAAAGGGCAGGTGCTGGCCGAGGTGGATGCCACTACGGCACGAAGTTTGTGGGGCTCAGCGTGTGCTGCCCTGCGCCAGGCCGAAGATGCATACGGACGCATGCAACACGTACATGAAGAGGGCGGTATCAGCGACGTGCGCTGGGTGCAGATGGAGACGGACCTTGAAAAGGCCCGCCAAGCAGAGACCGCTGCCCGCCAACGGGTTGAGGATTGCTTGCTGCGTGCCCCCTTCGACGGCGTGGTATCGTGCGGTACTCACCATGTAGGTGAGGAGTTGAAGCCCGTGGAACCCTTTGCACGTGTTATCGACATGGGACGCCTGCGTGTAGCGTTTTCCGTCCCCGAACACGAGGTGGGTCTCCTGCCAGTGGGCACAGCGGCAAAGGCTGTCGTACCTGCTTTGGACGACAGGGAGTTTGCACTGCGGGTGTCGGACAAGAGCCTTGTGGCCAATCCACTGGGTCATACCTACAAGGTTTACGGAACGATGGTGCAGCAGAGCTCCTCGAACAACAGTAGTGCGGGGTTGCTGCCTGACATGGTGGCAAAAGTGAAGGTGGATATTGACACGAAGGCGGGTATTGTGGTGCCGGCCGAATGTGTGCAGGTGATGCCCGAGGGGACGATAGTGTGGGTGGTGGAAGGCGGTAAGGCCTACCACCGTGTTGTGACCGTTGGCGACTTTATCCGTAACGGTGTGATGGTGGAGGGTGGGCTGAATGCCGGCGACTCGGTGATTGTGTCGGGGCAGCAGAAATTGTATAGCGGAGCTAAAGTGAAAATTGAGAATTGAGAGTTGAGAATTGATTAATCACTCAAGCATTTAAGCAATAACTCAAGCATTCACACAATAATATAATGATATGGCTCGAAGAACCAATATGATAGAGGGGGCGATGCGCAGTTTCCCCATTTTGGCACTCAGCATTATTGCAGTGGTGGCCATCGGGATATATGCATTGCCGCATTTGAATAAAAATGAATTCCCTGATGTGACGATTCGGCAGGGCATTGTGGCCGTCATTTACCCCGGTGCCACAGCCGAGGAGGTTGAGGAGCAAGTGACTGGTAAAGTGGAAGACTATCTTTTCACTTTCAACGAGGTAGATAAGACCAAGACCTACTCTTACAGCAAGGACGGCATGTTGTATGTGTTTGTGACCATGGTGCACAGCGACGGAGATGCCAAGGTGACGTGGTCGCGCATCAGGGAGGGACTGTCGTTGTTCCGCATCACCGACTTGCCACAGGGGGTTGCGGCCACGGCCGTGGTGGATGACTTCGGCAATGCGTCGTCGCTGCTGATAGCCATCGAGAGCGCCGAGCGGTCGCCAAGGGCGCTCGAGGAGGTGTCCAAGACCCTTTCTGCACGCCTGCGCAACATTCCCGAACTCGGAAGAATCAATGTGGTGGGGGACCAAAAGGAGGAGATAGCGGTACACATGGACCCCGTGAAACTGACTCAGTATGCCATCTCACCCTCCATTGTGTCGGCAGAACTGGCTGCGCAGGGGTTCCGCACCATTTCTGGGAAGCTGGAGAACGACGAAGGACACGCCCTAGTGCATGTGTCGATACCTTATGGCGATTTGTATAACCTTAACGAGTTGGTGGTGTTCTCCGACCCGCTGACAGGTCAGGTGCTGCGTCTGCGCGATGTGGCACGTCTCGAGCCCCATTACCCCGACAAGGTTCCGCATATCCTATATAGTGATTCTGTTACAGACAACACCCGCTGTATCGTGCTCTCGCTGGAGATGAGGAGCGGAAACAATGTGGTGGAGTTTGGCAAGAAGGTGGAGAAGGTGATGGCGGAGTATGAGAAGACGCTCACTCCCGACATCCATATCCATCGCATCACCGACCAGCCGCAGGTGGTGGACCGTTCGGTGCGGTCGTTTCTACGCGACCTTATCGAAGCCATCCTCGTGGTGATTGTGGTCATGCTGCTGCTCTTCCCGCTGCGCACGGCGCTGGTAAGCTCGACGTCGGTGCCTATCTGCATCGCCGCCACGCTGGGCATCATGTATTTCCTCGGGTTTGAGCTGAACACGGTGACTCTGGCAGCACTGATTGCTGTGCTGGGTATGATCGTGGACGACTCGGTGGTGGTGATTGACGGGTATACCGATTTGCTGAGGGCGGGGCACTCGCGATGGTATTCGGCGGCGGTGTCGACATCCAAGCTGGCCAACTCCATGCTGTTTGCTACCGCCTCGATTGCCGTGATGTTCG
>JAEEGG010029198.1_pt1 | contig 10318 bp, 12 predicted proteins | sample 9134161 | NCBI WGS metagenome assembly JAEEGG01 (sample SAMN16246543, study PRJNA631951) | gut metagenome | biome: gut microbiome; feature: rumen; material: CR-attached | host: Bos | place: Iran: Karaj | collected 2018-10 | reverse complement strand
CTCAAACTTGTACTTCTGCACGTTTTCGTTGTTCCCTTTGGTCACGTCCGAGAGAAGGTTCCCTTTGGTCACGTCCGAGAGAAGGGTGCTGATGTCACCGATGACGCCGCCGTAGGGATAGTAATGCGTCACCTGCTCAACTGTTCCATTCTTATTAATTACCATGCGGTTATTTCCCATATAGTCCTGGATATAGTAATGCCAACCATTGACTGTGCCATTGGTATTCTACAGCTTCGCTAAGCCATGACACGACGGGCTGGCTTTGCCAATGTTTTTTACTATGTCGTATAGCAGGCGAGTTCATAGTATTTCGCTGCAAATATATGTATTATTTTTGTTTCTTCAATCTATTTGGCCTGTTTTTTTCATTATTTTCGCGTCAAATGTGCAAATCGTCTTCGCGAAATCGATTTCCAAATCCCCTTAGGAACTTTTATCATCGTTTACACCTATAGTGTATCCCATCGGTTACAATAGGACTCAAGTATTTTGTGGGGAATCTGGAGTTCCGCGGCAGTCTTGCGCCAGTCCTTGATGGTAGTGCGAACTTCCTCGATGATTTCTGATGCCTCTTGTCGCTCAAGCATGTAACTGCCCGAGGCTTGAAGCAGGGCATTGGCATCCGACTGCTCGGTATATTGGTCAATAAGCAGGCATTGATGTGTCTTGGTCCCAGGGTTTATGTCGTAGGCAGGTGATAGCGTCCAGCCCTTTGGGGTAAGCAGGAAACCGTGGTTTCGGAAGTGGTCGTCAGTATTGCCAAACATCACATTGAATGCCACTCTGCGGTAAAGTTCTCTGAGGTTCTGCTGGACATCCACACAACCCTGAAGGATGAAATCCGCAATGTCCAAGTAGCCATTGCCTGTGCTGCTGCCAGCACCATCCTCCAATCCAAGCAATGACATGGCAGAAGCAAAGTGAATGCGACCGCCTTCAGCGGTTCTGTCGAAACGTTCAGAAAGCAACAGGTCGCGGTCTTTGGAAATCCTAATGGTACGTGTGTTGGCAACTTTGATACCAGCAGCCGCTGCCAGACGATGAGCGAAGTGTTCTATGATTTCCGTGTTCTCCAAATCTTTCTTTGATGGGAACTTGGCCACATACAATTTGCCGTCGTTGTCGGTGACATTGGCTTTCGGACGGGCGCCACCAAGCGAAGTTCCAGGGTCTATCAATTGGTCGAGCCAACGCTGCTCGGGCAATTCGTTACATTCTTCTGCCAACTCTATTTCGTGACAAGCTTCACAAAGGGCGCGAAGACTCTCAATAGGAGGTACATGATACTTTGAGGAGACGTTGATGAAGCCCTCACTATCTTCATCTTTGTAGCGAATGCCACCCATGCGAGTGAAATCCTCAATACCTGTGAGATAGTCGTAGTTGGTAAGCATTCGCACAGGTCTTCCCTCCGCCTGCGCCCTCAGACGTTCTCTGCGGTCAAGCAACAACCGGCCCCAACGGTCGGGGAAGGAATCCTTGACGAAACCGAACACACTATCCGTGCCACGAGGATGTTGCAACGAAGGGATATTCATCAAGTCGCCACTCAGCACGATGCCACCATGCTGCTTCAGCCAATCATGCGAATATTCAAAGACAAAGTGGTCCTTGCCTCGAACACGTTCGTAGCCCAAGGTGCCAATCTCCTGCGGTGAAGCAAGAAAATCGAAATCAGCATAAACCGTAATCCTTTTCATCTTTTCAATAATTCAGCATCCTGAAGTTGACGTCCGAGAGCATCGTCGGCAGCGAGCAACGAGATATCCTTTTCAAGATTCAGCGCAAAGAGCACACGCGCATAAATACCCATAGAGACCGTTGGGTCGCCATGTTCCACCTTCGAGACAGTCAGTCGTGTCACCGTTGCCCTGTCTGCTATGTCCTGCATAGAGAGATGCCTGCGCTTGCGTGCCAGCATGATCTGTTCGCCCATGAGCTGCAGCTGCTGTGTCAAAGCCCTTGGCATCGTCTTTCCAAACGTATTCTTTCCCATAATTGTATTTTATTGGGCGCAAATATAAGCAAAAATGTTTAATATAACAAACATTTCATACAAAAACATTGCTATACACGTCATTTTTTTCAGATTTGCATCAGAAATCGGGTGAAATGATGGTTATTTTGCGAACATACCAATCCATATTAAGTCATTGAATGCTATCATTCAGAAAAGGCAATATCTTTTGCTGGTTTTCCTTGGACAGAAAGACGAGATGGCTGATGTTCTTTGCCGAGGATATGGTCAGGTTATTTCAGGGCAAGACATTTTTGACTCTTCAATCTATTTGGCCTGTTTTTTTCATTATTTTCGCGTCAAATGTGCAAATTGTCTTCGCGAAATCGATTTCCAAATCCCCTTAGGAACCGTAGAGGATATGTGTCCTATCGTATGCAAAAATGCTGAATTATTGACATCGGAATAAAGCGTATACTTAAAAATACAACCAATAATTGATTTTTCTTCCCTTTTTGCTTTTTTATTTGAAACATTTCTCTTACATTTGCAGCATGTTTTCAGACTCAGAAAACAAAAGAGAATTGGCAAGTCTGATAACAACTAATCCAATGGACGATTTAAGTATTATATTTGAAGCCATAGACCGTTACGGATTCGATGAGAACACTATTCATCTGATCAATAAACACGTAAACAATATAGAAAATGGAAGAACAAACATTTCTCGATTCACTATTCCAGAGCATGCAGGACTCTGCTCGGCAGGTGCGCCTCTCATCGGGGCGTCCATCGTCGCAAGCTACGCGAGAACAAGCCTTGAAGCAAGTTATAATGCTGGAAAAAGCCAAGGAGGCTGCCCAACAAATTGGCAAATAGACCGATATCAAGAACAACTCAACCCTACGTGCGTTGTCTTCGATTAGCGACGAAAAAGGAGATAGATGAACTTGTTATGGCTAAGGGCTTTCGCGACAACTGGTCAGGAAATGGAGTGAACTATATTTCCGAACGTCTTGTACTAGAGGATATGCACCCGGCCAATGTGTTTATTGATGTAATAAGCTCTCGTGCAATATGTATTGACTGTATTGTCAAATTTATAAACCCATAACCAGCATCTATTAGAAACACATTTTGGTATTGCTTGTGAACAAATAGTACCATAATCAAAGAAGACGCAGCACACACGATGCCGCGCCTTCGGTTATTGAGGATTGAGCGAGAAAGGACAGGTTCTTAATGCTTCGATGTGGATATGGTAAAGTTATTTCAGGGCAAGACAACAAAAGGCCAGGGATTGAACCTCGGCCTTTCTTTTTAGCGTATCAATAAAGAGGATTACTAGTCTCCATAGTGTCCGTAAGCTGTCAGGACAATCACAATGACCTCCGTATCATGGATTTCATAGACGAGGCGGTGCTTCTTCGTGATGCGACGGCTCCATTGACCAATTCGGTCGCCTGAGAGCGGCTCGGGCTTGCCTGTGCCTGTGAATGGATGTTCCATAAGTTCCAAAAGCAGACTGACAGCCTTTTTGTGGGCTGCAGGTTCACTCTTACGGAGTTTGGCCAAATCTTCCTTGGCCTGCTTGGAGTAGATGATGTCGTACATGGTCAGAGAGAATTAAGCCATTCTTTCATAGCCACAGGATCAGAGAATCGAATTCCTTCACCCTGTTTGATTTCTTCCTTTGCCTTATCCACACGGGCGTAAAACTCCTCCTTGGTCATAAGCGTCGGATCCTCCATATTCGCCGTCAATTTCCGGGTATACTTCAAGAGCTTTGCCATCAGGTTCTCATCCTTGGCAATAATGCTCAATTGGTGAAACAGTTCCGCATTCATTTGTAGTGTTGTCATATTCCTAAAAAGTTTGTTCTCTGGCTGCAAAGATAAGACGATTTTTCGAAATATGCAAAATATTGAATGAAAAAACGTCTTAATGTGTAAATATATACAAACAGGAAAAAACAGTATCGAATCTTGTAAATGCTCGAAACGACATGGAATTAACTGCACAAGAAGTCGATAACAGCGTTTCTTCGGCTGCAAAGATAAGGAAAATTTCCGATGCCACTAAATTTTCGTCAAAAATAATGACGAAACATGAAAATATTGCTATTCAAAATGTGCATTATGGCAATAAAATAGGCTATTTTATCAAATAGTTCGCCTAATCTCTTGACACATTCATTTTTATTCACTATCTTTGCACCGACCTTAGCCACGGACGCACCCTTTGGGGTGGGCAGCCCAAGCTCGGAAGCTTCACCTTTTTCGGTGGAGCTTTCGTTACTATTGCGCCATTAAAATACCATTTTACAAAATTGCAGAATTTCTAAAATCAGATTTTAATTATTGGCACGGGGGAAGGAAATGATAGAGGAAGTGCTCATGTATGCGAAGAAATGAGATTGGAGAGGCTGTATCTTTCCGTTTATTCGATGTTATAAAAATATAGGCGCGACACCACATGATGCCGCGCCTTCGATTTCAGCGGATAGAACGAGAAAGGACTGAGGTTCTATGTTTTGATGTGGATGAAATGGTCAAGTTAAATAAGGGTAACGATAACTTTATTCCGGCCAACCGAAATAAGGAGGTGCCTGAAACCCGTAGAATACTTGATTGCTACTATCCGTTTTTAAGCTCCATAAGCTCAAATAACGTTCACTATTCCTCCAAATGGCATGATGAACAATACAAGTAGAATCATTTAGTAATTTTTGGATTCTATATACTTCTTGACATTCCACCAATTTGACTTCGTCGGCGAAAGGATCTTGGTCTATAAAATCTACAACTACGAATTCCCAATGAGGGTAACCATATTCTTTTGACCATATATAACCATAATGTGCAAGATCTGTCCAGCTATATTTAGGGCTGCCCTCTTTTGAATATACGCTGTCCATGCTAACTCCAACATATTTTGACTCTTTATATGGAATGTATCCATATAACCTACAAAAGCCCTTATGTATATTACCATCATTATAGATGGAATCATGATTCCCATCGCATGTAAACAAAGACTTTTCCTTTTCGTATTCTAAAGAATCAAATAGATAACCTAAGTTCATGCTTTTGGGAATTGCGTATGGATCCACTATCTCTTTCTTGCAAGAAAAAGATAGAATCACGAAAAGACAAAGTATTAATTTCTTCATATTTATAGATTTATTCATGAAAATAACCTGTACCGACTCTTATTCCTGGCATGGGATTATAAAGTAGTGAACTATAATAAGGCATCCAACCATATAAAAAAGAATAGGCATTTATTACATAATCCAAAACACTTTTTAATTGCATATTTGGATTTTTTGTTGTTCCAAAACCACTTTTCGATCCCATCATAGTATCCTCCCAACCAGGATCAGGGGGTGGTTCTATGCCAAGCTTTCGCTCTTCATCAGATAGTTTAGCATATCTGTCTTTTAATCCAATCAAGTGACCAAATTCATGACCATCCCCATTATTCACCGGGTCTCCCCCACAATAAGCATACGGGCTAATTGGGTAATAATCTTCGGCTTTGCTGTCAGGTTTGTCCCACATTGGAGCCATGGAGAAATACTGGCGCGCATAGATGTCATAGTTATCCAGTCCGAAGGTGCGGTCAAGCTCTACCCCTCGCCTAAAGGCTCGTCTTCTCGCCAGGAGATTATCAATCTCCTTTTGATGGCTGCGAGGACCCTCGCTCCGAGCTTGCTCGCGTGGAATGTAATGGAACAACTTGTACTTCTGCACGTTTTCGTTGTTCCCTTTGGTCACGTCCGAGAGAAGGGTGCTGATGTCGCCAATCACACCGCCGTAGGGATAGTAGTGATTGATCTGCACAATGCTGTCATTCTCCGCGACGACCACACGATTGTTGTTCCCTTTGGTCACGTCCGGGCGAAGGCCATTTTCGTCATATAGGTACTCCGCTGTCGTGCTGGCCTCGTCCTTGAAGTCGAACGAGCCGCTTATCGTCGGAATCGGCGCATTATCACTTATCGCAGTCAAGTGATTGCCGTCATAGCTGCAAGTAAGGTCATCGATCTTGCCGTAAGTGCTGCTGCTTTGCTTGCCGTAGCGATCGAGGCTGGTCAAATCGATGATGGTTGATATGAGGCGGTATATCGTGTTCATTCCTTTACTGCGTTATGAAGTTATACTCGTAAACAACATAACAAAGGTGAAGTCAAGACTGATTCATTGGTCTCTGTGACTTAATCAATAATTTCTCTTGGCATTTGACTCTTAACCAATGGCCACCGTTATTCTCTTTTTCCTTAGTTTCCGTTCAAATAGCTTAGTTAGAAACCAAAGGATGAACAGAATCAAATATATAATTAGCTGATTCCAGAAGAAGAAGTCGGCATAAATAAACATATAGAAAACGATTTCATTCTTATGAACTGTTCCCAGATTTGACAAAAACTCTTTTTTAAAGATATGCTCGGCAAGCAAATCGTCAATCATCTGGTATCTTCGTCCATCAAAAATGTAAAAACGTTGACTTGGTTTAGACGGAAAATGCCAATCATATAACCTTATAACCATTTTATTCTTATCAAGATTGCCAGTAAAAGTATAGATTATATTGTTAATGTTCAGGCTATCAACAAACACGCCCCAAGTCGGTGTGAAATCGTATTTCTTAAGATCTTTTTCGGGGATATTATATTCTGGTTGATCCTCGAAAAAATGATCCACGTCTATAGTCGATCTTATTTGTACCTCTTTGAGAAAAACGGCCTTCATGTCATTCTTTCCTTCAATCAAATAGAAAGGACAGTATCGTCTCCAGTCATCATAGATATAGGCGCAAATAGCATACGATATTCCTATGAAGTAAAGTGAGGACAGGAGGATTATGTTACTGAGTTTCATATTTATTTTTGTGATTTAATTATCATCATTCAATTCACTGTTATTGCAATAAAGAATGGTCTTAAAAATAGTGTGGAATTTTGTTAAGGAGAGATTTATTAATTGACATATCGTAAAATAAAATGCTCGCTCCACTTGCAAAAAGAGTTCTTCTTAAATAGTAGTGGGATAAACGCGGTAAACACTGAACCGATGTTTTAGCACTACTTTTAGAAAGATTAGAATCAGCGTCAACAGTTTTTGTATTAAACAAAACACCAATAATACCTTTAGCTCCTACTTTATCATAGCCCTTGTCATGGCAATAGGCTGCATAATCTAACCAATCAATTGGGGGAATGCAATACGAATCTTTTTGATTGTTATCTTTAGGATTAAATTGCCCTAAATATACTCCAAACAATTTTTTATTCGTTTCAATCTCTCCTGATTCACCATTGGGATATACTTTACCTATATGTAAACCAGCTTCATCGATTTCCGTTGTCTCATTAGCTGCACATGAACTTGCCGAAAAGTATGAATAACTACCATCATCATGAAAGAAAACAAAAGTATTATTATTGTGAATAACCTCACTAGTTTCTCCGAGATAAGAAATGTTTTTGTCATTTATGTCATCTCCGCAATAATAATACTTATTAATATCTTCTTGTGACTTAATTCTTGGATCAAAACAATACCAGGTTTCTTGATTATATGTTGCTGTAATCCAACCCATTCCATCATAATCGCCCAAATTTACCGGATCGCCTCCACAATAGGCATATGGACTGATACCATAGTACTTCTCTGCATCATTGTTCCATTGCCCCTCTTTCACAGCTTCGCTAAGCCATGACACGACGGACTGGCTTTGCCAATGTTTTTACTATGTCGGATAGCAGGCGAGTTCATAGTATTTCGCTGCAAATATATGTATTATTTTTGTTCCTCCAATCTATTTGACCTGTTTTTTTCATTATTTTCGCGTCAAAAGTGCAAATCGTCTTCGCGAAATCGATTTCCAAATCTGTTGAAGATGCCGCGCCTTAGGATGACTAGTTTGTGCGAGAAAAGACAGGTTCTTTATGCTTCGATGTGGATATGGTCAGGTTATTTCAGGGCAAGATAGTCGTGGTTTATCCACAAAATCCTTTGCTAAATAGACTAAAAATGAAGTGGAATATTAATAATGGTTATTGAATCTTTGTCGGTTCCAGAATAAGAATTCCAGAATTCGCATCGCGGCATTTTCATCAAATAATCAATGATGCATTGATCATTACTGCCTTCAATTTCTGAATTCTTTATTATGACATTTTGCATACTGCCATCTTCCGACACATAGCATTCGAGCAAATACGTAAATTTATCAAGTTCATACTTTAATTTCAATCCTCTTAAATATATAATGATATATAACCCCATATCCTCAATTGTCGAACTACTTCGGTTACTGATATCGTTCATTTCATCAAGAATACTATCGTATGTAAGCCCCCCATTCCTTTCATCTTTTTCTTTTGACAAAGAAATAGGATCATCATTCAGAAAAGGCAATATCTTTTGCTGGTTTTCCTTGGACAGAAAGACGAGATGGCGTTTGAGCTCATATGTTTCAATGGGTCTCGACTGAACAAAGGCAGTGAATTCACTGCTTGGATGAAAATCCTCATCATAGCTGTTGATGTAATAGGCATAGATAATCCTAATCCGTCTCATTAGATTAGAAACAGCTCTGAAATTAGGGGTAGGTTCCCATTCACTTACATAGTCATAATCAGGACGTTTAACTTTTTCCAAATATTCGGGGAAATATTTGATGAGATAATCTTCCTTAATACTAAAGAGGAAGGAATGGGAAAGAATCCAATAACGGTTAAAATATATAACTTGCAGTTTTTCAATTGCCTTATCTACTGGGTCATGATAATCGAACCTGGGTATTGGATATAAAACACGAATCTGATCAGGCCCATGAAAAAAAATCAGTTTTCTCAGTTTGTATTCTTCTTCCTGATCTTGGCCTCTGTGAACATCCTTGAGCCGATATAACTTATGAAAATCGATTCCCAGTTCCTGATTAGACTCTCCGACAATCGTATCCCATGGGCGGTTACCGCGAAAATAAGAGGAATCTTCGGTTATTAACATGCTGTCTAATAATGTAGTGTCTAAAGCATAAAGTACAAAAATAATACTATCCATCTTGGAATCATCCGATGTCTGGCCTTGTGCCCTGCCAAGAGTCGATGATGGTAGGATTCCAAGCAGAATAATGACTGCTGGTAAAAGGGTTATGAGATTGCTTTTCATCGTCCTATATAGTGTTTTAATTGGGGAAGAATGACTAATCTGTTCTTTGCAGAGGTAATTGTCAAGTTATTAAATCCCATACGTGAAAGAAGGCTGCGCTTGAAACCCATCAAATAAAGTTGTATCCTTTCCGTTGATGATGAAATACAACTCACGATAACTAATACTATCTCTTTTCCAAAAGATACTATCTCTCCAAACGGAACGTAATACTTTCACGTTTGGATGATTAAGGATCTTGGATGCCCTATAATATCCTTGTGATTTGATTGGTTCCCACTCAGAATTAATATGCATGAGCATACCGAAATGATAAAACAAGTCAAGGGAATCTATTTTATAAAAACCGTAGTCCAGTAATTTAGTATCCTCATATCGGGGTTTTCCAAATCGTTCACAGATTTTATAATACGGGACATCATATAAGTCAAGCTGCCGAAACGTGCGAAGATGGACTGTTCTTTCATATTTTCTTTCCATCTCCATCATTTCTGCTTCGTATGCAGCCGAATCAAATAGATAGCCTTCATTCATCATTTTTGGATCCTCTTGTTCGTAAACAGGAGTCCGTTTCTGAATACAAGAAAAAAACAATAAGGAAACGATAAAGAATAAAAGTTTTTTCATATTTAATCTATTGTTCAACAATATTCCTTGACAGGATTTGTGAAAAACCAAGAAATATCGTAGTCTTTCATTGATCCTCAGCTTTGTATTTGCGTGTAAGATATAGTGTCAATGTATCTTTGTATCTCACGCTATCGTTACTATCTTTATAAAGATGATAACATAAATAGTACTTGAGAGTATCTTTGACAGGAATTGGATGTCTGGAATTACTATAAATTACTGCAATGGTTGAGTCTTTCAAATGAGTAAAATGAGAACCTTGCGATTCGTTCTCAAATACATCCCAAATATAACAATAATCACGGCGGATATCCTTTAATTGAGGAATATTAATCACAGCTTGCCAAAATGATTCTGTAGAATCTACCAATAATGAATCGGGGTTTTTATTATTACTATACCACCTCCATTCCGCAAACGCATAATTTGGTTGCAGGCACAATGTATCTGAAGTATTGATATACTCCATTTCATATTCCCACAGAAATACACCTCTTTCCTTTGACTCGCTAATAGTTTCACTGAAATGCCCATAGATCTTTTCGTC
>JAEEGG010029195.1_pt1 | contig 10319 bp, 3 predicted proteins | sample 9134161 | NCBI WGS metagenome assembly JAEEGG01 (sample SAMN16246543, study PRJNA631951) | gut metagenome | biome: gut microbiome; feature: rumen; material: CR-attached | host: Bos | place: Iran: Karaj | collected 2018-10 | reverse complement strand
GTAGTCCCGGGCCAGCTCCACCGGTAGCCGGTTCTCCTCCTTCTGCCCGGAAAAGAAGCGGATGTAGCTCTCGTCCCCCAAAAAGGCGGGCATCCCCAGGCCGGAGCGGACGCACTCCATGGCCTTCACCATCAGCTCCATGGGGGTGTCCTTGTGTACCCGGAGGGTGACGGTGTGGTGGGGCAGGTGGGTGTCCCTGGCCGCCTCCAGCAGGAGATAGGTCAGCTCGTTTGTGGCGTCGGACCCGTCCGCCTTCTGGCCGCCGATGGTCCAGTTGTACCACTTGGCCATGCCCGCGTTCTTGGCCCGGTTGGCCTTGCCCGAGACCCGGTTCAGCTTCATCACCTTGCAGCGCATGATCTCCAGCAGCTCCAGCACCTGGTCATCCGTGATCCGCCCCTCGTCTATGTCCTTCCGGTAATAGGGGTACATGTACTGGTCAAAGCGTCCCGCCGTGCTGGTGGGGGAGGGGCAGACCATGAGGAAGGTGAACCAGAAGCTCTGCAGGGCCTCCCGGAAGGTCTCCGCCGGGTATTCCGGCACCTTCCGGCAGATGCGGGCCATCTCCGTGAGCTCGGCGGCCCGGACGCCGTCCCGCTCCTCCGCCGCCAGCTTTTCGCACAGGTCCGCGTACCGGCGGGCAAAGCGGATCCAGGCCTCGAAGACGATCACCACGCCCTCCCAGAAATTCCGTTTTTCCACCGCGTCCGCGCTGTCATACCGCAGGTCCCGGAGGCACTGCTTCGCCTCGTCGATCACGCCCCGGGCTCCGGTGCGGAGGATGCGGGCATAGTCCACGCAGACCAGGGAGAAGCCGGGACCCAGGCCGTACCCGCTCATGGCGAAGCCGCCGCCGGAGCCGCCCCGCCTGTCCTTCCAGGGAGGAAGCACCACGCCGGACTTCATGAAGGGCCAGAGCCGCTCGTTCTGCCCCAGGCTCTTGCCCATCTCCTCGATCAGGTTCACGTTGCTGGCGTTGCCCGCGAAGCGGTCGTTCAGTCGGTACAGCTCCTCCTCGTCCTCGGGGCTGATGGTGTAGAGCTCGCTTTTCAGGCTCTCCACCTCGTCCCTGGTCCAGACGCCGTACTCATACTGCATCTCCAGGCCGAAGGGCTTGCTGGCCCCGGAGCCGCAGAGCAGATCCTCCGGCTCGATAAAGATCGTGATATTGTCCAGGATATGGGCGTGGAGCTTGCTGCGCCGCAGCAGGGTGGGCTCGCCGCCGGTCTCGTCCAGGGACTCGTTGGCCAGGCGGAACAGCTCCACGCACAGCGGGTATTTGTTCACCCGCAGGCTCTCCTTCATGCGCTTGACGCGGTCTGTCATGGGTCTGCCTCCCTTATATCCGGAGCTCCCTCCGGCGTGCGGTCTGCCCTTTCCCCGGGGTTATTCCCCGGCGGGCGTCCAGGGGGCGGAGAGGGGCAGGCCCTCCCCATCCACGAAAAAGATCTTCAGTACCGGCGGCTTTCCGGCCTCCGGCCAGCTCAGCCGGGCCTCCTCCCCCCGGAGGAGGCGGAGCAGCACCAGCCTGCCGCCTTCGTCAAAACCCGCCGCCGCGGCCTCTGCCCCCTCGGGGAGCCCCTTCAGGATAAGGCCCTCCGGCGTCACCTCAATGCCGACCAGGGGATCCTTGTATGCGTCCCTGTAGCTGTCGCCGCAGCGGATGCAGGTATGGGTGGTATAGCCCGGCTCGGTGCAGGTGGGCTCGGTCACGGCGTCCGCATACTCATGCCCCCGGGGCAGGATGGGCTTGGTCTCCGTGGCGGTGCAGCGGCTGCAGTACCGGATCGCCGTGCCGGGAAGGGTGCAGGAGGGCTCATAGAGGGCGGACCAGCTGCCGAAATCATGGCCCAGGGGTTCCGCGGGCCGGGTCTCCTCCGTGCCGCAGATGCAGCAGTAATGCAGCTCCAGCCCCGGCTCCGTGCAGGTGGGCGCCGTCGGCTGCAGCCAGCGGCTCCAGATATGGCCGCTTTCCGTGAATTCCACCCTGCCGCTCACCGTGAACTCCGTCGCGGCGTAGCCGAACCGGAGGACGGTCACGGCGGCATACAGGGGATACTCCCCGGACAGCTCCGGCGTCCGGACCTGGACCTCCAGCTCCGGCCACTGCTCCCGGACCTCGAACAGACGGTCCGTGAGGGTCTTTTTCAGGGCGCCGGTGAGATGCTCCGGCTCCCGGCTGCAGGCGGTCATCGGGATCTTGGCGCCGTCCAGCTGCCTCCGGGCGGTCAGCACGGGATCCGTCTCAAAGCCGGGGATGGGGCTGACCGCCAGGCTGCCCTTCTCCCGCCACAGGCTGACGGCGGAGCGGGCCGCCGTCCGGGCCAGCTTGGTATACTCCGCCGGCAGAGCGCCCAGGGAGGGAGCCGCCCCGATGGGGGGCAGGGCATAGCCCTTCACGCGGCGTCCCTCCGGGACCACGGTCTCCGCCAGGGTCAGGGCGGCGATATACCGGCCGAGATACAGGCTGAGCTGTTCGCCGTCCCGCTGCAGGCCGATCTGCCGGTCCGGCAGCGCGTCCTCCTCCCCCGTATAGTCCAGCGCCGCGAGATAGGTGGAGCGGGCGTTCTGGACAGCCGCGCCCACGGGGACGAGACCGGCAAAGCCCTTGCTCCCCTCCGTCTCCGGAAGGGCCATGAGCCGGGGCATGAAATTCGCAATGCGGCTGTATTCCTCCAGCCCGGCGCCGGGCTTCGTATCCTCCGTCCGGGACCAGGGGACGAAAAGGTAGGTCTCCGCCCCGGGGGCGTGGGCCTGCACATGGTCCAGCAGGAAGGGGCAGGATTCCCCCATGGAGTAGAAATACCCCTCCACGCACAGGGGGGAGGCCTGGCCTGTGGCGGCCTCATCCGTATTGGGCTGCAGGATCACCGCGTCCCAGTCCGCCCATTCCAGGGCCCGGGCGGAGCTGACGCCTGTTTCGGAGGTCCAGCCGCCGCGGCTGTTCATGGTCTCAAACACATATACCCGGCCGTCCTCCCGGGCCTGTACGGCGTGCTCCGCCATGGAGGCTCCCTCCAGCAGGCACAGCCCCAGGGTGATCTCCGCATCATCCCCCAGCATGGCCCGGAGGATATCCATCAGGCGGCTCGCTTCCGGATCCCTGCCGGCGTCGGCAGCGTCCTCCGAATCCCGGCTGCCGATGAGCAGGACCCGGAACGCATCTTCCCCGGCGCGGGCCGGCAGGACGGACAGCAGACCCAGACACAGCGCCAGGGCCAGAAGCACACAAAGACTGCGTTTCACGGTCATCCCTCCCGATCAAATACAGATGAAAGCGAACGAAACTATCCCTGTTTACTCTACCATTTCACGGACGGCATTGCAAGAGCTTCCCCGAAGTCGTATACTGACGGCAAAGGAGGCGGGGAATATGACGACAAGAACCAGGCTTGCCCTCATCTGCAAGGGGGTCCTGGTGCTGCTGACGGCCTATGCCTGGGGCCAGATGATCCTCCGGGCGGGGGGCGTGCTCAGCAGCACGGGGCTGCGGAGCCTCAGGTACTTCACCGTGCTGTCCAATCTGCTCTGCGGCATTTCGGCCTTCATCCACCTGATCGTCCTGCTGGCGAAGGGGACCGCCCCCGTCCGGATCCTGCGGCTCAGCTATGTCGCCGCCGCGGCGGTGGGAGTCACCCTGATGGTGGTCCTTCTCTTCCTGGGACCTCTGTACGGGTACGGCGCCATGCTGCAGGGGGCGAATCTCTGGTTCCATCTGGTGATCCCCCTGCTGGCCGCCCTGGACCATTGGCTCCTGGAGCCGGGCCGGGAGCGCAGCCGCCGGGAGATCCCCCTGGCCGTGATCCCCACGGTCCTGTACGGCGTGTGCTATCTGGCAAACATCCTGCTGAACGGGGTGGGGGAGTGGCCGGACACCAACGACTGGTACCTCTTTTTCCACTGGGGAACTCCGGTGGGCCTGGGCATATTTGCCGGGATCATCGCCCTCAACCTGGGCATCGCCGCCGCCCTCCGGGCTCTGCGCCGGAGCCGGGAGAGACGCCGGACCTGCCGGGAGAGCGCATAAAAATGCGGAGCTGCGCAGCGCGGCTCCGCTTTTTTTCCGGAGAAAAGGGAGAATGGGGCTTGAAAAGACGGCTGCTTTACACTAAAATATGGATTGAAGGCATCACGCCATGAAAGAATAACCAAATCACCGGCGCCGCCCGGAAAGCGGGGGACACCCGCAGCCATTCGGAAGGAAAAGGAGGAAATAGACATGATGCGTACGCCCGGCAAGAAAAGGACGCTGATGTTCCTGCTGATGCTCACGGCCCTGCTGCTGTTCTTTCTGATCCTGGGAGCGATGCTCCCGGCCCATGCGGAGGAGAGCGGCACGGTTTTCATCGGGGGCATACCCGCCCTGAACAACACCGCGGAGTGGACGGCGGAAAACGGCACCGTCACCCGGAACGGGGACGGCAGCATCACCGTGACGCCGAATGTCATCGGTACGGGCTGCACTATGATTCCCACCACGATCCGTCTGTACTTCCGCAGCATCACGGGGCAGGAACTGGATATCAGCTTCCGGTATGCGCTTGAGTCCGGATATACGTTCTCCGTGGACGGCCATACCCTTACAGGCAGCGGCGAATATACCCTGCCGGTAGCGGGCTATGGGGAATTCACCATTGAGTACACCAGCGGGGGCATACCCCTGACCCTCAGCGATTTCACCCAATCGGAATGCACCGCGCCCGTCGTCACCTTCTATACCATGTACGGCACCGTTACGCCGCAATCCATGCCCGTTTACGAAAACGGACGCCTTTCGTATCTGCCGCTGCCGCAGCGGGAGGGGTACAGCTTTGCCGGCTGGTATACGGAGCCCACAGGGGGCAGGCAGCTGCTTCTGGCGGATACGTACCTGGCGGATACCGTGGTCTACGCCCACTGGGAAAGCGCCTCCGGGCAGCTCGCCCAGCGCTTTGACTTCAATGAAGACAGCGATGGGGATTGGGAGTTCCGGGAGCGCGACGACGACGGCCGCAAGGGGTTCCGGGTATATGCCGACCCCATGGCGCCGCTGCTTGAGCGGATACCGGAGGGCCGGGGCGCGCTGGTCTCCCAATCCTGGACCGTTGACAACGGCGCGCTGGATCCGGATAACTGGATGGTTTCCCCCAAGGTCACCCTGCGCCAGAAGAACGTGTCCCTTGCCCTGTACGCCGCCGAGGGGGGCAGCGACCCGGCCAAGGCGGAGCATTTTGCCGTGTATGTCGGCACCAGCCGGGAGAATTTGGGAGACATGACCTGCGTTTCCGGCGGGACGGACCTGGTCACCGTGGGCGCGGGAGAATTCCACCGGTATACCGTGGACCTGAGCGCCTGGGCGGGAATGCAGGTATATATCGCCATCCGGCATTTCAACAGCGCGGGCCAGCACAGCCTTGCCCTGGACATGCTGGAGATCTACGGCGAATACCTGGAGTACGATCTGTTCGTGGCGGGGACCCAGGTCACCGGGGAAAACGAGGAGGATATCCTGGGGGACGGCAGCGCCAGCTATGACGAGGACTCCAAGATCCTGACCCTCAGCAAGGACATTACCAGTTCCTCCGCCCTGATCTCCAGCGGGATCGACGGACTCACCGTGAATGTCACGGACTGGGTGACCCTCACCAGGACCACCTACCCCTACAGCATCATCCAATCCGGCGGCAGCATGATCGTCACCGGCACCGGCACCTTGACGCTGACCCATGAGGACGGGAACGGGGAGAACGGCATCATCATGCAGGGCGCCGGGGATACCCTGGCCCTGACCGTCAACGGCCTGCAGATCGACGGCGTGCAGTACGGTCTCCACGGCGGGGAGTCCGCAGGGAACAAGCTGTATATCGAAGGCGCCGGGATCCATATCCAGGCCTCCAAGGCCGCCGTCACCGGCTTTAACGGCGGGGTGGATAATTATTTCTGCGATCTGCTCCTGCCGGAGCCCGGGGACAGCAAGGTATCCGGCGGCAGCATCCTCCACCTGGACGACACCCCCGCCCGGGAGGTCCTGTACGGCTCTTACTATAGCCTGTATATCGACGGCGTACGGGTGAACGACGCCAACAAGGGGGACGTGCTGGGCAACGGCGCCTTCAGCTACAGCCCCGTGAACAAACTGCTCACGATACATGAAAACTATATGGCCGGCTCCGCCTGCGCGGTGAAGAACGCGGGCATAAACGGGCTGATCGTCCAGCTCGAGAAGGACGCGACCCTCACGGGCATCCCCGGCCTGCCGGCCATGGAGCTGGATGAGAAGACCACGATCCGGGGAGACCACACCCTGTCCCTGGAGGGGGAGAACAACGTCAGCCTGTATATGCCGGATGCCGCGGTCACCCTGGATAAAACCGGCCTCCTGTGCTCCGGGGACATCCTGGGCAGCGGCAGCGCGGTCCTGCGGGTGAAGGATTCCAACCTGATCGCCGATTCCGTGTACGGGATGTCCGACATCGTCCTGACGGGCTGCGAGATCGTCACGCCGGAGGAAGGAAAGGCGGACGCCGGCATGATCGTGGATCAGGACGGGTACCAGGCGATGGAGGTAAAGATCCGCGCAAGCTATCCCCTGACCATCGACGGCGTGGCGGTGAACGGCGACAACCGGGCGGACATCCTGGGGGACGGCGTGTTCTCCTTTGACGGAAACAAGACCCTCACCGTGGCGGGGGATCACATCGCGCGCAGCGGCCCCGTCATCTGCAATGAGGGGATCGACGGCCTGGTGATCCGGGTCGCGGCGGATTCCGTGCTGAGCAGCCCGGACTTTGCGGACGAGACCGCCGAGGCCATCCGGCCCATCCTCCTGAAGGAAAGCACCTGTATCACCGGCGAGGGCCGTCTGACGGTGCGGGGCTCCACTGCGGGCGGCATACTCCAGAGCTACGGAACGCTGACCATCCTTGACGCGAACGTGACGGTCACCGGCAGGAACGCCATCCTGGGGGAGAGCGGAACTGAGCTGGAGATCGTCAGCTCCACTCTGACGGCGGACGGCAGCGGCTTTGCGGCCGTTTCCGACTTCAGCTACGGCGTCAAGCTGACGAACTGCGCCCTGGTCAAGCCCCTGGGCGGGTATATCACCGACGGGGGGATATACGGGTATGACGATTATCTGGCAGTGAGCGTCACCATCGAGCCCACCCGGTATTTCGACCTGTATATCGACAGCGTGCAGGTCTCCACGGAAAACTGGAACGACGTTCTGGGGGACGGCTATATCACCTTCGGCGGCGGGAATTCCCTGACCATCAGCGCCCCCGCCGGGTACGACTATGGGACCGTCTCCGGCGCGCCCTTCATTGCCAGCGGGATCGACGACCTTACCGTCTATGTGCAGAATGACGTTGAGCTCGCGGCGGATACGGAAGTGATCCGGGTGAAGGGCATGACGCTGTACGGCCCGGGCAAGCTGACCGTGAAGAGCCGTTTGGGCGGCCGGGCGGTGGCCGTGGAGGACAGCCTGACGGTGTCGGAGGGCAGCCTGGAGGCCGTGAACGGCTGCATCGCGGGCATCGGTCCCGATTCCCGCCTGCGCCTGACGGGGGCCGAGCTCCATGCGGTCTGGTCCTCCGGCGCGGTCACCGGCTTCTCCGGCGGCATCACCGCCGAGAGCTGCAGATGCGTCTCCCCGGCCGCCGGAAGGACGGCGGGGGGCAGCGTCCTGGATCCGGACGGGATCCCCGCCATAGACGTGTACTATACCGCAAAGAGCGTCGTGCCCGTCAGCAGCGTGATCCTGACGGACAGCCTGGAGCTGCTGACCGGCCAGACCGCCTCCCTGAGCGCGGCCCTGGTCCCCTCCACAGCCGACTATACGGCCATATACTGGAGCTCCTCCGATCCCATGATCGCCGCCGTGGCGGCGGACGGGACCGTTACGGCGGGCAGCCCCGGCCTGGCGGAGATCACCGTGTATGCCAGCGGCTGTAAGGCCGTATGCAGGGTCACGGTGGTGCAGCAATTTGACCTCTATATCAAGGGCGTCCGGGTCTCCACCCGGAACGCGGCGGACGTTCTGGGGGACGGCCTGTTCTCCTACGATCCCTCCGCAAGGGTCCTCACGGTTCGGGGGGACAGCAGCACGGACTCGGGCACCAGCATCGTTTCCTCCGATCTCTCCAGCCTGACCATCCGGGCGGAGAGGGACTGCGTGCTCTACTCTGAGGACGCGTCGGCAGTCTATGCCAGGGGAGTGCTGACCATCACCGGTCCCGGCACGCTGCAGGCCTCCTCCGGCGACAGCGCCGGCATCAGCCTCCTCGACGGGGATCTGCTCCTGGACCATGCCTCCGTGGCCGCCCTGGGCAAGCTCAACGGCGTCAGCAGCGCCGGGGGCCGGCTCACCCTGGTGGAGAGCCGCCTGTACGCCTTCGGCGAGGAAAGCGCGATCGCCGGGTTCAGCAGCCTCTCCCTCACGGATACGGTCCTGCAAAGCCCCTTCGGCGGCCATTTCGCCGGCGGCGCTATCCTCAACAGCGACGACAGCTGCGCTAAAGAGGCGGAGTGGACGGTCTATAAGAAATACGACCTGTACGTGAACGGCACCCAGGTCACCACGGAGAACATGGAGGACATCCTGCGCGACGGGATGTTCGCCTTTGACGGCACGGACACCCTGACCATCCAAAGCGGCAGTCTGAATACGGGCCTGAACAACGCCGTCAGGAGCAGCATCCCCGACCTGGTGATCCGGGTGGAGGGGAACGTGAGCGTGCGCTCTCCCGGCGCCTCCTGCTTCATGCTCTGGAAGGATTCAACGATCACCGGCTCGGGACGCCTGGAGGCGGTATCCGAGGCGGGGGAGGCGATCTATATGCGCAGCGGCGCGAGCCTCACCCTCACCGGCGCAGATATCCGGGCGGTGGGCCAGCCCTGGGGCATCATGGGCGGCGGCGCCGGCTCCCGGCTGAGCATGAGCTCCTCCATCCTTCAGGTGACGGGCAGCACGGCGGCGCTGATCGGCTTCGACGGCGGCATCGAGCTGACGAACGATTCCCTGGCGGAGCCCCCGGAGGGCAAGGCGGCCGGCGGGGAGCTCCATAACGGGGACGACAGCCGGGCGGGCTCCGCCCTCATCCTGCCGGTGCCCCAGGCCGCGGTCACGGGCTCCACCCTGACCTACGTGATCCCCCGGGTCCCGGAAGCCGGCGCCGGCACGGTGGTTGCCGCCTGGTATGACGCCGGCGGCAGGCTCCTGGGGATGCGGACCCGGACGGTGACCCTGGGGAACGAGGAGATCACCGGATCCTTCACCGTGAAGGACGGGGCCTGTTCGTACCGGGTCTTCCTGGTGGACGAAGCCTGGAAGCCCATCCTGGAATGCTGCGTCCGGTAAACGAAAAGGGACAGAATGCTGCCGCAGGACCCGCGGGTCCTGCGGCAGTGCTTTGCGCGGGTCTTCCGTCCCCGGTCAGGGCCTCTCCCCCACGGTGTGGAGGATGACGCCCCGCTCCTCCAGCCAGGCGTTCGTGCGCCGGGAGAGGGCGGTGGGCACGGTATAGAAGTATTCCCGTTCCTCATCGCCGTTTTTGTACTTCACGGTGTTCCGGACCAGGTTGATCTCGATCCGGGCGCTGCAGACGGTATCCCGGTACTCCGCGTCGTCCACGAGCCAGATCCTGCCCAGGCTTCCCGCTTCGATATCCGGCTGGATGCAGTCCCGGTACAGCTCCTCCGCCTCCTGCTCACTGAGAGGCAGGGAGAAGGAGAACCACACGTCCTCCAGATCCTCGGGCCCCCGGTACTCCCGGCCGTATTCCCAGCCCTGGGGGCAGAAGGTGTCCAGGGCCTCCTGCAGCTCCGCCCTTCGCCGGGCGGGACCCATGGCCTTGACCAGCTCCGGCGTCAGGCCCCGCAGGTCGATCAGGATATACTCCTCCGGGCCATCCAGCCCCGCGGCCGCGGCGCACTCGGCAGCGGGCATGTCCGCGTGGATCACGGCGTAATCGATGTTCTGCCGGACGACGGGGAGCGCCGTGTCCTTCCTGCGGCGAATGGCCTCCCGGCAGTTCAGCAGCTCCTGGAGCTTGTATACCTCGCCGTACCGGTCCGCGCCGCTCTGATCGTATGCCAGGTCATAGGACCGGGTGAGCTCCCGCCCGCTGTTCAGGATGTAGTGCAGCTCGCAGTTTACCCTGCGGCCGTTTCCGGAGGTGTTCAGGGCCTTGTCCGCCAGGACTGCCCGGTGGAGCTCCAGGGTCTGGGCCACGCTCTCCGGCTCCGTCAGAAAGACGGCTTCCCCGCCGCCCTGGACGATGACCGAGTCTATCTGCTCCGCCCGGGGTATCCGCCGCTCATAGCCGAACAGATCGTACTTC
>JAEEGG010029192.1_pt1 | contig 10319 bp, 3 predicted proteins | sample 9134161 | NCBI WGS metagenome assembly JAEEGG01 (sample SAMN16246543, study PRJNA631951) | gut metagenome | biome: gut microbiome; feature: rumen; material: CR-attached | host: Bos | place: Iran: Karaj | collected 2018-10 | reverse complement strand
GCGGGTCATCGACGACCAGCGCGAACTTATCCGCAAGTACTATCGTAAGGATGTGGAGCGTGTGCCGCAGGTCTTTATTCCCTATAAGGAGGTTCTGGAAATCTACGAGAGTGGTCTCCACGTGCCTGACGACGTGACGCTGATGTGGTGCGATGACAACTACGGCTACATGACCCGCCTCTCGGATGCCGAACAACAGAAACGGCAGGGTGGGGGAGGCGTCTACTACCACCTCAGCTACTGGGGGCGTCCCCATGACTACCTGTGGCTGACGACGACGCAGCCAGGACTCGTCTACTCCGAGATGCGTGCCGCCTACGACCACAACTGTCGCCGTCTGTGGATTGCCAACGTCCACGACCCGAAGGTGGCTGCCTACGACCTGGAGCTTTTCCTCGACATGGCGTGGGATATTGAAAGCCTCACCCCCAGCCCCTCTCGCAAGGAGAGGGGAGTGGTTACTCTGGAACAGCATTTGCAGAACTGGCTCTGTATGCAGTTTGGCGCTACGGTGGGACGTGCCATTGCCCCGTCGATGCGTGAGCTCTATCGCCTCAATGCCATTCGTCGGCCGGAGTTTATGGGCTGGACGCAGGTGGAACTCGACAAGAAGAAATATCCTGGCGGCAAGTCGGTGCCCACGACCACGGCGTTCACGCCTGCTGAGGCTTGTCAGCGCCTGGCCGACTTCGGCGCTATAGAAGCAACCGTCGATGCCTACGCCCGTCTGGTACCACCATCACTGCAAGACGCCTATTTCGCGGCTGTGCTCTATCCCGTCCATGCTTCAGCAGCCATGAGCCGGAAAATGCTCAGCGACTCTGTCGCCAGTAGCCGTGCCTACGATGAGATACAGCTGTTGACGGCGCGCTACAATCAGCTGAACGGCGGCAAATGGCAGCATCTAATGTCATCGGCTCCTCGTCAGTTGCCCGTCTTTGGACAGGTGCGGACGACATTGGCAACTGACAGTGCTACAGATGATACATACGTCAGTAGGAACGCCTGCCAATGGACGTCGGCCACCGCCGGCTGTCAGCCTATCGGGATGCTTGGCCATTCTGGCCGGGCCGTCAGCATCCCCAAGGGCAGTGAACTTGTCTATGAGTTTGATACTGAGATGGAGGGCGACGCCACGCTCTATACCGCCATGATTCCCACGCAGCCCAACGACAAGGGCGACCTGCGCTATACGGTGCAGCTTGACAGTCAGGCTGCCGTCACCATCTCGCTGAAAGAGAAGTACCGCTCCGAATCCTGGAAGCTGAACGTGCTACGCGGTCAGGCACTGAAGCAGACCGCCGTGAGCGTTACGAAAGGTCGCCATACGCTGCGCATAAAAGCTCTCGACGACCATGTCATCTGCGACCAGTGGATGCTCGACTTTAAGAACAACCGCAAGTTTTACGTCATACCAGCCATGTAAATATGAAAAGGTTATTTGTTTTTTTGACTTGCCTGACAGTGGCGATAGCCATGCAGGCCCAACAGCGAAGTTATAATGTCGTGTTCATCGGCAACAGCATCACCTATGGCGCCCTGCACGAACAGCCGCAGCAGACCGCTCCGCCCGTGCAGTGCGGCCTCTGGCTGTCGGCACAGCCTGACGTCGACGCCGTCTACGTAGCCAACTGCGGACGTAGTGGCAAAACCACGTACCACTTCCTGCCCAACAAGGCCGACGTCATTCCTGCTGGCGACCCCACCTATTTCCCCGATGTGGTCAAGAGCACCCGCCAGTTAGTGAAAGACCATCCCGGACTGCCGCTGCTGTTCAGCATCATGCTCGGTACCAACGACTCCGTGGAGCGCAAGCATAACTCACACACTACGCCCGACAATTTTGTCGGCAACCTCTGCGCCATCATCGACTCGCTGCTGACGCTCTGGCCTGACGCTCATGTCGTGCTCAACAAGCCTATCTGGTACACCCCCGACTACGTGACCAAGAACGGTTCCGTGGCTTCCAAGAAGAGCCAGCAGCTCATTCACGAGTACCACCGTTGCTTCGCCGAGGTGGTAGCCCGCTGCAAGGCTGGCCATGTACACGTGGGCGATGCCGAGGCGTATGACTATTTCAAGAAAAACTGGCGTACCGACATCATTGAGGAGAAAGACGCCCGTGGCCACAGTTACTGGCTGCACCCCAATCCTCAAGGTGCCAAGCGTCTGGCTGAGTTCTGGGGCAAGGCGATCCTGCCCGTCTTGAAGACGATGCCCGCCATCGACCCGCTGAAAGGCCGGAAAATCGGCTTCATTGGCGACAGCTACGTGCGCAACCACCGTGAACCTATCGAGAACACGTGGCACTACAAGTTTGCCGCCAAGCATGGCATGGAGTACTACAACTACGGGCGCAACGGCAACTGCATCGCCCTCGACCTCAAGCAATGGGGTACGGGTATGTACCAGCGTTACAAGGATATGCGCGATGACCTCGATTACGTCGTGGTCATTGCCGGTCATAATGATGCGTCGCAGGGACGTCTCGACAGCATCGGCGTCGATACCTTCAAGGAGCGGTTGCGCATCCTCTGTGAAGGCCTAATCGAGAAATATCCCCATGCCCGTATGTTCTTTTTCACGCCATGGGCTTGTGAGGGCTTCGTAGGGTCGCCTCGCCAAACGGTTGTCGACGCGATGCTTGAGGTGTGTGGCTCCTATGGCATCCCGGTGTTTGACGCCGCCCGCTTCAGTAACATCTTTGTTACCAGCGAGAAATTCCGAAAAATCTATTTCCAAGGTGGCAAGGGCACCGATACCGCTCACCTCAATGCCCGTGGGCACGACCGCTTCCTGCCCGTCGCCGAACACTTCCTATTGCCTTATATGCTGCCATGAGACGTCTGTTCCTGTTCCTCTGCATATCACTTGTAGCTGCGTCAGCCGTTGCCCGCCAGAAAGTGCCAGTCATCCTCGTAGCCGGACAGTCCAATGCCGACGGCCGTGTGCCGATGGCCGACTTCCCTCAGGACATCGTGTATAAGTACTGCCGCTGGAGCTATGGCAGTGGCGATTTCGAGACGGCTGACGGCACTTTCGTGCCTTACAGTCCGCGAGTGGCGAAGCCCGGCATAGAAAGCAGCTGGGGCTTCGATGCCGTGGTCTACCATCTGTTAGAGCAACGGTGGCAATGTCCTTTCTATGTCATCAAACAGACCATGGGCGGTACGGCCATCGACACCTCTTGCGTGCGAAGTACCAACGGTTGGTTTTGGAGCCTTGATGCTGGCGAGAAGTCGCTGCTGAAGGCTTTTTGTAGGCAGATTGACGACTGTCTGCGAAAACTGCCCAAGAACAGTGAATTCCAGTGCCTAATCTGGCATCAGGGCGAGAGCGACCAGCCAGCTGCCGACCGCTATTACGACAACCTGAAGACGGTGATTACCTATATCCGTCAGCATTTGGCTGAGGTGACGGGCAATGCGCGTTATGCGTCGCTTCCCGTCATTTGCGGCACCTATGCCAAACAGAGTCGTCAGCGTTCGTCAAAGGTCGTTGAGGCGTTGTATAGGTTGCAGGGCGAGGACGACAATTTCCATGTGGTCGATGCCGCCGTCCTCAGTCTGCTGAGTGACCGTCTCCATTTCGATGCGCGCGGTGCCTTGACGTTAGGGCACCGTGTGTTCGATAGGATGATGCGTCGCTCCGCCGACGTCTGGCCCGTCACAGACCCTGCCGTGAAAAAGAGCCTCAATGGTGAGTGGCAGTTGAAAGTCATCGAGGGAATCGATGACCACTCTGAAGGCGTGCCCGTGGCCGACGAGAGCTGGGGTCGAATACCTGTGCCCGGCTGTTGGGAGGCATACGGCTTTTGCAGGCCAAAATACAATTATCCCGACTCGCTGACGGGCTACTACCGTACGACGTTCACCGTGCCCGCCGAATGGAAAAACCAGCAGGTGATGATTCGTCTCGACGGTGTGCTGCGCGGCTACGACCTATGGCTTAACAATCAGTATGTCGGCACGTGGGAGAGTGGCTATAATACCTGCCTCTTCGACCTGACCCCCTATCTGACGGAGCGCGCTTTCCGTGGCGAGCCGCAACAGTTGGCCATGCGCGTCTACAGCCAGTTTAAGGGCTATGAGTTCGACTGCTTCGACGACTGGGCCGCGATGGGCATCTTCCGCGATGTCACGCTCTTCGCTGTTCCCGAGACTCATCTGAGCGACCTCACTGTGACGACGAAGATGGATGGAGAGGTGACAGTAAAGGCCGAGGTGGCGAATGCTACCAAGAACACCACGACAGCTTACGAGATCTACGACGCCGAAGGACGCCTGGTCTCGACGGGTGAAAAGATTGTCAATCCGCTTCTGTGGACGGCTGAAACACCTTATCTCTATACTTTAAAGGTATATGTCAAAGACAAGAAACGTACGTTGCAGACTTTCACGCAGAAGATAGGCATCCGCGAAATATCCGTTGATGGCAATATCCTGAAGGTGAACGGTAGCTCCGTCAAGCTGCGCGGCGTCAATGCCCATTCCACCGACCCCAAGACGGTGAAGGTCATTTCCGATGACCTTACCCTCAAGGATATGCGGATGATGAAGGAGGCTTCGGTCAATTATATGCGCTTGAGCCACTATCCCCGCGAACCCCGCTTCTACGAGTTGGCCGACTCGTTGGGCTTCTATCTCGTCGACGAGGTGCCCTTTGGCTTTGGCGACAAGCATCTCTCCGACCGTAGCTATCAGGACATCCTGAAGACCCGTGCATTGGCCACCGTCACCCGCGATAAGAACCATCCCTCAGTCATCGTGTGGAGTGTCGGCAACGAGAACCCGCTGCCCCAAACCTGTGTCGAGGTGGGCGACTATGTCGGTCAGCTCGACCCCTCACGCCCCTACTGTTTCCCGCAAGTAGGCAGCTATTTCCGTAAGTTCTGGGAGGAAAATAATGCCAAAGGCTTCCCGTCGAAGGCTCCCGTCTATGCCCCTCACTATCCGACAACTGACCAGATAGGCGGCTTCTATCAGCACCTTGACCGTCCCGTCATCTTCACCGAATACTGCCATACGTTGGGCATCTCGTTCGAAGACCACGACCGCCAATGGGAGATCATTGAGCGCACACCCGGCATCGCCGGCGGCTCCGTCTGGGAGTGGGCCGACCAGGGTATGCCCTTTGTCAGGAAGAACGACGGCATCAAGTGGCGTACCGACGGTGCTGAGCGCGACCAGTGTGTCTATACCCACAAGGACGGCGGCTTCGAGATGCACGGCCAATACGGCACCGACGGTCTGGTCTATGCCGACCGTACGCCGCTGCCCAACTACTACGAGCTGCAGCATAACTACGCGCGTGCCTTCGTCCGTTCTGTCTGTTGCTGTGACACAGCAACAGACTTGACGATTGCCAACCGCTACGACTTCCTGAACCTCAAGGGCAACGTCACCTTCCGCTGGTATCTGACCGCCGACCGTGACACCGTGACCCGAGGCAGCTTCTCGCCGGACTGTGCCCCGCGTGCGTCCGTTCCTTATACGTTGGTACTTCCTGCGCTTCAGCAGAACCGCTTGGCTCTGCTCCAGTTCGACCTCACCGACGGAGATGGTCACACCTTCCTTCATCAGAGTTTCGTGCTGCAGAAACCAGCCGTACAGTGGACAGGAACAGACTCTCCCATGTCATGCGTTCAGGAACAGACCGTCCGTACAGGACGCAAGCTGACGATGGCTGAGCGAAAGACCCAGCGCGAACAGATGATTCCCCGTTATCTGCTGCCGATGGATAACCGTCAGGTGAAGGCCGACGTGCAGACGAAACAGATTGACGGCGGTCTGGAAGTGGCGTTCACGCTGACGCCTGACACCACTGACGTGTTCCGCGCAGAATTAGGCTTGGCATACTTGCTCACCCCGGAAATCGACCGTGTGCAGTGGCTGGGCTACGGCCCCTTTGCTGGTTATCCTGGACGTCATCAGGCCAACCGCTATGGTTTATGGGCCAAACACATGGACGACCTCTACTTCGAGGGTAATCACAACGGTGTCGATGCTGCTTTCTTCTCCGACAAGGACGGCAATGGTCTGTTAGTTGTAGGCGACTCACTGGATATCAACTTCGAACAGACCGACCGAGGTGTCGTGATGACGGTCAATGCCGCCGTCAGCGGTCAGGGACCGAAGTTTGCCAAGACCGCCTTCCCGGGCTGGAAACGTGGTGACGCCCCCGTCAGTGCCTCGTTCCGTCTCTATCGCATTGAGGGCCGACAGATGCCGCAGGCGCTACGCCGCCTGTTCTTGCCTGCCAGTCAGGTGCCGGCTCCCTTCAAGCCTTTCCTGACACAGTATGACACCTACCTGCTGCGATATACGAACATCAAAGAGAAGTAGTCGCACCTGACGCACCTGGCACTTAACTATCTGATTTTCAGTGGTCATTTTCTGATGACTAAGTCGCACCAAGTGTCGCACCAAGTGTTGCACCATACTGATAGAAAATGTTTCACGGAAGGGCGCGTTTACGTCACGGCCTCTCGTAAAAATTTCACGGCCTCTCAGAAAAACGAGAGGCCGTGACAGAAATGTTTCACGGTTGTTGGTGCGACTATGTGGTGCGACCATTGGTGCTACCTGTCGCCCTTCGAAACGATGTTGGTTTTCAGTGGGTTATGCTTCAGGTGTGCTGGGTGCGACACTGTAAGTCGTTACCTTCCAGAGGCTTGTGATTTTAGGATTCCGCTACCCCCTGCCGTTTGCTTGCCACTTTCCATATTATGTGCTACCTTTGCAGCCGAAAACAACAAAACGGTATGGATATGGAAATGAAAGTTACGAGAATCAAGACGAAGCACGGCAAGTGGGGAAAGCCACTCGCGATGACCGTGGAGGAACTGGCTGCTGCCATCAGCAGCGACAAGTGGCAGACAGAGGTGGAACGTATAGCGCTGACGAGACACCGCGACCGCCTACCCTACGTGATATTCTCAGGACTTTTCGACCGACAGGGCCTGCACTGCCTGCGTCAGCCTACGGGCCTGATGCTGCTGAGCATTGACCTGCCTGCCGATCCTACCCGGGCGGCCTTGCTGCGCCACAGCGTGGAGCAGCTGCCGCAGACCGTGATGGCCTTTACAGGCGTCAGCCGTCACACCCTGAAAGTGGTAGTGCGCTGTCAGCCTGCAAACGGACTCCTGCCTACTGACTCGACTGCCTATCTCAGTTTCCTGAGTCTGGCGCAGCAGCAGGCGGCCCGTTATATCGAGGCTATGTGCGGCTGCGAGGTGCCGCTCGTCGAGGAGTCGTTGCAGCGGGGCTGTCGCCTGAGCCAAGACGCACAGGTCTACGTGAATGCCGGTGCTGTGCCCCTGACGGTGCTCAGTACGGTGGCGGTGCTGGCGGCTTATCCTCTGGCGCGTACCGACCGCTATGGCAACACCGTCAGCGAGCCGAAGTGGGCCGACATCGAGCGCCAGCGTGCCGACTTCTACACCTGTCTGATGCGTGCTCAGGAGACGGTCACTCTGGATCCTGCCGACCCGGCCAGTGCCGAGGCGTTGGTGGTGGAGCTGGCCTGCCTCTGCCGCAAATCGGCGCTCCCCGAGGAGGCCTGCGTCCTGCGCACGGGCTTCTACCGTCAGTGGCACCTGTCGGTAGACGAGGTGCGCCGCATCTTCCGAACCGTCTACCAGAGGAACGACGAGGGGCGGCCGTGGTCGCAGATGACGGAGAAGGAGCGTATTGCCCGTAAGGTGCGCGACTTCTTCGAGCGACGTTATGAGCTGCGCTATAACGTCATGAGGCGTGCCGAGGAGTTCCGCCCGCGGGGCATCGACTACCATCCGTGGATGCCCCTTACCGAGCGCGACATCAACCGTATCGGTCAGGAGCAGATGCTCGACTGTGGTGCCGCCTGGCCCATCGACATCAAGCAGTATGCCCAGTCGAGTCTGGTGCCCGACTACAACCCCGTCCACGAGTTCCTTGCCGGCTGTGGCTCGTGGGACCGCCAGCGCGACTATATCGGCGAGCTGGCCCGCCGTGTGCCCTGCCGTTATGCGGAGTGGCCGCAGCTGTTCCATCGCTGGTTCCTCGGAATGGTTGCCGCCTGGCTGGGCCGCAGCCGCGACCATGCCAACGGTGTGGTGCCGATGCTCATCGGAGCGCAGGGCTGTCGGAAGTCGACTTTCTGCAAGCTGCTGTTGCCCCACGCCCTGCGTGAGTACTATATTGACGACATCAAGCTCGACAACGCCGAGCAGGTAGAGCGTATGCTGGGACGCATGGCGCTGGTGAACATCGACGAGTATAACGCCAAGACCGAGCGCGAGCAGGCCAAGATCAAGCGTATCCTGACCGAGCGCGACGTGCAGGTCAGGCGGATGCGGTCGGACCAGTACGTGATGGTGCAGCGCATGGCCTCGTTCATTGCCACCACCAACGAGCGTCAGCCCCTGAACGACCCTACGGGAAGCCGCCGCTATCTCTGCGTCGAGGTGACGGGTCTGATTGACACCGTCACCCCCATCAACTACCAGCAGCTCTATGCCCAGGCGCTCTATGAGCTGGAGCACGGTGAGCCTTGCTTCATGACGCCCGGGGAGGAACAGCTGATGCAGCGTCACAACGAGCAGTTCCAGAATCTGTCGACGGCCGACATCCTGCTCAGCACCTACTATGCCCCGGCCTCGCGCTCGCAGCAGAACTTCATCCGTGCGGTTGACATCCTGGCCGACCTGCAGCAGCACGCCAAAGGCAGCGACCGTCCGAACATGTCGCGGCTGGTGAAGGCCCTAAAGGCCGCCCACTACGAGTACGGAGCCCGCCAGGGCGTTCGCGGCTGGTACGCCCGGCGGTTGTGAGACAACGCTGTTTAGTGGACATATGAGTAATTTGTCGGTAAAATCATGTTAAACTATTATTATCTTGCAATAGAATTGAAAAAAATGCGTATCTTTGCCCTTGAATTCATAAATTATTATGGACAATAAAGCATGAGAAGAGAATACCTCATCACCATTTTACTTGCTTTTATTACTATGACAAGCTATGCCCAGAAAAGCAAGATTGTTGCCCGAACCCAAGGCAGCATCACCTTTGTCGTTGACGAGAATCTTACTCCTAATGAATATTTCCACAGAGGTCTCTATAATGGTGAAAGTATTGCTAAATTCATGCTTTCAGAGGAACAGATTCCCGCGGATGCACAGCGGATCATTGCAACGAGTTTTTCTGACGAGAATAATCTCAAGCTCATGGGCAAGGATGCATTCTATCGAAGTATTGTCGAGGCGTATGCAAATCATCAGTCTATAACGCTCTCACCCGATATGGTCTGGCTCGTCATTAGTCAGGGCTTTGCCCGTTACTTGAATGCCCATGCCGAAACAATGCGTCCCAAGATTGTGAACCACAATGGAAAGATGGACTTGGCTATCCAAACAAGCAAGGATTTGCTGAAGGAGGATGTAGACTGGTCGTCGCTTATTGGTGATTTCGCTTCGCAGATAAACAAATATACTAAGGGCGGCATTGCAAAAATTATCACTGCTGACTTCTCGACGACTGGGACTGTAGAACGTGTTGCATCGCAGATTACATTGATGGAAAGCGTGAAGTCCTATTTCGAGTATATCGTTTACCGTATTGCCTGTGGTATTCCGTCTGTCAAGTTGCAGGGAACTGCAGCAGATTGGCGTCGGGTACTTGAAAAGACAAAGCAGTTGGAGCAATATGGTCTTGGCGAGTGGGTCGGTGAGCTTCAGCCGATACTTATGGAATTCATAAAGGCTGCCGAAGGTACCCCCAATCAGTCGTTCTGGAAGAATATAGTGAAGAGGCAGAACACCGAACGGCTGAAAGGTGGTGGCTGTAGCTCTAACAAACCAACCGAACTTGACGGTTGGTTGCTGAAACTATTCCCCGACGAAAACGGAAAAACGCTTGACAAGGTGAGTCACACAAAGGACATGCCTGCGGAATATGTCCGTGTGGGCTTCAAGTATCGCGTTATTAATCCATTGAATGGCAAACTTATGAGTGAGACTCCGATGGAACTTTGGGCAGGATTCATCGGCGCGAAGGTTGATAAGGAGAAGAATATGGTGACACCCAAGGTAGGATGGCTTGTCCGTGTTGCCGAAAGCGATGATGACATCTTGAAGGAACTCAAGAAGAACAACAATGACTGGGGTATACATCTGAGAATTCAGGAAGTGCCGGAATTTCTTTCACAGCTTGGACATATCAAATCGCTTCATCTTGTTTTCACAGACAAAGTTGTTCTGCCGAAATGGATGGATAAACTGTCGATAGACCATTTTACCATTGAAGGAAAAATGACCGAGGCAGAGAAAATGACGATTAAGA
>JAEEGG010029191.1_pt1 | contig 10319 bp, 8 predicted proteins | sample 9134161 | NCBI WGS metagenome assembly JAEEGG01 (sample SAMN16246543, study PRJNA631951) | gut metagenome | biome: gut microbiome; feature: rumen; material: CR-attached | host: Bos | place: Iran: Karaj | collected 2018-10 | reverse complement strand
CGGATCGAGAGGGTCGTGCAAGAGAATACGGATCTGATCCTCTCGCGTTGGTATGAAATCTTTGGTCCCTCTGAAGATGAAGAAGATAATAAAGATTTGGTTTGACGACGAATGGCTGTATGGCCAGGGTGACGATGAAAAGGTCTATCGCCAGTCTCTCTTGTGGTATAAGCGTCTGATGAAGGCGAGCCCGGAAGAACGGGGGCGCTATGAGTTCAGCACCATCGGTATCCACTGGCCGTCGCTGGGCGAAGACGTCAGTTTCGAGAGTTTCACGTACGATGAGGCTGAACCATCCGGCCTGCAACGTTTTTTCCTGACTCATCCTGAAATCAACCTGGCGGGTTTTGCCGCCCGGGCTGGGATCAATGCGACCCTGCTGCGCAACTATATCAATGGATTCAAGAAAGCATCGCCGGAAAGGGAACAGGAGATCCTCTCAGCCGTACACCGGCTGGGTGAGGAGCTTCTTTCTGTTTCTTTTACTGGTGTTGATTCCGACGCTTAGCCTGTCGGCGGCGGGGGCCGACAGCGTGCGGGTGTTGTTCTGGAATGTGGAGAATTTCTTCGACTGGCACGACGGCGGGGCTTCGGAGGCCGATGCGGAGTTTTCGTCCGGGGGCGCGCGGCGCTGGACGGCGCGGCGCTTTTTCAACAAATGCAACGCGATTGCGAAGACCGTCCTGTACCTGTCTGACGAAGAGGGCGCCCTGCCGGATCTGATCGGCCTGGCGGAGGTGGAGAACCGTTTCGTGCTGCGCAAGCTCCTGGAGGGGACGGCGCTGAAGAAGACCGACTACGGCATCATCCATTATGATTCGCCCGATCCGCGGGGAATCGACGTGGCGCTGCTGTTCCGTACCGGGACGCTGGATACGCTGCGGACCTTTCCGGTGCGGGTGCCGGGCGTGGAAACGCGCGAGATGCTGGTCGCCCAGTTGCGGACACGGGCCGGCGGAGACAGCCTTGCCGTCATCGTCTGCCACCATCCTTCGAAATACGGCGGGGCGGCCGCGGAGCCGAAACGGGAAGCGGCGGTCCGCCGCCTGGCGGCCCTGGGCGACTCGCTGCGGCTCGAAGGCTGGACGCGGCAGGTGGCCATCGGCGACTTCAACGACACGCCCGACGCTCCCCTGTATCAGATTTTAGCGCAATATTATGTTAACTTGGCGGAGCCGCTGGCAGAAGAAGGCGAAGGCAGCATCCGCTTCGAGGGCTGCTGGGAGTTGATCGACCAGTGCTTCGTCTCGCCGGCGCTCGCCCCCAAGGCCCGGTTCCGCGTCTGCCACCTCCCCTTCCTGACTGCGCACGACGGCGCCTACGCCGGTCAGAAACCCCTGCGCACCTACTCCGGCCCCCGCTACTTGGGCGGTGTCAGCGACCACCGCCCCGTCCTGCTGCGTCTGGACTTTTAATGAAAAAAGTATTACATTTGTAAGCTATGCGCAAATAAAACAAATCACATAATCAACACGAATCATGAAAGAAAAGATTGCAGCAAAATTCCAGGAGTGCTTCGGCGGCGAAGGCGCGTTCTTCGCTTCTGCGGGCCGCATCAACCTGATCGGTGAGCACACCGACTACAACGGCGGTTACGTCTTCCCCGGCGCCATCGACAAGGGCATCATGGCCGAGATCAAGCTCAACGGACACGACAAGGTCCGCGCCTACTCCCTCGACTACGACGAGTACACGGAGTTCGGCCTGAAGGAAGAGGACAAGCCCGCGCAGCAGTGGGCCCGTTATATCTTCGGCGTCTGCCGCGAGACCATCAAGCGTGGCGGCAAGGTGGCCGGATTCGACACCGTCTTCGCGGGCGACGTGCCCCTGGGCGCCGGCCTTTCGTCTTCGGCGGCCCTCGAGAGCACCTTCGCCTTCGCGATCAACGAGCTGAATGCCAACGGTATCGACAAGTTCGAGCTCGCCAAGATCGGCCAGAGCACGGAGCACAACTACTGCGGCGTGAAATGCGGCATCATGGACCAGTTCGCCTCCTGCTTCGGCAAGGCCGGATGCCTCATCCGCCTCAACTGCAAGACCCTCGAATACAAGTATTTCCCCTTCGATCCGGAGGCCGCCGGCTACAAGCTGGTCCTGATCGACAGCTGCGTCAAGCACGAGCTCGCCTCGTCGGCGTACAACAAGCGCCGCGCGTCCTGCGAGAATGCGGCCGCCGCGATCCGCCGCAACCACCCGGAGGTGGAATTCCTCAGCGACGCGAAACGCGTATGGTTGGAGGAAGTGCGCGCCGAGATCCCCGAGGAGGACTTCCTGCGCGCCGAATACGTCATCGGCGAAGTGCAGCGCGTGCTGGATGTCTGCGACGCCCTGGAGCGCGGCGACTATGAGACCGCCGGCGAGATGATGTACCAGACCCACTTCGGCATGAGCAAGCTGTACGAGGTGAGCTGCGAGGAGCTGGATTTCCTCAACAAGCTCGCGCGCAAGATGGATGTCAGCGGCTCGCGGGTGATGGGCGGCGGCTTCGGCGGCTGCACCATCAACCTGGTCAAGAAGGAGCTCTGCCAGCCCTTCATCGATGCAGCCGTGGAGCAGTTCACCGCAAAGTTCGGGCACGCCCCGAAGGTCTACCCCGTCGTGATCAGCGACGGCGCCCGCCGGCTGTAGGGTATAGTATTAAAGCAAAAAAGAAGGGGTCCGATTCGTTTCGGACCCCTTCCTGTTTGCAAAACAACCCAAGCTTATTTGCTCTTTACGGTGTAGAAGAATGTTGTGGAGGCCTGGGTGCCGTTGTTGTCGTTATAGGTCAAGGTAACCTTCACGTTGCCGGATGCCTTGGCCTTGAATACGATACACTGGTGGTAACGGTTTCCGTCGTTGACGACCGGCCGGTTCTCCACGGTTACGGACATGGCGGTAGGGTTGTTGTTCTCTATGGTCATGCAATCGTTGAAGAACTCGAGAATCTTGTTGGCGTCCTTGTTGAACAGCCAGTAAACATCCTCTTCTCCGACGAACGGATACTGGTAATAACTCAGTCCCGCTTCATACCAATAACTCGTGAAGGCTGCTTCGCAGGCACTGTAGAAATACTTGGTGTAAGAAAACTCCTTGTCGCTGTCCGAAAATCCTATATGGACAGTTGCCGACGCAACGCCGCCAACCTTGACATCCACCTGTCCCATATAGGATCCCTTATACACGTTTTCCAGACTTATATACTGGCTAGTCCCATTTATATGATAATTGTTGGCTTGCGTGACATACTTTCCATGGGTATCATCGTACAGCCGGAAATACGTCGACGTGCCCTTGGTCAGGGCAAGCGCGTTATTGAATGTTGGCGATGACGCACTGAAGGAGCTGTAGCTTGTGCTATATCGCAGGCTATAGGTCGGTGAATTGGCCCTGAATTTCACGGTTTTGAGAAGTTCTCCGGCATAGTAGAAGGAGACGTTGCCGATGTACCATCCCTGTGTGCGTTTCACGGCCTTGACTTTGTAAACCTGATAGACTCCGGACGGGGCGGAAGATGCGCCGTAGAAATCGATGGATGCGGAGAAATACTCCGACCCGGAAGTGACGTTTGCGCTGAGTCCGGAAGTCGTATAGACATATTGCTTGTTCAGGTTGTCATACACCTGGAAGACATATGTGTTGGTCTCGTTGTCGTCATACGTGAAGGTAAATTCGCTGGACGTATATTCCGAATTACTGTAGTATAGCACATAGCGGGTCTTTACCTTGACGGTGAACGTCCGGTCGAGGGTGATGCCGTAATGGCTGTACTGGACCCGCCAAGTTGTCTCTCCCGCCTTCTTCGCCGAGATGAGGATATCCGCATTGTTCGACGCCAGGCTAACCTCCGCGATGGAGGCATCGCCTCCGGTGATGGATAGGTAAGTGGGATCCAGCATCTCATATTCTCCGGTATCCGCATGACCGATGTAAAGGCGCTCTGTTTTTCCGGCAATGACCTCTACCTTCTGTCCGCTAGGCAGGACAGTGTAAGAATCCAGCCACAGATTGAGCGGACGGGGATAATAGAAAACGACCTCTTGCGAGAAGTTGATTCCCTGCGCCTCGTCCTTGTAGGTCACGGTCCCGCCGAAGAAACCGTCTTTCCTGATGACAACCCGCCAGAAGGACGTGTAGGTCTCAAGCGTATAGGTGTCGGACGACATGTGACCGGCGTGGAACATAGCCGCTTCCTTGCCGAAGGTTCCTTCTGTGACGATGCGGCTGTTGGCGGTATCGTACAGGCGGAGATAATAGGATTGGTTGGTATAGGATAGCTGGAAAGGACCCGTATAGTCCTGCCAGTAAGCGGTTTCCAGCATGGACATCGCGATCTGGAGCTTCAGGACGGGAGCGGCGCCGATGGTCACCTTGCAGGATGCGCTGTGCTCGTTGCCCTTGTCCTTGTTGCGGGCGATGACGACGATGTTGCAGCTTATGCCGAGGATGTCGGACTTGGCGATGACGTTACCCTCCTGATCCACGTCCGCTACGCTGGTGTTGTCGGACCCCCAGAAGTAATCCACGTTGCTCGCGTCCGAAGGCTGTACCGTCGCCGTGAGTTTCGCCGTCTGGCCCTTCTGCATCCTCAGGGAGCTCTGGTCCAGGCTCACGCCCGTCACAGGGACGAACGGCTTGACCGTCACGGTGCAGGTGGCTTTCTTCGTCGGATCCATCACGCTGGTGGCCGTGATGGTGGCCGTGCCGGGCTTCTCTGCATAGACGGTTCCGGATTCAACGCTCAGGCTGATGACGCTCTCGTCGGAGATGCTCCAGACGAGCTTCTTGTCGGCGGCGTTGGACGGGCTGACGGTTACGGTCAGCACGTCGGTATAGCCCTCGATGATGGTCATCTTCGTCTTGTCGAACGTCACGCTGCTCACGGGGACCGGCGGAAGGACGGTGACCTTGCAGGACACGGAGTCGGCCTGGTAGTTCTCGGTCTCGCCCACGCGGGCCCAGATGTAGGTCTCGCCCTCCTTCACGGCCGTGACGTCGCCCTTGTCGCTGACGGTCGCAACGGAAGGATCCTCGCTGCGGAACGTGACCACGCCGCCGTCGCTCAGCGAGTAGCACAAGGCCACCGCCAGGCGCTGGGTGTCGCCCTCCGTCAGGGTCAGGCTCGTCTTGGACAGGTGCAGGTCGGGATCCAGCTTCCAGTCACTGCCGCCCGAGCCCTCCAGCTTGTACAGCGCGATGGGTTGGTTGGCCGCGACGAAGGAAGGACGGAATGCCAGGAACTTGTTGTCGTTCTTGCGGTAGCGCAGGCCGTAGGTGTAGGACGGGGTGACGCACTCGAACGAGCAGTCGCCGTCCTTGTACTTGATCCGCCAGTCGGACATCGTTGTCTTGGAATCGATGCTCAGCAGGGCGGAGGACTTGCTGGCGTCGACCGCCAGGTACTTTCCGGCCTTCGTCTTGAAAGCGTAGACGCCTTCCTTCGTGCCGGCCTCGACCGTCAGGACCTCTACGTCGTCCGAGGGGTTGACGATGGTCTCCACGCCCTCGCCGGCCTTGGCGCCGGAATGGCTCTTGGTGACCGGGACGCCCAGGCGGAAGTCGGAGCCCTGTGTGGCGCTCAGGCCGTAGGACAGGTCGTCCGCAGCCGTGGCCATCACGAACTGGGCGCCTTCCGTGACGAAACGCGCCTCGGAAATGCGTTCGTACACCTTGTCGTCTCCAGAAGAAGATCCCGTCTCCACCTTGAGCGCGGCCGTATTCTTCAATCTGTTTCTACTGATTACCAGAGAACCTGTGGTCGTCTTTACGAATGATCCATCATTCTGATCGGTTACTGACAGGGTGATTCCATCGTTAAACGTGGTGGGAGGGACGACAAACCAAAATGTCGTGGCCGTTTCTTCCGTTGAACCAATCGTTACAGGGCTTTCAGGTGTTAACGTAATCATCTCGGAGGCAACTGCAGTATCGAACGTCAGGGCCGGGGCCTCATCAATGGAAGCCACAACGGTTGCTTTACCGGAAAGCAGTTCGTTGTCGTTGCCTTTCAGAGTGATGGATTTTACCGAAACGTTGTCGCCATACAACTTGACTGCAAAGTAGCCACAAAGGTTCTTGAACATCAGTTCATCATCCTCCGTGATTGCTATCATCGTATTGGCACCCAGACCGAAAGAGTCTTCACGATAGGTTTGCTCTGCAGGAAGGTAGACAGTGATCTCACCATCGTTGGAGATACAGGTGTTCTCGTTATATGGATAGACGGAATACACATACTCCAATGGATTGCTGGTGACGAAATCATCGCTCGGAACCTTGGTAAATGAACCGGCATTGGCCCCGTCTTCCCCCATGAAACGATATTGCCGGTTAAACGTAGTCTTGTTGAAAATGGAAACGCGATCATCGGCATTCCACAGGACACGAAGTTGGTCGTCTGCGAAAACCCTGGTTCCAGCATTCTCGATCGTAGCATGGAATACCGGATCATCTGTGACAGTCTGAATGACTTCTTGCTGCTCCTTGGCACAGGAAACAGTCATTACCGCCATAAGGCAGAAAAGGAAGAATCTGTTCTTCATCGTTATGGATACTGTTTATTTGTCAATCAAATCCAACCATACTCACCATCGTCCACGATGATTTGTTCGGTATTGCTTTTTGCCAGAGCCTGTTCGGCGTCAAGGGAAACGGCTATTGCCATTGGGGGTAGATAGCTACTGCTTCCACCATCAATATCGTACTTGTAGTCTATGAACATCTAAAACGAATATAGAATAATGCCCAGGGCCGAAGCCCTTGATATGCACAAAGATAGAAAATGATTTGGGAAAATGAAACCCTCTTCTGGAGTACCCTCTTCCCTATTTGGGCAGCCGAGAGACCAACTGGTGGGGCGTCATAGGAGCCTCGGCGCGGGCATTTTCGCCCGTTTTTGCTTGCGCTGCGTACCTTGAGTCCTGCGGCGCGAGCGTTTTCGGGGCTTTTTGCTTGTGCCGCGTACCGCGATTTATTTTCTGCAAGGTGCCGGCTTTTGGCATTCCGGCCGCTTAGCTTTGGCGGCATGAGAACCTACTACTGCCCCACCCTCGAAGAAGCTCTCCGACGAGCCAAGAAAGCCGGTAAGCAACCCGGCTGCCACTACGGCGGCATCACCCTCCCCACCGGCCGCCGAGCCTTCGCGATCTACCGTGAAGGCAAAGTGGTCGAAAAGTACACTGCATGACGTTTGGAATAGTTCCGGGAGTAAGGTATCTTTGTCGCATGGATAGCGTCCCGGTTATGAAGACCCGACTGGAACATATGGACTTGCTGAAGTGCTTCGCCATCTTTTCGGTGCTGCTGGGGCATGCGACGGAGCAACTGTCGGGCGGGCTGTTCTGGGACCACCCGCTGTGGGAATTCATCTATTCCTACCACATGCCGCTGTTCATGTTTGTATGCGGCTTCTTTTTCCCGTCTTCCCTGAAACGCAGCTATGGAAAGATGGCCCTTACCAAGCTCCGCCAGCTGGGTATCCCGTCGCTGACGGCCTTTGCGATCGCCTGCGCGATCATGCTCGCAGCCGGGGTGACGGCCATCGCGGACCTATGCGAGTTGTCCTTCGCCGGCTTCCTCAACAGCGTCTGGTTCCTCAAGTGCCTGCTGCTGTGCTACCTGGTGATGCATCCGCTCTGCCGCTTCCTGAAGAAGGACTGGGTCGCCGCAATCGTCGCCACGGTCCTTGTCATCGTGATTCCCGGAACGGAAGTCGTCAACTTCAACTTCATGCTGCCGATGTTCTGCCTCGGGATGCTTTGCGGCAACCGGCGGGAACAGATCGAGGGGCATCGCACGCCGTGGCTGATCGCCAGCGTCATCCTGTTCGCCGGGCTGCTCTGCTTCTGGTCAGGGCATCTGACCGTGTACGAGCGCCCGACGCGCATCTGGGCCGCCGGAACCCCCGACTGGGCCAACCTGGGCCTGACGCTCTACCGCCTGGCGCTCGGGATGGCAGGGACGATGACCTTCTTCCTGCTCGCCAAGCCGGTCTATGACAAGATTCGGGACAAGCGCTGGTGCGGCACCCTCTGCCGGATCGGAGGCGCGACGCTCGGCATCTATTTCCTCCAGACCTTTCTGCTGGAAATCCTGGTCAACAGTCTCCATATCTACGTCCCGATCCCCCACTCCTACTGGGTCGCCCCGCTCCTCGCCCTGGCCGAACTGGCCGTCTGTTACAACCTGGTCCGGCTCCTTCGCAAGACCCGCCTGCCGCGGCTGCTGATCCTGGGAGAAAAAACGGAATCCAGTCCCAATCCAGCACATTGAAGACAGAACCCCGCTTTTTCTTGTTATATTTTTTATATTTTTTACTAACTTGCGGGCCAGTAGTGTAAAACAAAACAACTCTTTATGAAAAAAACACCATCGACGGGTGCGGAAAGCATTTACGAGGCACCGTACGCTGAATTGCTGGTCATCATGCCGGCACAAGTCCTCGCTCAGTCGGGATCGACTGAAGATATTGATGATGACGATCAAATTTATACCTGGTAGCCATGAAAAAGTTTGTTGTAATTTTGGCAGCAGCAGGGATGGTTGCCGCATGTACGTCTAAAGAGACTCCCGAAGTCATCCCTTCCAAAACGTTCAAGGCTTCCATCGAGCAGGAGACCCGAACCTACACCGAGAACCATAAGGTATGCTTCTACCAGGATGATGCGATCAGCATCTTCGACAGGGGCAATGCCGAAACCGACAATGTCAAGTATACCTTTGCCGGCGAAGACGGCGCCACAAGAGGCGTGTTTACCGCTTCCAGTGAGGCACCCAAGCCCTCCGGAAGCCTTAAAAACACCTATGCCATCTATCCTTATCTGTCCGACAATCTTGTCCTTTCCGAGGGAAAGGTTATCGCCTATATCATCCCCAGGCAGAATTACGCTGAGAACTCCTTCAGTGACGGGGCCAACGCGATGGTAGCGGCCTCTGCCGACCATCAGACCCTCGAGTTCAAGAACGTTGCCGGATACCTGAAGGTCAGGCTTTACGGAGACAATTCGACACCGATCCAGGGTGTCGTCCTTGAAAGCAACAACGGAGAATACATCAGCGGAGACGTCCTGGTGGAAATGCTCCCCGGAGAGACCCCGGTCATTTCCCCTTACACGGAAAACGGTTACGCCAGCACGTACGCGTCTGTCTCCATCACGAGCTCGGATATCAGCCTGAATCCCTCCTCGTCCTCCCCCCTGGATGTCTGGTTCGCCTTGACCCCGGGCACCATCGAGAGCGGCATCACCGTGACCGTTGTGGGAGCGGACGAGCGCGAGTTCTCGTATAAGAGCACCACGCCGCTGACCATCAAGCGTGGGACCTGCACGTCTACGGCTCCTCTCGAGGTCACGTTCCCGGAGATCCAAGAGGACCTGGAAACAAAGGCTTATATCGAAGAGAATCTTGCCGGCAACTATATTTTCAACATCACAGCCGGCTACGACAGTCAGGTGTATGAAAACGCCATCACCATCTCCTACAAGTTCAAGGTCAACAGCAACGTCCATCTGGAAGGTACCTTCATCGACTGTTACCTGTCCGTCGACGCGACCTTCGATCCCCAGACGGGCCTTCTCCAGATCCCCTACGACAAGGCTTCCTGTCTCTTACCCTTGGAAACCCCGACAGCCGGTTATCTGATGTATGTGAGTGGACAGAGTGTCATTCAATCGCCGGTATCCTTCTCCCTGAGGAGAGCTCATACGTTGACTCACAGTTCAAGGTATACCATCTATATTTTGGTTCCCGGCACTGACGCATGGCAATCATGGGACTGGGTCAAGACCCTGAATTCCATCACCTACCAGGGAAGCGCATCCAACGCTCCCAGACTTGTCGGCGAGGATCGCGCCACTGTCAGGGGCGCAGCGGTCCCGACCCACAGGATCGGTTATTCCTCGGAATTTCCTCTCTCCGTCGACTTGAAAGCACGGAAGGGTTTCTAATTCCCTGACCCTAATCCAAACAGCCTCCGGAAATCCAACTTCCGGAGGCTGTTTTTTATAGCACCCTTTTTGCCAGAGGAACGGCTTCAGCGCATCAGGATAATCAAATCCTCGGCGCCCAGCCGGGTTCGTACTCGCGGGCCCAGAACTGCAGGGCCAGCGGGTCGTCCACAATGCGGCCCGTTTCCGGATCGATGTCCAGGGAGTGGCCGACGCGCTGGGCGATGTCGCCCAGCTGCATCAGCTGGGTGCTGATGCAGCCCTCTTCGAGGAGCGCGTTCAGCGTGGAGGTCTTGCCCCGGATGGCGTCCAGCCAATTCTGGAAGTGGAAGGAATCCAGTTTGCCGGAAGGGTTGAACAGGTCGCCCGGCGTGAAGGTCAGCTGGCTCTGCACAT
>JAEEGG010029190.1_pt1 | contig 10320 bp, 10 predicted proteins | sample 9134161 | NCBI WGS metagenome assembly JAEEGG01 (sample SAMN16246543, study PRJNA631951) | gut metagenome | biome: gut microbiome; feature: rumen; material: CR-attached | host: Bos | place: Iran: Karaj | collected 2018-10 | reverse complement strand
TGAAGCAGGTGACCATCGAGAACGCTGCCGAGGCCGACGAGATCTTCTCCATGCTCATGGGCGACGATGTGGAGCCGCGCCGCGAGTTCATCGAGAAGAACGCTACCTACGCCAACATCGATGCATAAACGGAAATATTCATCCTAAACAAACTAATTAATAAAAAATGGGACTAATTGAACAAATCATTGCGCGTGCTAAGAGCAATAAGCAGCGCATCGTGCTCCCCGAAGCTGAGGAGGAGCGCACACTCTGTGCAGCCGACCGCGTGCTGGCTGATGACATTGCCGACCTGATCCTTATCGGCAACCCTGAGAAGGTTCATGCTTTGGCCAAGGAGAAGGGGCTGACTCACATCGACAAGGCTACCCTCATCGACCCGCTGAACTATGAGAAGAGTGAGGAACTGGCTCAGCTCCTGCAGAAACTGCGCGAGAAGAAGGGCATGACCATCGAAAAGGCCCGCGAGCTGGTGAAGGATCCCCTCTATCTGGGTTGCATGATCATCAAGACCGAGGGAGCCGACGGACAGATCTCCGGTGCCCTCTCTACCACGGGTGAGACCCTGCGTCCTGCCCTGCAGATTATCAAGTGCGCTCCTGGCATCACCTGTGTCAGCGGTGCCATGCTCATGATTACCGACAAACCCGAATATGGTGAGAACGGCGTACTGGTGTTCGGCGACGTGGCTGTGACGCCTATGCCCGATGCCAACCAGCTCTCGCAGATTGCTGTCTGCACGGCCCAGACCGCTAAGTCGGTGGCTGGCTTCCAGGATCCCCGTGTGGCCATGCTGAGCTTCTCTACAAAGGGCTCTGCCTCTCACGAGGTGGTCGATAAGGTGGTGGAGGCTACTCGTCTGGCTAAGGAACTGGCTCCCGACCTGAAGATCGACGGTGAGCTCCAGGCTGATGCCGCCCTCGTGCCCTCTGTGGGCTCGAAGAAGGCTCCAGGCTCAGCCATTGCCGGCAAGGCCAACGTGCTCGTGATGCCCTGTCTCGAGGTGGGTAACATCGCCTACAAGCTGGTGCAGCGTCTCGCTGGTGCCACTGCTATCGGCCCCATCCTGCAAGGCATCGCCCGTCCTGTCAACGACCTCTCTCGCGGTTGCTCTGTCGAGGACATCTACTACCTCGTCGCCATCACCGCCTGCCAGGCCATGGACGCAAAGAAGTAAGACCCCTCCCGACCTCCCCGAGGGGGAGGAGGGCCTGCGGTCAAAAAGTATATATAGAAGTTTAACCCAAATAAAAGCCTGGCTATCCCCCTGAAATCTGCCAGGCACTCCCCTCCTTCGGAGGGGGCGGGGGAGGCTTTATGAAGATTTTGGTTTTAAACTGTGGCAGCAGTTCGATTAAATATGCATTGTATAACATGGACGATAAGTCCGTGATGACCAGTGGCGGCGCTGAGCGCGTGGGTTTGGACGGCGCCTTCGTGAAGGTGAAGCTCGCCAATGGCGAGAAGAAGCAGATCATGCACGACATTCCTGAGCACACCGAGGGTGTGAAGTTCATCTTCTCCCTGCTCACCGACCCTGAGATTGGTGTCATCAAGAGTCTCGACGAGATCGATGCCGTGGGTCACCGTATGGTGCATGGCGGCGAGAAGTTCAACAAGTCTGTGCTGCTCACCGACGAGGTGCTGGAAGCCTTTGAGGCCGTCAGCGACCTGGCTCCCCTGCACAACCCCGCCAACCTCAAGGGCGTGAACGCCGTGAAGGAACTGATGCCCGGCCTGCCCCAGGTGGGCGTGTTCGACACTGCCTTCCATCAGACCATGCCCGCCAAGGCCTATATGTATGCCATTCCCTACGAGCTCTATAAGGAGTACGGCGTGCGTCGCTATGGCTTCCACGGCACCTCTCACCGCTATGTGTCGGCCCGTGCCTTGGAGTTCCTTGGCATGAAGGCTGAGGGCACGAAGGTCATCACCTGCCACATCGGCAATGGCGGATCTATCGCTGCCGTGGTCGATGGCAAGTGTGTCGATACCTCAATGGGTCTCACCCCGCTGGAAGGTCTGGTCATGGGCACCCGCTCAGGCGATATTGACGGTGGCGCCATCACCTTCCTGGAGAAGAAGCTCGGTCTCGATGCCGACGGCATGAGCAACCTGCTCAACAAGAAGAGCGGCGTGGCAGGCATCACGGGTGGCAGCAGCGACATGCGCGACGTGGAGAGTGCTGCCAAGGCTGGCGACGCTCGTGCACAGCTGGCTCAGGACATGTATTTCTATCGCATCAAGAAGTATATCGGTGCCTATGCCGCAGCTATGGGCGGGCTCGACATCATCGTGTTCACCGCCGGCGTGGGCGAGAATCAGATCGGCATGCGCTCCGAGGTGTGCAAGGGATTGGAGTTCCTCGGCGTGAAGTTCGACGAGCAGAAGAACAAGGTGCGTGGCGAGGAGGCAGTCATCTCGGCCGACGACTCGAGGGTGAAGGTCCTGGTCATTCCCACCGATGAGGAACTGATGATCGCAACCGACACGATGAATCTTCTTTGAAAGAAAAACGGCGAAAATCTTTGCTAATTGAAAAAAAATGCCTATCTTTGCCACCAAAATGGCAGATATAGGCATTTTTACATAGGAGCAATGCCGAAAATCCTGTAAAGAGTAGGCGCACACTAAAAACCAGTACGTGATGAAAAAACTTTTATTCGCTGCACTGACAGCACTAGTGATGAGCCTGAGCTTTACCGCTTGCGGCGGCGACCATGAGAAAGCCGGCAAGGCCCTCGAGGAGTTCAAGGCCATTATCGAGAAGATGGAGGCTTACAACGACGAGGATGCCGACATTGAGAGCCTACTTTCCATCCAGAAGGAACTGTCGGAATGGACCGAGAAGTATGGTGACCTCAGCGAGTCCGACTTCACCAGCGAGCAGAAGGCTGAGTTCGACAAGCTCGAGGAGCGCATGGATGCCCTCAACCAATAGTGACCGACCAAGGAGCAAAGCCGAAAATCCTGTAAAGAGTAGGCACAGACCAAAACTATATTTTAATATGAGAAAAACGATTTTCGCTGTTCTCACAGCGTTTGTGATGAGTCTTGCATTCGTGGCTTGTTCCAGCTCGCCTGAGGACAAGATCGTCAGCACGATGGAGGATATGGTAAGCTACATCAAGGGATTCCATATCAAGTCAGCCGATGACCTTAACAAGCTGACCGACAAGATTGCCACCTTTAAGAAAGAGACCGAGAGCGCTATGGAGGAACTAGTCTCCGGCAAGTCGCCCGAAGAGCTGATGAAGCTCGCCGAACAGATGGAAAGCCTGGAGAAGAAGATGACCAAGCTGACTGCCGACCTCGAGAAGGAGGGCGAGCGCCTGGAGAAGGAAGCCAAGGATGCCGGTCTGGACCTTGACAAGCTCGATGATTTGTTTGATTAATTTAAAAAATAACAAAAGCACATGAAAAAAGTATTGTATTCTGTTCTGGCAGTGATGGTCATGAGCCTCTGCCTTGTTTCCTGCAAAGACAGCAAGGCTCCGGCCGACAAGGAAAATGCTGAGGCTGCCGCCGAGGAGAAAGTAGAAGAGAAAGCCGCCGAGAAGGCAGCGATTGTCGTCGACGAGAATGCCAACCCAGTCGAAAAGCTGGTGGGCATCATGAGCGGCGTGGTGAATGTACTGAAGGATACCCACATCAAGTCGGCTGACGACCTCGTGGCACTCCAGAAAAAGCTCGAGGGCGTCAAGGATCAGGTTGAGGCCGCTACCACAGACCTCGCTTCTTTCTTCTCCAGTGTCACTGCCGAGAATGCTGAGAAGATCCAGGCCACGATGGGCGATTTGCAGCAGCGCATGGATCAACTCGAGAAAGATGGCGAAGCCGAGGTCGATCGGCTGGAGAAAGAGGCTGAGGCTCTCGGTCTGAATCTCGACGGGCTCGACGACATCTTCTAAGCATTATCCAGCAGCATTTTCGCGGCAACGGCCCGAACTGCTCATGGGATAAATACAGGCATTCTGAGAGATTTCAAGCGTTTTTGATACCCTCAGAATGCCTGTTAAATGTCAATAGTCAATAGTCAATAGTAAGCAGTGGGCTCACATCGGGCCCAGGCCCATGCAGCTCGTGGTGGTGAGCGCGGTGATGGCAGCCGTGATCATGGCCGACACGATCTGCCAGATCCTCATCCATGCCTCCCTGGATAGCTTCTTCATCCTTTAAGTCCTCCTTTATGAATTTAGATTTTAGAATTTAGATTTTAGAAGTATCGCCTTCGGCGAGTAGGATTTAAGATGTAAGAATTTTGATTTTAGAAGCATCGCCTTCTCTGAACTCCTACTTCATACTCGCCCAAAGGGCGACACATCTAAATTCTAAATTCTTAACTCTTAATTCCCTTTAGGGTCTCGGCTCGTCGTCGCCACTACCGCTGTCGTCGCCGGAATTGGCCTGGGCATAGGCGAAGTCCTGGACAGGGGTGAAAGTGCGGTTGCGGCGCACCACCTTCTCCACGCCGTCGACGGTCTCCTTGACAGCGGTCGACTCCACCACGTTGTCGAGACGCAGGGCGCACTTCTTCTTCAGCTCCTTGAAGGTGATGTCGCGCAGATCCTCACCCTCGGGATAGAAGCGGATGTGGATGCCCTCTACCAGGCCGGCAGCACCCATGGCCTGAGCGTCCTCCAGGGTGGCAGCACCGCCGGGCACGTTCTGCACGGTGGGGCGGAAGGTGCCCAGGCCGTCGAGCTTCACGGGCACTCCCTGCGACAGCAGCTCGATCATGCACTGTGCGAGCTGTCCCAGCACGAGGCGCAGGGTGTTCTCGTCGACCAGCGATGCATGGCCGCTGATGTGCTTTGCCAGACCGTAGGTCGAGAGGGTCTGACGGTTGGCCGCCTCGGCGAAATAGTGACCGAAGGTCTTGCTGAGGGCGTTCTTGTTCTGGCGGATGTTAATAGCCATCACGATTTGATTACTTGGCATTTCTCTTGTTCTCCTTTCTTTGTTAATTAATGTTAAACATAGTTCCTGTTTACTCTAAGCGAAAGTTCTAGTTACTCGGCATGTAAGTCGCACTTTCTCGGTAGGTTTTGGAGTGGCTATCTCCGTGCCTTGTGAGCATCAGGGTTCATTTTCTGTGCAATCTCGCTGCAACTTGTTTGCGTCGGCAAAGGTACTGCCTTTTCTGAATATCGACCCCGATTTTGCAAGTTAAAAAAGCTTAAGATTTTTGCATTCTCGCTCACATAAGAGAGGGCCTGCCCGTGCTTCGACGTGCAGCAATGGCTGAGAGAGGAGAAAATTATTTGACATCATTTATTGACTATTGACTATTGACTATTGACATTTAAGGTGGCATACTGACGTTATATTAATATATATTATATATAATATATATTAATATAAAAGTTGTCATAGGTCGTTGAAGAGAAAAATGCATCAAAAATGGCGGTTAAATGTCAATAGTAAATAGTCAATAGTAAGGAAGAAAGGAACAAGCAAAATGGAAGCTAACGAACAGAAAACCAAGACGTTGAAGGGCTCGATGAAGTTCTTCAAGGACGACCGCCTGGAGTTCACGCCCTACGGGCAGGGAGAGCCTATGTATGCCGAGATCAGGAAGGCCGGCGATGGCTCGCTCATGAGGACTACAGGCGAGAAGCGGCAAAGTCTGGTGGCACGGCTGAAGGTGGATGCCAATGCTGCCGACCCTGCCGCCGACCTGCGCGACCAGCTCGAAAAAGTGCTGAAAGGCCTGCCGGAATCCCAGCGGAAGCCTCGTCTGAGAGGCCGTTTCCTGAAGAACTCGGACGAGCTGAAGGTGCGTCTGGATGAGCGCGACGGCACGATAAGCGTGCTGATGACGCTGGATGTGAGAAGTAAAAATTACGTACAAAAATTTAATTTGTTGTCTATGGAGGTAAATAAATGTTTGGACTACAACGAAGATTCTATGAAGAAACTTGCGCGTGCACTCGCGACCGCTTCTACGAAGTAGTGCGCTCGCAGGAAGTGACTGACACCGTCGACCGCTGCCGCCAGCTCGTGGCAGCGGGCGATACCAAGGCCTACGATGCCGAGAAGAAGAAGCTGCCGGGCTTCATCTTCATGTCGACCATGATGCCGAACAAGGGGAAGAACGGCCAGAATCCCGAAGGGGCATGGCGGCTGCAGTCGGCTGCCAGGCTCAACGGACTGATCATGCACGACTTCGACAAGCTGTCGGGGCAGGGACTCACTCCGCAGGAGGTTTTCACGGCCATCCCCCGCCACTGGTTTGCCGACGATGCCCGCTTCTCAATCCGGCTGGCTCACGTCACCGTGGGCGGCGACGGGCTCAGGCTGGTGTCGACGGCCGACCCCAGGCTCAACATCGAGGACAACCAGCAGGCCCTGGCCACTGCCCTGGCCGCTGCGCTGGGCAAGCCGCTGAAGGCCGACAAGAGCGTGATCAACGCCGACCGCACGTCGTTCGCGGTGAAGGAGAGCGACATATTGTATATCAACGAAAACATCTTCAATTATGAAAACCCTGAATATGACAGGGCTTATGGTGATCTATACCGCAATGGTCATCACCGCAAGAAGACCCCGCCCCCATCCCCTCCCCTAGAGGGGCGGGGAGTATCTGCCGGGCAAGGTAATCCCACCCCTCCCTCACAGGGAGGGGCCGGGGGTGGGTCTCTTCCCTCACAGGGAGGGGCCGGGGGTGGCTCTTCTTACCGCGGCGTAGCGCTGCAGGCCATCGTCGACGAATGGCTGAGACGGAAGGGCGCACCACAGCCGGGCGAGCGGCATGTCACCATGCTGCGCCTGGCGGGCGACCTGCGCTACATCTGCGACAACGACCCCGGACGCCTGAGAGAGGCGGTGAGGCTGGCGCCGTTCGTGCGCGACATCGAGAAGGAGCGAGGCGGTGAGGAGATCGACAATGCCTGCGATGACGCCTGCGAGCGAAAGATGTACATGAGCATACCGCGCGCATTCCGCGAGGTGCTGGCGGCCGTGAAGGCCGAGGGCTATGCCGACAGGAAGGAGGAGGGGGCGGACTACTCGGTCTACGACACCTTCTGGAAGCGGCTGCAGCCGCTGATGGCTGCTCCCTACACGGCCTGCTGCGACGGGCAGGACGACCGCAACAAGCTGGGCATCGTCTTCGTGGCGGGCACGATGTACTGCACCCTGCTGACCCGCTGCTGGTACCGGCACTTCGACGGCGACATCGCCCGCATGAACCCGCAGGCCTACCTCATCGGCATGCCCGCCAGCGGAAAGTCGGTAGCCGACAAGCTCGACGAGCAGATCATGGCTCCCATGCGCTCGGCCGACCGCCGCGGACGCGAGGCCGAAGCCGAGTACAAGCGTCAGCAGAAGGAGCGCTCCACCTCGAGCAAGGCGCAGAAGGGCGAAGCCCTGAAGCGGCCTGAGATCATGATCCGCTATCTGCCCTCGAAGACGTCGAACGCCGTGTTCTATCGCCGACTGAAGAATGCCCATGAGGAGGTGGACGGCGAGGAGATGAACCTGCACCTGTACACCTTCGACTCGGAGCTCGACTCGAATACGGTGGCTCAGTCGTCGGGCTCGTGGATAGGCAAGCACGACATCGAGCTGAAGGCCTTCCACAACGAGAGCACGGGTGTGGACTTCGCCAACTCGGACTCGGTCAACGACATCCTGCCGGTGTACTTCAACCAGGTCGAGACGGGCACGCCCCTCTCCCTCTCGAGGAAGATCAACATGCGGAACGTCAACGACGGCCTGTGCTCGCGTCTGGCCATCTTCCCCATGATAAGCGACTCGTATAAGATGGTGGCCAAGGGCAATCCCAGGCGGAACCACGAGAAGTACTGCGAGCAGCGCCTGTGGGCCTATGAGTTCGACACGCTGAAGGGTGAGCTGAAGATCGACCGCCTCGTGGACCACGTCTACGACCTCTGCGAGCAGTCGGCATGGGAGGCTGAAGCCTCGTCCGACATGGTGCTCGACTACCTCAGGAAGCGCGCCGTGTTCTATGCCACGTGGTTCACCGTCCCCCGCATCGTGGCACGTGCCGTCGAGGCCAGGAAGAAGAGCGGCGCGAAGGTGGACGATGCGCTGGAGCTGGTCACGGTGGAGGACTCCGACCTGCAGTTTGCCACGCTCGTCTACGACGCCATCATCTACTGGCAGGACCATTTCTTCGGCAAGATGCTGGAGGACAGCTGGCAGAATGCCGCCAACGAGACGCAGCCGCGAAAGAAACGCAGGTCGAAGTACGACGAGATCCTGGACATGCTGCCTGAAGTGTTCACCACCGACGACCTGATGGCTGCCGCCGGTTGTGCCAGAAACGCAGCACAGACACAGGCGACGCGATGGCTTAAAAGGGCGGCCATCACGAGAGTGGGCAACGAGAGGTCGGAGACGTTTCAGAAGACGTGCGGGGGAAAGGATAGCTGCAATGGCTGATGCTGCAAAAGCCAGGAGAAGAGAGTGGATCAGCAGATGCTATCTGGAGAAGCTGCCCAAGTACGATCCTGAACTGTACGTGATCGTGCGGATGTCGAGCAACACTGCCCACCTGCGGTTTGAGACGGCGTTCAACATGCTGCTCTTTCTCAACCAGGTGGTATGTCATAGCATCTACGACGGCGTGGCATGGGACAGTATGACCATCAGCCTGCTGCCCAACGGCAAAACGTTGCTTTCGATCACGGTGCACAGCCGTGCAAGGGAAAACAGGATGAATGTGACTTTCAAGTCAGTCAGCTGACTGCTTACTATTGACTATTGACATTTAACTGGCATTCTGAGGGTATCAAAAACGCTTGAAATCTCTCAGAATGCCTGTATTTATCCCATGAGCGCGTGTAGTTGTGGGGCATTCATGCGTGCCTTGCCTGTTTTTGTGATTTCCGAGTGGAATAAGATAAATAACGTTAAATCAGGGGGCGTATATTTGCTTTATAATAAGATTATAATTATCTTTGCATAAAGTTTGAAACATCCTGTAAACGAACATGCTATGACAGTTGCAAATCCATTCATCACTAGCGGATACCTCTCTCCCCACTATTTCTGCGACCGGGTGGAAGAGACGGGACTGCTTACACGCCTCATCACTAACGGCAATCATGTGGCACTCATCTCACCTCGACGCTTAGGCAAGACTGGGTTGATACGCCACTGCTTCGGACAAGAGGAAATAAAAGACCGTTACTACACCTTCGTCGTAGATATCTATGCCACTAAGAACATGCAGGAGTTTGTCTACGAACTGGGCAAGGTTATTCTGGGGGTACTGAAATCCAGGGGTCGTAAGGCGTGGGAAATGTTTCTCAATACACTCGGGTCGCTGCGGAGCAACATTTCGTTCGACATCAACGGGAATCCGGAGTGGGGACTTGGAGTTGGCGACATCAAGGTACCCGAGTTTACGCTTGACGAGATTTTCTCCTATCTTGAGCAGGCAGACAAACCTTGTATCGTGGCCATTGACGAGTTTCAAGTGGTGGCTGACTATCCAGAAAAGAAGGCAGAGGCCGAACTCCGTACGAGAATCCAGCAATGCAGGAATGTGGGGTTCATCTTTGCCGGCTCTCAGCGCCACATGATGTCAGAGATCTTTGTCTCGCCCTCCCGTCCCTTTTATCAAAGCACGAGCCTGATGTCCATAGGCCCTATCGCCCGTGATCAGTATGTGGTTTTTGCCCAACGCCTGTTCAGGGAATACCGAAAGGAGATTACCGCAGAGGCTGTAGTAGCCACCTACCAACGCTATGAAGGTGTCACGTGGTATGTGCAGTCGGTGCTGAATGCATTGTTTATTCTTACTGAGACAGACGGCACTTGCACGGAGGAGATGATCGAGCCTGCCATTCAGCAAATCATTGCTCAGCAGAGTTTCGCTTACAGCGCTCTGCTCTTCCTGCTGCCGACCAAACAGAAAGAGGTGTTGAAAGCCCTATGCAAGGAGGGCAAAGCCACGAACGTGACTTCGCGCCCGTTCCTGCAGCGCCATCACCTTACGGCCAGTACGGTGCAGGCAGCGGTCAAGGGACTCTTGGAGAAGGACTTCGTCACCCACGACTTAGGGACCTACTACGTCTACGACCAGTTCTTCGCGCAGTGGCTGTTGCAGCAATAGCCCTCGCATCCACAAAGAGCAGACAGCATATAAAAAAAATTCCCGGCACTTCACGTTAACATAACGTATCCCCGCCGCCAGGCATGAAATGCGATGGCAGCGGGGAGCACTGCGAGGGTGAAAGGATGCGCTCAGTCCTGGCGCACAGGGCGTACAGGCCGACCGATGTCGCGTGGGGCACTCGTCCTGTCCGCTCCTGAATTCGGGAAGCCGAACAATATCCAGGCGTAGTC
>JAEEGG010029189.1_pt1 | contig 10320 bp, 12 predicted proteins | sample 9134161 | NCBI WGS metagenome assembly JAEEGG01 (sample SAMN16246543, study PRJNA631951) | gut metagenome | biome: gut microbiome; feature: rumen; material: CR-attached | host: Bos | place: Iran: Karaj | collected 2018-10 | reverse complement strand
GAGGAAATACTGGAAATACAGGCAGGAACGGTCATAAATGCAGTTCCGCAGTTCTGCACGGTAACAATGGACAGTGACGAGGGCGAGCCTGTTGAAGCCGTTTATGAGGGCGTTTCGGCTCATGCTTCCACTCCCGAAAAGGGCGAGAACGCTATAACTCAGTTCCTTGACAGCTACAGCGGCGAGAATATGCTACTCTGCGGACTGGCTGAGCTTTTCCCACACGGCGAGTTCAACGGCAAAAACTGCGGACTTGGCTTCCGTGACGAAATATCGGGTGATATGACCTGTGTACTGTCCATGCTGAACACTGAAAACGGCAGGATCTACGGCGGTATCGACATTCGTTTCCCACTTGACCGCAAAAAGGCTGAGATAGGCGGTATTATCTGCGATGCACTTGAAAGTGCAGGCTTTACTGTTGACTCCTGCGAGGGAGTTGAGCCCCACTGCACTGATGAGAATTCAACATTTGTACAGACATTGTTGAAAACTTACGAGAGAGTCACAGGTGATAAGGGACGCTGTATCGCTATCGGCGGCGGTACTTACGTCCACGAGATAGAGGGCGGAGTTGCTTTCGGTGCGGAGTTCCCCAACGAGGACGGTCATATGCACAGTCCCGATGAGTTTATTACGGTGGCTAACCTGCTGAAGAATGCAGAAATAATGGCAGAATCTATTGCAGAGCTTTGCTGTTGAAAATGTACGGGCGCACACTGTGCGCTCGTTTTGCCTTACGATACAAATAACATGAAACGAATTGTAGGGACGACCATTGGTCGTCCGTTCCTTAATTTATGTTATATATTTGCGGACACGCAATGCGCGCTCCTACAATTACGCATTATGAATTATGAATTAAAAAGGCGGACTTATTGTCCGCCTTTGTTTATCTGTCTTTTTTGTCAGTTGTGGTAGTTTTTTCGTCATGTTCCTTGTCGCCGTCGAGACCGTCGATAACGTCATCAACAGCGTTCTGAGCTCCGTCTATCACATCTTTGCCGGCATCTCCCACGCCGTCAACGATGTCCTTGCCTGCGTCACCGACACCGTCTGCGGCATCGTCAACGCGGTCACGGATACTGTCGTCATCTTTCCTGTCGGTAGTGCTTTCATAGGTTTTATCAGTCGTGCCGTCAGTAATTACAGTGCCGTTTCCGTCATCTGTATAATGGCCGTCGTTGTTATCGCCGCAGCCTGTAAGAGTTGCACAAACGGTAAAAAATATGGAGCATATTGCTAAAAGCTTTTTCATACAAATCATATCCTTTACAGAGTATTGTTGTGGAGACGTTTTCCACAACTTATTTTTATTGTTTACTCTTTTTCCCTGATTATCCACAGGGTTTTCAACTTTTCCGCACTTCCAGAAAGTGTATTTTACGTTGTTTTCCACCTTTTCAACAGAGTTATCAACAATCGAACATATGACTCCACACTCAATTCAACACCATGTTGAAAACTTTTCCACCCGTGTGTGAAATATAATTAGGACTATATTGCTGTAATTTTTTGGTTAAAAGTTGTTTCTGCTTGAATTATGTCACAGCTTGTGATAAAATAAAAACAGTTCTGAAATTGAAAGGTGATACAATGTTTGAAGGATTTTCACAGGAGGCGTTGGAGTTCCTCCTTGGCATAAGGCATAACAACAATAAGGACTGGTTCGAGCCGCGCAAGAAGATATATACCGAGAAGATATTCGAGCCCATGAAGGCTCTGGGCGAGGAGCTTTTTGCGCCATTTGCCTATATTGACGGCATGATGTACAAGGTGGGCAGGATATACCGCGACGAGAATTTCGCGCCCTATCTACATTACCGCGATACTATGTGGATATATGTCCGCTACGATGCGTGGTACTGGAACAAGACTCCCACGCTGTATTTTGAACTCTCCCCAGAGGGTGCGGAGTTCGGCTTCCGCATATCCAAACCCGAAGCCGCAGTTATGGAGCGTTTCCGCAGTCAGCTTGCAGAGGACTCAGAGCCATTTCTCAACATGATATCAGAACTTGTTGAAAACTACGGACTCACGGTAGGCGGTGACGAATACAAGCGCAAAAAGCCCTGTCCTAATCCCGAGCTTGAGGAATATTTTGTAAAAAAGGGACTCAGCGTGTACACGAAGGTAAGCGATCCCGAGGAGCTTTTCAGCCGTAAAATAGCGGAGCATACCGCCGAGGTGTTCAAAGCAGTCCAGCCGCTTAACGATTACTTCCATGAAATTGTTGAAATAGAGGAGCTTGCCAAAGCAATACTAAAAGAGGAAAAAGAGCAGCAGCTCTCCCAGCCTGAGCCAGAGATAAACATGGTAAAAGCCCCCGACATAGAATTCATGTGGTAGGCGCGGAGCCCGCGCTGGCTAACAACGTTGACGCTTGCAAGCTCGCTCACTCCAATTAAGACCGACAGTCGTACATCGCTTACGGCACTTTTCATTTTAAGGGCTGGCAGCCCCTACAAGCTAACGGCTAATGGCTAAAGGCTAAAGGCTAATCTAAAACAGCCCTCTTACGTCCTCAAAGGTAAGAGTTGGATGCAAAGCGAGGTTTATACCGAAAGCAAGGAGTTGTGAAGCACGTTCGGTAAGGCGGTCGATGTCACGGGGAGTTACCATTATATTTGGCAGATCCCTGTTTATGCTTTTCCCTGTGAGACTTCGGACGATAGTGTGCATATCCACGACTGTGGGGACTCCCACGGCGATAACGGGTATGCCGAAAAGCTTTTCCGAAAGCTCCATACGCTGATTTGAAACGCCGCTCCCGGGGGATATCCCCGTATCCGTAAGCTGTATGGTAGTCCCCAGACGGCTGATGTCATTGCAGGCGAGGGCGTCCACGGCAATTATTGCTTTTGGCTTTATTTCGGCAGCTACAGCGCGTACTATCTCTGCTGTCTCTATGCCTGTCTGTCCCATGACACCGCCAGAGAATGTACTGACATTGCGCAGCGAGGTCAGGAACATCTCCTCATCTGCATCAAGCTCACCGCCGAGATGCCGCGTAGCAAGTACTTTTGCGGCTGTCTGCGGACCTATAGCATCAGGAGTTATATCGTTATTTCCAAGCCCGGCAACGAGCACATCACCATCAGGGAGAAGCCTCGACAGCTCGTCAGCAAGCTCCTGAGCCATGAGCTTGTAATCGTCGGAAAATCGGCTGAGACTGCCGCCCTCAAGGGTGATATAGCGTCCCTTGCCCTTGCCGATAGTGGAAAGGCAGCTGTCATCGTCAATGATTATCTCGGTAATGCTGAAAGACTTTCCTCTTGTTGAGATGTGAACGCTGTCAGGTAGTTGGTCACAGGAGATGCTTTCCAGTGCAAGATCGGTGCGAAAAACCATATATTCCTCCATATTGTGCATTTTGCTTTAATTGTGGAAAAAATTTATCACTAATATTTCACTTTTAGATATTGAAAACCATGTGGAAAAATGATATAATTATATTTGTCTCAGTATGGCAGCTGTGCGTTGCAGCTGTCGGGAGTGAACGAACCCGTGTTTGCTCCTATTATCTGTAAAATGCGGACGATTATTCCGCCTGCATAATTCAAGGAGGTGTAACAAAATGCCAAACATTAAGTCTGCTAAGAAGAGAGTAAAGGTTAACGAAACAAAGGCTGCTGCTAACAAGGCAAGAAAGTCAAATCTCAAGACAGTTCTCAAGAAGGCTGATGCAGCTGTAGCAACAGGTGCTGCTGATAAGGCAGAGGCAATCAAGGTTGCTATCAAGAGAGTTGATCAGGCTTGCGCAAAGGGTCTTATGCACAAGAATAAGGCTGCAAGAAAGAAGTCTCAGCTCGCTAAGAAGCTCAATGCTGCTAAGTAATAGGTCTTTTTTGATCATATAAGAAATCGAACCCCTTGCGGACAACTCACGGTCTGCAAGGGGCTGTTTTTTAATTCGTAATTCATAATTCATAATGCGTAATTGTTGAGCTGTTGAAATATTGATGTAGGGGCTGCCTTTGGCAGCCCGTGAGATAAGTATGGATATCGTCCTGAGACGGTATCATTTTCTTTTTTTCGGCATTTTGCTGTTTATCTGCCCGAGGAGTATGATTATCTCTCCGAGTCCGTATACCATAAGTCCCGAGGTAAAGACTGCAAAAAGACCTAACATCATTGCTGAAAATGAAAAGTCATTTATTAAGATACAGAATGCAACTACTGATATTCCGCCTAATATCCATAAAAACATAGCAACTATCTGTATAGTTGAACCTGTTTTATTGTTTACAGTTTCAGAATAATCATTTTCTTCAGGAACAACTTTTTCTACAATTAAACTACATTGAGGGCAGACAACATCATCTTCATTTATCCATTTAGCATCTTCTTCATTAAATATTTCCCTTCCACATAACAGACATTTCATATATATAACTCCTTTACAATATTAGGACTATACGTCCTAAAAATATTATACCTTTTTTGTGAATGATTGTCAATACTTTCCACGTATTTTACAAATTTACAACGTAGTTTACAAGTTTGTAAATTATTACAAAAATATCATAGGACTATCTGTCCTATATCCTGTTAAAAAAACGCTCCTGATTTATAATTAATACATAAGAATTTGTAAATTTACAAATACAGGAGGGAAAGTATGTTCGTCAGAATAAGAAATCTTCGTGAAGACAATGACAAGACACAGCAAGAAGTATCTGACTATCTTTTCTGCGACCAGTCGCTTTACTCCAAGTATGAGCGCGGACTCCGCGATGTGCCCGTGGATATAATCATCAAGCTTGCAGAGCTTTACGGCACGAGCACGGATTATATACTGGGGCTTACCGATGAAAAAGAGAAATACCCCATAAAAAAATGAACCCCTTACATAAAGTAAGGGGATTTTTTTCAGTTCATGTTAGATTTAGCTATCTCTTTAAGAGCATATTCTATTACTTCTTCAGCAGTAGGAATAGGACCTGCACCTATTTTATTGATAGGAGCATCCGGATTTTTGCAGGCTTCACGGATAGATTTGTTGATCTCTTCCTTTACCTCTTCAACGCTTACATGATTATTGGCAGCGATTTTCTTAAAGATATCATCATTCATTGCATATATCCCCCTTTTATTTTGGTATTATAATAATATATTGCTTACCGATAAAAAGCAATAGCTAATTGATAAAAAGTTTATTTCCCTCTTATAATTTGATAAGATTATATAAGAAGGGAACGTTTTTTATGTCAAAGACAATGAAAATTTCCAAAGAGAATGAATTCAAGTATATTCAGATCGGTTTGAATATTGCCTGTTACAGAAAGCTTCAGGGACTTACACAGGAAGAGCTTGCGGAAATATCGGGAATAAGCCGCTCGCATATTAATGCCATAGAGGCTCCGAATATTATCCAGAACGTATCACTTGAAGTGATCTTTGATCTTGCCCGTGCGCTGAAGATCGAGCCGTACAAGCTTCTTGAATTCAGAGAATGACCATCTGCTGAAAGGCAGGTGGTATTTTTATTCCTTTACATATACTCCCACTATCTCCGAGATATATGCACGATGATAAGCGTCTCCGTTGAAAAATTTTTCAGGTATGCCGTCGTCTGTGATGAATCCGCTTTCCTGAAGGTCATAGCTGTAGAGCTTGCGGCATACGAGAACGAGCTCAGCCTCTTCAAATGTCATACAGCCGTCTATCTCAGCGGGAGTCAGACCTGCTTCCTTTGCCTTGTCGCAGTCTCTTCCTGAATGAGAGCCGCAGAAGGAAAGAGCGTTTCTGAACTCCTCGCCTAAGAATGACGCGGTATAGCATTCGTTTTTTTCAACGAAGCCATAGGTGTAACGTGTTGGTCTGATGTAGCAGGTGAGGACGTTTTTGTTCCATAGAACGCCTATTTGTCCCCATGAGGCTGTCATCGTGTTGAAGCCTTCTTTGTTTCCGCCTGTAAGCAGCATCCATTGTTTGCCTATCTTATCAAACGGATTGAAGGAAAGCTCACTGATTTCGATTTTTTTAAAAGCCATGGTGATTCTCCTTTACTGTAATATATTTTATTCGGTATCACCGCGGCTTATGATAGGTCAGAAAGTCTTGAGCGCACTTTTATAGCGCAGGCGTATCTTATCAGTGATAAGCGCGATAAATTCCGAATTTGTAGGTTTTCCCTTGCCCGTATCAACGGTATATCCGAAGAAAGAGTTAAGGGTATCAACATTGCCCCTGTCCCATGCGATCTCGATAGCGTGGCGAATAGCGCGTTCAACGCGGGAAGATGTGGTATCGTAGATACCTGCCACAGTGGGATACAGCAGCTTAGTAACGCTGTCAAGGAGGGTCTTGTCCTTGATGGAATAGAGTATAGCCGTCCTCAGGTAGTGATAGCCTTTGATATGCGCAGGAACGCCCAGCTGATGGATCATATCCGTAACAACTACTTCCAGATCGTCGCTGAAGCTGTTTACTCTGTCGCCGAGGGCAGAGTTTATGGCATTGCAAAGGTCGTCGGCACTGCATGGACGGAGCAGAAATTTAGAAGCACCGTTTTCTGTCACCTGTCTTTCGATGAATTCGTTGTCGTATGCAGACGTTACTATAAATACAGGGGATTTTATCCCGAGCTCCTTTACGGCTCTCATGACAGATATGACGTCGCCGTTCTGAGAGGATATATCCATTACCGCAACATCGGGGGGATCCTTTTTTATAGACTCCAGTATTATACCGCAGTCACTGCGTCTTGTATACGCATACATTCCCTTTTCGCGGAGCTTATTTGCTATGCTCACGCCTGTCTCGGCAGAATCGTCGCCGATAAGTACTTTTACCTTGTTATTCATGATTTATACCTCCTTTTGTTCAGCGGTTTTCGACCGCTTAATAATGATATCACATCGCAAAAGGAGCTGCAACGATTTATTTTAAGGTATTTGGAGGTATAAGTTCGGGAAATGTATCAACAGAGAGACAGTGAAAAAAGCCGTCGGAAAAGGCTGTCACAAAAGACGGAAATCAAGGGGAAAGCAGGGTTACTTCCGTTTTTTTCTGTGAAGGGCAGCTTCCGACATTTCTCTTACGCTGGTGCCTTCGGGGAAAAGCTTGTCGGCAAGCTTCTGAAGCGGGTTTTTTCTGACTCTTTCTGTATGAACAGGGGCGAGCTCAGGCTCACTTTCAGCCTTGCCCCATTTTTTCTTTTCTTTATCCGAAAGATAAGATATAATAATATTTCTGTCGCCGATATAGCTGTGGATTTCGAGAAATTCCAGCGGCAGCCGACAGCCTTCGCTGCCGTATTTCCCGATAAAATCTCCGAAATGAAAGTACAGCATATCTTTGAAATCGTCTCTGCCGTCAATTATCTTCTGATTTTTTTCCATTGCTTCTATGAGAGATTTCTGCATTTCGGTCTCGGGTTCAAAGTCCTCGATAAATGAAAGCGGCCCCAGTATCATAAAGCCTATCATATACTCATCGAGGCAGAAATCGCTTTTCGGCTTTTTATTCTGAGGAACATCGAAGCCGTAGGCTGCATAAAGGGCGAAAGCTGTTCTTATAGCCATGCATTTTTCGCTGTCTATATCATACAGCAGCTTATTTTCGATAAAACCGCGGAGTCGTCCCGATTTTACCATAAGGGGCTGAACTGATTGCAGCATGACAGCCTTTATACCTCTGACGATAGCGGCTTCCACATCGTTTGAAAAGTCGCCGCCGATATGGAGGATATTGTTTGGTTCGACTCCCGATTTTTTTATGACAGCCTCAAGATAGGCTGTTTCTGCGGAATCGGGGATATTTTGCTCCGACGGGATTATTACGGAATCATATCCGCCGTAGCCGCAGTTGCACAGTATCTTTACGATAACATCACGGGGATAGTAGGAAACAGAGGTGATTATCACCTTGTTTTTGCAGTCCTTAGCCTTATCAAAGAGGAGTTTTCCAAGCTTTCTCGGAAAAGCGAAATGCTCGATAAGATCGCATTCTCTTGTCATGAGTCTTTCTCTGCCCGTGGGAGTGATACCGCTCATTTTTGTCAGGATATTGTATATTTTTTCAAGGGTGACATTGCCCTTTGTACCGTACTTTTTCTCAGCAGCCTTCTGCGCTTCGATACGAAGCTCTGTGAAGGTCTTTTTTGTGGTGTTGAGCAGCGAGAAGTCTTCCTCCATAAAGAGAAATATATCCTCGGGCTTGGAAAAAGGAGTAAGTACAAGAGTATCCCAAAGCTTGAAGCTTATTGCTCTGTGATCGTTTCTTTCGACCTCATGGAGCATTTTTACGAGTATCTCGTCCTGTGCCGCAGAGGGCGGTCTTTTTGGCTGAAAGTCTCCTTCCATTTAAAACCTCCTTTAGTCGGTCGTTGTTGTTTCTTTCTCAGAAGCTTCTTCTGTTTCGGGTGTCTCTATGCCTCTGAGCTTTCGGTATTCGTCAAGAGTCATAGCACCGTCGGAGTTATACGCTCTTATAAGAGCGTCCCTGCTGGTGAATTCCTCGCTGTATTCGCCTTTTTCGTTCTGTACGTACTTTCCGTACCATACGCCGAAGAACGACCATACAGCGTTATCGCGGAAAGCCGCGTCCATATCGGGAACACTTCCGCATTCGCTTATAGCGATGAGCTTATCGCTGCCCACGAATTTCTGAACAGCGGCGAATTCCTCATAGAATCTGTTTCCGTAGTCTTTTTCGTTCTTGAAGTAAAGGTCAACGCCTGCGATATCGAAGGTGCGTCTGTCAACGAGAGTGCTGTCGCTCTGACCGTTCCATATCCAGATAAGGTTGTCCAGCTCGAAATACTTAGTAAAGCGTTCATAGAGCAGGTTCCACAGCCATTTGTAAGCGTCTGCGCCCTTTGTGCCCCACCAGTACCAGTCACCGTAGCCCTCGGGGAGAGGTCTCCACAGCACAGGGACTCCCCTGTTTTTCAGTGAAGTGAGCTGACCTGCCATATTATCTATATCCAGTATAAGACCGTAGCATTCCTTGGAAATATTTCCCTTGCTGTAAAGCTCACGGATCTCTTCTTCATTCAGTTCCGCAATTTTTTCATCTGTAACGGCTTTTGAAAGGTCAAAATCCGTATCGTCTGCGTGCATGGCGCTTTTTTTGTCCGAAGGTGAGTTCCAGTACCAGCTTACGCAGGAGATACCGCCGTTTAAGTACCACTCGGCAGCTGCGTCCACTTCCTTGAAGCTCTCGTCAAGGTTTCCGCGTGAGACCTCAAAGTTTGAGCAGCGTATAACAGGGTATTTGCCTGTAGTGCGGTAGATAAGGTCAAGCTCGTAATTGTCTCCGCCGTAAGCGTACTGACCTGTTATCATGTATTTTCCGTAGTTTTCGGAGAGGAAGCTCATAAGCTCCTTTGCGGATTTTCCCGCATTCTTGTTTACAAGCTCACCCTTGGCGTCATAGCTTATGTCGCTGAGTGAGGTATTATTTTCAATTTTCAGGTAATCGAGGCACATATCGCCGTTTTCGGGAATAATTTCGAGCTTCTGCTTGCCCTTTGTAAGGAAAACGCCGTACACGGTGATATAGGTGAACTGATTATTGTCGGTAGTCCTGAATGCCGTAAGCTGTTTGTCGTCAAGCTTCAAACGGCAGTTTACAGCCTTTTCCGACAGTATATTGAATGAAAGGTCATAGTGCTGATTGCTTGGTACATCTATCTCAAAAACAACAGAAGCCTTGCCTTCGTTTCCGAATTTGGTAACATAGCCGTCACCGCTGAATTCGGGCTTGTTGGTATCAACAGCAGCGCCGCCCTTCAGCTCGGCTTTTTCGGCTTCGTAGAGGTTGCCCGACTGTTTTTTCTCTATTTCGGGGAAGGTAACAGGATAGTCGGGGAAGGTCTCAACGGGTTCTGTCGTAGTAGCTTCCGCAGTGGTTTTTGCAGTAGTTTCCTCTATGATAGGCACAGAGGAAGTAATAGGTTTTTTGCTGTTGCTGCAAGCCGCAAAAACAGAAGCACCTGCTCCTATTGCCACAGCTACAGCAGCTATTTTGCGAATATCCATTTATTCCTCCTATGAGTTTCAGGATTTGACAGTATATTTCTTTCCCTTTTCTGTATTGAAGATGATAACGCCGTCCTCGATACGTGAATTTACGGATATACCGTCACAGGTAATGCTTGCTACGCAGTTTGCGCGGAGATGCATCTCTCCGTCGGTTTCTGAATATATCTCAGCCGCAGAGAGCTTGCTCTCTACCCAGAAAATGTCAAAGGTGTAGCCGCCCTTTGCTTTAAGACCCTTTATATGACCGCTCTTCCACTCGTCAGGGAGTGCAGGGAGCAGGTCTATCTCGCCGCCGCAGCTCTGTAAAAGAGCCTCAGCGATAGCGGCA
>JAEEGG010029188.1_pt1 | contig 10320 bp, 8 predicted proteins | sample 9134161 | NCBI WGS metagenome assembly JAEEGG01 (sample SAMN16246543, study PRJNA631951) | gut metagenome | biome: gut microbiome; feature: rumen; material: CR-attached | host: Bos | place: Iran: Karaj | collected 2018-10 | reverse complement strand
GATAAGATTAAGCAAAAAGGCTTTGAATTATCACTTGATGATTATGGAACTGGCTATTCAAATGCAAGCAGATTAAAGCATTTCCCATTCCACAATGTCAAAATTGATATGAGTCTGATTTGGGATTATTGTAAGCAGCCAGATATCATTCTTCCTACATTAATTAAAACCTTTAGGCAGTCAGGTTACACTATCACCGCCGAAGGTATTGAAACAAAAGAAATGGCAGCTGCCATGAAAGAGATTGGATGCAACTACCTGCAGGGAATGTACTTCTCCCCTCCTCTACCAGTTGATGAATTCATAGCAAAATACAAGAAATAAGCTCCTAAACGCCAAGAACAATTGGCATTTAGGAGCTTTATTACGTCTCTATTAGTATCCTAATTCCTTTAGAAGGCCTTCACAGCCTCTTAATACATCCTCATAACATACATCAAACTTTCTAGTGTACCAAGGGTCGTCTATATCACGTGGTCTATCAGTGAAATCCAACAGCCTGTATATCTTATTATCCCTATCCTCACCAAATTCATAATGAAGGTCACGCATGTTTTCTGCATCCATACCTATGATATAGTCAAAATCTCTATATTCATCTTTTCTGATATGGCGTGCACCATAGCCACTGCAATCTATTCCTTTGCCATTTAAAAGCTGTCTAACAGGTGGATAAACCGGATTCCCAATCTCCTCATAGGTCATAGCGGCGCAATCGATGAAAAACTCCTTAGCTATGCCTCTTTTATCTACCATATCCTGCATTACATATTTAGCCATAGGTGAACGACAAATTGAGCCATGGCAAACGAATAGAATTCTTTTCATTTTATTCTCCCTAAGTTTAATTTATTCTTCATCTTTCAGGCTAAACTGCTTAACAATTACATCAAGATCTTCTGCAACCTTCTGACTATCATTAGCCATTCCTGCCACATCACTCATCATTTCTGAAGATTCTGAAATAGTCTCAGTTACTTCTGCTGATGATGATGCAGTTTCTGTAGCTGATTCTGCGATAGATGCAACTGCTGCGCTAACCTGCTCCATAGATTCTGATATATAGTCTACCATATCTGATATCTGATTTGCCAATCCACCGAAGGTATTTGCATCTTTGCCGTACTGCTGACCAATTGAAATGAACTTCTGGTAATCAGGAGTTACATTGTTTTCCATGAAATCAACAAGCTCTAAAGCTGCACCCTTAAGCTTATCAAAGGCCTTTTGGATTTCATCTACAGTGTTTTGAATCTCTGAAACAGCATCCTGTGTCTCGACAGCAAGATTGTTGATTTCGCTAGCAACAACTGCGAAGCCTCTACCATGTTCACCAGCTCTTGCAGCCTCAATACTTGCATTAAGTGAAAGAAGATTGATCTGGTCTGCAATCTCAGCGATGGTATCTGCAAGGGTACCGATCTGATCAACGATCTTAGCCTTCTCATTAGCCTCGATGAGGTCTGCTTCTCTCTGCTCTGCGATTGAAATAGCGTAGTCGTGAGCCTGTCTGGATTCTTTTTCAATTTCCTTAGCTCTTGCCTTGATATCAGCTGCATCGGAACTGGTCTTTTCAGTCTCTGCTGCCAGCTGGTGAACAGATGCGTTAACTTCTTCAACAGAAGCATTTACCTGCTCTGTAGCTGCTCCGGAAGACATCATAGCATCGTTTACACCTGAGATATTGCCCTGGATGCTGGTAAACTGACTTGACAGTTCACTGGCCATGCTGGCAAGTCCGGTGGATGTCTCAGATACCTGAATCGAACCGTCAGAAATCTTGCTGATGACATCTCTGTTATTCTCAAACATGTTGTTGAGGGAGTCGGACATCTGTCCAAGTTCGTCTCCGCTCTTACTTACAATCTTATCAACAGTAAAGTCGCCGCTTGCAAGGGATCCAGCAAATGCTTTTACGTTGTTGATGCTCTTGGATATACTCATTACGAATAGCGAGATAATAGCAGCACTGATAACAAGTGCTACAATACAAATCGTGACGAGTGCAGTGCCTGCTTTCTTAACAGGCTCGTCAAGCTCTTCGATATCCATACGGATAGCCATATCCCAGTCAACGCCAGGAATATTCACATATGTAAGAAGAATGTTCTTTCCATTCTCAACAAATGCTCCCATTTGTGGCTCAGTCGCATTTGCATTAACTATCTGTGAGCCCAGAGACGCAAGTGAAGCATTTTCGTCCTCAGTGATCTTTGCACCATTCTGAACCTTTGCATCATCCAGACAGTATATGTATGTTCCTGCTGAATCAATCAGCATCGCTGTACCAGACTTACCAACCTTGACGTTCTTTACCATATCTTCAATGTTGGTAAGCTCCATATCAACAGTTACACAGCCAACATATGTACCATTATCATAGATGGGTGCTGAGCAGCTGGACATGATCTTTCCGGAAGTAGGATCATAGTATGGATTTGTGATCACAGCCTGTCCTTCTGAAAGAGCCTTGGCGTTTAAGTAATACTCCTGATTCAAATAATCATACTCAGCATTACTGTAATCATATGTCTCAACAATTGATGTGCCTTCCTTATACCAGTATGGGCCTACATACATTTCGTTTTTATCGAACATATAAGGTTCAAACCAAACGCCTGATCCCAGGATAGAATCATTATTGTTAATGATCTTGCTGATTGTACCTTTGTAGTTGTCCATTTGAACAAACTGGTATGAGGTGGATACCATCTCTGCAATGTTTATACAAGTTGTCCTAATAACCTCAAGTTTGCCATCGACATTGTTGGCATTAGCAACAACTGTCTCTTTCATAGTATCGCTCATAGCACTCTCAATCTCTGTGCTAAGTCTGTTTGTTGCCACATAGGTCAGAATGATCATGGCAATTGCCATAACAGGAAGGATACACAAAAGCATCTTTGCTCTAAGGCTCATTTTTTTCATTTGGTTTACCCCTTTTTCATTTTTTAAATTATTATCCAATTTCAATAATTGTAAAAGATATTTACGCCACCTTTATTCTACTATATTACAAACCAGCGTTGTTCTTAAAAAAGTATAAAAATGAATGAAGATATAATAAATGCCCTCATCGTACTCGCATTCTTTATCATTTTTTAATAAACGTTTTGGCGTTTTGCCCAATAAACCTATGTTAATATATATCTGTATCTTTATATCAAAATTAAAGGGAGAATAAAGCATGAATGCAGAACAATTCAAAAGAGCTAATAATAACAGTTTCTATGTATGTTTAGTCATTATTGTAGGTGGTATTTTGCTGACCATCTTTAAAATCTTCTCCGAGGGGTTTGGCGCTGGTAAGATCGCCATCCTTCTAAGTGCAGTTATCGGCGGCACACTGATAGCTTTAGGTAATTTCAAATATCCCACCATCAAAAAGGGATCTGTACTTATAATGGGAGGAGCTACAATCTTCTATTTCGTAATTCTGATCGCAGAAGATAATATTATCTATTTCGCTTTTGGACTGCCCATACTGATCTGCTCAATTATTTATCTCAATGTCAAGCTCTGTAAATTTGGCATGAGTGCCATAGCTATTTCTTTCCTTGTAACTTGCATCAAAACATATATTACAACAGGCTCACTGGATATGATCCATGTTCCTGCTTTCATCACCCTTGCACTTGCATTCATTGCCTGCCTGTGTACAGTTACTCTTCTAACGACCTTCAATGCTGAAAACAATGCTACTATAAATGAAAGTGCAGAAAAGACTATGGCGACCGGAAATGCCATGGCTGATATAGCAAACACCATCACTGATCTGTTCAACGAGTCTCAGGAGGACATGCAGTCTCTTCAGGATATCATGGATACGCAGCACTCCGGAATGCAGGATATAGCCAGCAGCATGGAGAGCACAGCTCAGGCCATCACAAATCAGGCCCAGAAGGTTCAGCAGATCCAGGAGGAGACTGAGGCCACAGAGCAGCATAGAAAAGAGATGACAAAGGCCTCAGAGAATACTCAAAAAACGGTACAGGACGGCGTTCAAGTCATCAGTGAACTCAAGACCAAGTCCCAGGATGTTGCAAGAACCAGTCAGATCACGGTGGAAACAACTCAGGCTGTTATCAATAAGGTTGAAGAAGTTCAGAAAATTGTGGGCTCTATCATGTCTATATCAAAGCAGACAAACCTTCTTGCCCTCAACGCATCCATCGAGGCCGCAAGAGCCGGAGATGCAGGAAAAGGCTTCGCCGTTGTTGCTAACGATGTCCGTGAACTTGCAGCTGAAACCAACACTGCTTCTACTGAGATCACAAATATTATCAATGAGCTTACTGAGGACGTTCAGAAAGCTATGGCCAGCATCGATGACACTGTTGCTTCTGTTTCAGAACAGAATGAGATGATTGAAACCGTTGGGGATAACTTCGACAGTATCAATGAAAACGTGACAGAGATGCTCTCACGCTTTACTGAGATTGGGGAAGGCATGAAGTCCATCGCAGCCTCCACCACTGAGATCAACGACAGTATCTCAAATCTTTCCGCTACCAGTGAAGAAGTTGCTTCTCTCTCCAACCAGGGACTTGAATCTTCTGATCGCGCTGTAGAAACCTTTGGAACCTTCAAGAAAACGCTGGGTCAGATATTCCAGCAAGCCAATAAGCTAAAGGATATGCAGAGTTGAGATGGGTTAACCTAATTGTGTATCGATAAACACTGGCTTTTTCGAAAATTTTTCTAAAATTTCGTACAAAACACTTAACTTGATTATATTTTTTACGATATAATATTTGGTAGTAGATAATATCTGCTACCAAATATTTTTATTTTTAGCGAAAGGAGGAAAAAAGTGTATGACAGCTACATGTGATGCAAAAATGGAAGTTATTGACTGCATTCTTCGTGATTGCGAAAATGAATACTATCCTGATCCCGAAAAAGTAGCTCATATTACCGGTTTACCATTGGGGGTAGTTTTTGATTTACTTATCGAACTAAAAAACCAAGGCCGTTTAGGCAAGCGCTGATAATCAGAATGGAGATTCTCATGGAAGATACGCAGCAATATTAAAGGTCCTGTGCAGTTAATGCCAGGACCTTTTATTTTTTGTTTTGTATTTTATTTTACAGAAGCTCTACAGGCTCATGAGTGAAGTCAGCCATGCCATTCTGATAAAGAGTATTTACGAACTCAATAGCTCTCTGGCCTGATTCCTCGATCGGAACATTCTGGCTATAAATGTATTCAATCTTATCTCCACTTGTGAGAATAAAATTGATCTGCGTTCCAATGATCTTGCCATCACCTACGTCCATTGGCTTAACTTCTACAGTACTCACTTCCTTAACAACGCCTGCATTAAAAAGAACTCTCATTAAACAACCTCCTGTTCCAAATATTATTAATACTATTCTATCACCAAATAAATGATATTGCGATATTCTTTGGTTATTTGCCCATTTTATGCTATACTTAGCAATGTACGGCAATACTGAGCATACGTGCTTTTGATTAGGAGAAATATGTTTAATTTAAGAAAACCGGCCATACTTTGTATGTCTGTTATTTTATCAATATCAGCCCTTACCGGCTGCTCTTCCGCAGATAAGACTGCTGCCAAGGAAGCTGCCACAGGCTTTATGGACGCCATTAAAAATGACGACCAGAACGGAATCAATACCTACTCCTCTTCCGAGGTTTCATCTGGCCCCTTCGTGGCTCTATTTGATGAGAACTACCTCAAGGAGGATCTTACCTCCAAGCTTGGAGATCCGAACCTTGACGACGAAACAATCGCCAAGCTGGACGAGCTGGGCTCTCGCTATGAGCACCTCATGGAGGACTACCAGATAACCGAGATCACCATGAATGAAGATGGAACGGCAACTGCTTACGTAACCATGACTACCAGCTTCCCCTTCGATATCGTGACCAATGAGGACACTCAGGCCAAGTTCCGTGCAGCTACTGAGAACTACAATGAGACCAGCCAGGAAGAGCTTGTTAAGATCGGTGAAGAACAGGGTCAGGAAGCCGCTGTAGCCAAGGCATACAATGACATCATCCTCATCGCAGTAGATATCTATGAGGAGACCATTGATTCCTCAGAATCAGTTACTTATCTCCTTGCACTGAACCTTGCCAAGAATGATGAAACAGGAACCTGGTATGTAACATCAGTCCAGAGCTATGACAGCTCAATAGCCGGAACCGGTGCTCCTGCCAAGGATACCGATACCTCAGCTACCGAAGGCTCCTCTTCTTTGTTTGAGTCTACCGGTGACAATTAATTCGTTTATTTCTTTTATATCCCAAAAATATGGGAGTCAGACTTAATCGTCTGACTCCCATTTATTATGCAGTATTTATTACTTCTTGCCGCCTGTGAGCTTGTTGATAAGGATCTTACCTGCTCTCTTTGCTGCGTATGGTCCAACAGCCTTGAGCTTGTCCTCAGATCTGTACATTGTGCTTGCCTCAGGCATATCTCTTGTAAGGTGGATAGCGTCAAATTCACACTTTGTTGTGCAAAGTCCGCATCCGATACAACGATTCTCATCAACTGTGGTTGCACCACATCCAAGGCATCTGGCTGCCTCAGTCTTAACCTGCTCTTCTGTAAGAACGAGTCTCAAATCCTCGAAGGTATCCTTTGCAACTCCGGCCTTCTTGCCAGGGATCTGTCTCTGTGCGTTATCAAAGGTCTCAACCTTGATGTTGTCCTTGTCGAGCTCGATGAACTCTCTTCTGTCACGGGCAAGATCAAGTCTGTTTCCTTTGTGTACGAAACGGTTGATTGAAACATATCCTTCTCTTCCGCCAGCGATTGCATCAATGGCAAATCTTGCACCAGTGAATACATCACCGCCCACAAAGATGTCAGGCTCTGCTGTCTGTCTTGTAAGCGCGTTAGCCTTGGCTGTGCCGTTTCTATTGAGCTCAACCTTGGTTCCCTTAAGAAGGTCACCCCACTGAACTGACTGTCCGATTGAGAGAAGAAGATTCTCGCAAGGGATTGTTATTGTATCGTTCTCGTCGTACTGAGGATTGAATCTGTGCTCAGCATCGAATACGCTTGTACATCTCTTGAATACAACAGCTGTTACGTGTCCGTTCTCAGAAAGAACTTCCTTAGGACCCCAGCCGTTCTTAACTTCGATGCCCTCTTCCTTAGCTTCTGCTACTTCGTCCTTAGCAGCCGGCATCTCTTTTTCGCTCTCAAGGCAGAGCATTGTAACCTTGGATGCACCGGCTCTTACAGCTGTTCTTGCAACGTCGATAGCAACGTTACCACCACCGATTACTACAGTCTCGCCATTAAGCTTGATTGAGTGATCCTGGTTGATGTTTCTAAGGAAATCAACACCTGTCTGAACGCCCTTTGCATCCTCGCCAGGAACACCTGCCATTCTTCCGCCCTGCATACCGATGGCGATGAAGAATGCCTTGTAGCCCTGCTCACGAAGCTGCTCTATTGTTACGTCCTTACCTACATCTACGCCGCACTTAATCTCAGCGCCCATCTCCCTGATAACATCGATCTCAGCTTCGATGATGTTCTTCTCAAGACGATAGCTTGGAATACCGTTCATAAGCATTCCGCCGGCCTTCTTTTCTCTCTCAAATACGGTTACAGGATATCCGTTAAGTCTAAGGTAATATGCAGCTGAAAGTCCTGCAGGACCTCCACCGATAACTGCTACCTTGTAGTCATCACTCCACATACCGCCGTCGTGCTTCTCACAAAGAGGTACATATCTCTTGTCAGCCTTAAGGTCAAGGGAAGCGATGAACTTCTTGATCTCATCGATAGCAAGAGGCTGATCGATGGTTCCTCTTGTACATGCATCCTCGCAGCGTCTGTTGCAGACAGCACCACATACCATAGGGAATGGGTTGTCCTGCTTGATCAGCTTAAGAGCGTCCTCATATCTGCCCTCTGCGGCCATCTTGATATATCCCTGAACTGAAAGGTGAACAGGACATGCAGTCTTACAAGGTGCTGTACCTGTGTCATAGCAGTTGATCTTGGCATCATCACGGTAGTTGTAGTTCCACTTGTGTGGTCCCCAGCTCTTGTTATCAGGAAGCTCGGACTTAGGATACTTAACCTCGCTGCCGTCCTTCTTGCAGAGCTTCTGACCAAGCTTAGCTGCTCCGACAGGGCAAACCTCTACGCACTTACCGCAGGCAACGCACTTATCTTTCTCAACGTGTGCCCTGTATGCAGATGCTGACATGTTAGGTGTGTTAAAGAGCTGTGATGTACGAAGAGCGTTACATACGCCGGGAGCGCAGTTACAAATAGCAACGATCTTGCCCTCACCGTCAATATTTGTGATCTGATGAACATAGCCATGACGCTCTGCTCTCTCAAGGATCTCGTAAACTTCTTCCTTGGAAATATAATGTCCGATTCCACGGTCGTCCATGTACTCAGCCATGTCGCCCATTCCGATACAGTAGTCACCTCGGATCTCTCCACTACCCTCTCCACGCATAGCCTGCTGCTTACGGCAGGAGCACTCGGAAATACCATACTTATCGTACATGTCGATCCAGCGTGAAAGGTGCTCTACAGGAACTGACTGGTTCTCAAGTGAGATAGCCTTCTCAACCGGAATAACGTGCATACCTATACCTGCTCCTCCGGGAGGAACCATCTCTGTTACGCCCTGGAGAGGCAGCTGTGTCATAAGGTTAAAGAATGTAGCAAGCTCAGGATGCTCATCTGTAACCTTGTCCTGCATCATCATGAACTCAGCTGATCCCGGTACAAAAATGGGAAGCTCGTACTGAAGATGCTTATCAGGTGTCTTAGCTCTGTTCTGCTCGATAATACCAATAAATCTGAGGTCATGAACCATCTTAGTGCACTCTTCTTCAGACATATTGTTCATCTGAGCCAGCTCAGGTATTGAGTAAGGAACACGTGTCTTCTTAAAGCTCAGACAGAACTTAACCTGCTCCTTGTTAAGAATACGATCCAGCATCCAATACTCAGGATCCCTGTTGTTGAGTGATTTCTTGAGTTTCTTGACCATACGATCAGTGATGAGAGTTGCCAGCTCCAGAACAAGCTTTTCTTTCTCCGGATCCTCTGCCACATAGTTGGGATCCTGCCAGAAGTCGTTCTCATTGATCATGGGATCGCCGATCTTCCACTCAGCCATTGTTTTTGCCATAATAATTCCCCTTTTCCTAAAAAATAAATATTAATTTACCCTCCGCTAATATCCTACCATATAAGCGGGTGATTATAAACTCATAATCCAAGCATCAGCCATGCCAAAAATACTATCAAAAGAAGCACCCCCAGGCAGATCGGAACTATCACGATCCACGCTGATACTATAAGAGCAAAAAGGTCGCCTTTTTCAAGGTTATCGCCCACTGTCGGGACTATCCTGTCTTCATCGGGATTGTAGTAATCATCCTCACGAATCTCAGGATGGGATGTGCTCTCCTTCTGTTCCTGTCTTAGCTTGAATATTCTTTCTACTTTTTTATTCCATCTCATATGCTCTGCCTTAAACAGTCGTCAAAAGCTCATGTAAGCTTATGATGACAAGCAACAAAGTGATTGGGTGAAATCTCTTCCCAATCAGGAACTACATGCTCACAGATTTCCGTGCAGTATTTGCATCTTGTATGGAACTTGCATCCCTTAGGAGGATTTACTGGGCTTGGGATATCTCCCTCAAGCACTATAAGATCCTTCTTGTCATCTGTAGTCGGGATAGACTCCAAAAGAGCCTTTGTATACGGGTGAGCCGGAGCTGCAAATATATCATCAGATGAAGCCAGCTCAACCAGGTTTCCAAGATACATAACACCGATTCTGTCTGAAATATACTTAACAACAGAAAGATCGTGAGTAATGAACAGGTAAGTTAAGTTCTTCTGCTCCTTAAGATCCTGAAGGAGGTTAAGTATCTGTGACTGGATGGAAACGTCAAGGGCTGATACAGCCTCATCACAAACTACAAACTTGGGATTAACTGCAAGGCTTCTGGCAATACCGATACGCTGTCTCTGTCCACCTGAGAACTGATGAGCAAATCTATGTACGAAATATCCTGCAAGTCCGCACTCTTCCATGATCTTGATGACCATATCCTGCATACGCTCATTCTCAGTCTTGCAGTACTTGTGAGCCTTAAGTCCCTCTCCGATAAGTGTTCCTACAGTCATTCTGGGATTCAGTGATGAATATGGATCCTGGAAAATGTACTGCAGCTGATCTCTTATAAGACGAACCTCATTATAGGAAAGTCTTGCAAGATCTATTCCGTCATCTCTGTTTGACTCGTGTTTGTCAAAATCAGGGTTACTCTTGTAGTTGTTTCTAAGAT
>JAEEGG010029179.1_pt1 | contig 10321 bp, 3 predicted proteins | sample 9134161 | NCBI WGS metagenome assembly JAEEGG01 (sample SAMN16246543, study PRJNA631951) | gut metagenome | biome: gut microbiome; feature: rumen; material: CR-attached | host: Bos | place: Iran: Karaj | collected 2018-10 | reverse complement strand
GCACCCTATACAGGTTACGTCTTCGTCGCCAAAAAATGCCAAAGTGCTCTGAACTTCTTCAAAGCTATAGATGCTGGTCATCGAAAGAAGCAGGCGATTATCTGCAAGAAGATATGGCGTAACGGGACGCTCCGCATTATAATCATACTCCTTTGGGAAGGCATTTGCAAATACTAAAAGATCCTTAAACTCTTTTCCGTCAAAATGGCAGGTTCCGGTCTCCTGATCAATAAAGGAATCCTTGTTCATCATCAGCATGATTTGCATAATGTCCTTCTTCGTTGCATATTCGATCAGTTCGGAATCGGGATACTGATTTTTCAGGCGAACCACGTCCTCCATGGTCCATCCCATCTTATCACCTACCAAAGAACTCTTTGCCGCAATCGTTTCCAGGGTAAAGGAGGAAGGAACGTAAACCAGCTTCCCGTTAAAGGTTGCAGCCTTCAAAATGCTTTCAAAGAAATCATCCTTGTCCAATACGCTGCTCTTTTCCAGATAAGGCGCTAAATCCTCCAAAACACCCTTGTTCGCCAGGTTCTGGATGTCAAGACCATTTAAATCAAGAATGTCAGGGCTGTTTCCGGAAAGAATGTCGTTGGTCAGATTTGTAATGGCATCCTCAAAGCTTTTCTCGCTCCAATTATTCTCGTCCATGTAGGTCTTCATGGTAACACGGTATTTATCATTGTTTTTATTAAACGCCACTATTTTTGAAGCCAGATTGGAATTCGAATAGATCATTCCAATCACAATTTTCTCTCTCTTTACGACATCCTCCGTCTTTACCTTCTTCATGTAGGCAAGCTCGGTGCCTCCATTTTCCCAGTCATAGATCATCGCATAGATCTTACCCTCGGAATCCATAAATACTTGATTGATCTTGTTCCCTTCAATGTCGCAATCCAACCAGGTCAAAGTCTTCGTAGCTTCCTCTTTTTCAAAGGAATACTCATACAGCGCATTTTCGTCACCGCATAAGATATTGCCCTCCGCCGTGCGAAGGCAAACGCGATTTCCGCTTGCACAAGGGAAATTCTTGTAGACCTTTCCGAGCTTTTTCCCGTCAAAGTCAATCTCGCCTATCACGCCTTCCATGCCGTCATTATTATATTGCACGAAGCTAGCATAAGCCTTGCCATCCTTAGCTATACAGATGGAACTGATCCAAGACTGCTGATCGACAGAAGCAATCCCGGAAAATTTTCCATTTTCATCGAACAGCATGATATTATTACCCATGGAGTCATTGACGGACAAATAAGCCCTGCCCTGATCATCAATTGCCATCTGCTGAGCATAAAAATACTCATCCCGCTTCGTCTGCTCGGTAAAATCCTCCTCATAAACCTGATTTCCCTGTGCATCCAGCTTGATCAAATGGTATTCAGCTTTCGAAGACATGTTTTCATAATAGTCGTTCCACTCCTGCTCCGTAGCATCTTCACCAGGTTCCGGGGGATTTATCTGCCCAGTATAATACAGATTTCCCGCTTGGTCTATGCCAAGGCTCTGAATGTTAATGTTATCAGGAGCAGTAGCAAAAACTTCTCCATTTTGAAACGTTCCATTTGCAAATGGGTATTTCATAATGGAATACTTTGGCGTTCCGCCTTCATAATCACTGTGAATCGCATATGCGCAATCCTTTCCAATGGTCAGATTGTAACTCTCCATATCCTCCGGCATGCTCAGATAGTCCGCTACGTACGTAAATTCAGGTGCAAGCTCCTCTACGGCATTCTTCCCTTCCTTTTGTCCACTGCCTGTTGCGTCCGTCCCCTTAGAGCTATTGCACCCCGCTGCGCTAAGAACCAACAATGCTGCCATGCCCGTACACAACCACACTTTCCAATTTCCTTTTTGATGCTTTCTTTGAAACACAATGTCCTCCTTCCATGCATTCGTTCATCTCGAATCACATAGTTTTTATCAACTTTTTCTGCAAATCATTTTTAGCAAATTCATTTTTTAGCAAATTTTTGCAAATTCTTTCTTCATATTCTTTTTATTCTATTTGCTTTGAATCATAAGAATACAAATTTGCCATGCAACCATCTCGAAAAGCCTACTAGAAAGATGCTCCAAACCTCACCCCGAGACTTTCTTTACCCCATTTATATCCCCAAAATAGCTAACGCGAAAGGAAACTGTTTTGCAACAAAAGCTTCCTTCCGCGTTCCATTATGGCAAATATTGATCACATTGTCAACTTAAGAATTCCTAAAGAAAAATCGTGTTTTCTTCATAATTTTGTAACATTCTTAACCTTGTTTTAAAATTTCGACAAATGTTCTTCAGAAACAAGATTTGCATATTTACACGGAAACTCCTCCCCCTTAATCCACGCTTTTTAGGCTCTCCGTCATGCTGATTTCCTCAAGCCTTCGATTCATCATAAGGCTGACAATTAAGGAAAACAGGATGGTCAATAGCACACTGTAAACATAGCTTTGTCCAAAAACGCGAACGCCAAAGGAAACCATGTCTACCTTGACTTCATGCATGACAAAGGCATGCAACCACCTTCCCATGCCCAGGCCCACTAAGGCTCCCAGCACCGTCAAAACAAAATTTTCTCTAAAGACGTACAGGGCAGTCTCCCTTTGATAAAAGCCCAAAACCTTGATTGTCGCGATCTCCCGGATTCGCTCCGTTACGTTAATGTTCGTCAAATTATATAATACGATAAACGCCAGGCCTGCGGCACATGCCGTAATGATCAAAACGATAAGGTTCATACTCTCCATCATGGCCTGAAAACGCTTAACGGATTCTCTGGTCACGGAGACGCTTGCCACTCCGTCAAGCTTCATCAGTTTAGGAGCGAGTTCTCCCTCGTCACGTCCCTCCTCCATGCGGACATAGATGGACTTTGGCGAATAGCTTTCCGCAAAGCCCTCCTCCCAGGTTGCCTGATCCAAATACACATAGTTAAAGATATGATTTCGAACAACACCCGTAACGCGAAGCTTGAGTTCTTTTTGATCAGAATTTCTCAGGATAATTTCCTCCCCGGCAGTAATTCCTAACAGCTCCGCAATTTGATTTGTGACAACCGCCTCGCCCTTTCCCGGCTTGCGAATCTTTTCGCCCTTCAGCGTTTCGAGGTGTATAAAGTGATCTAACTTCTCCTGAGTCAGATCCGACGGCAGCGTCACTGCAGTCACGTTCTTTTGTCCTTTTTTCGTCACAAGATCCGAAGCGCTCTCCTGATAGGCCAGAAAGCTGCCAAGTCCTTTTACCTTCAAGGCTTCCAGATCAGCCTCTACCTCCTCGTCCACTTCCTTTTGCATGGTAACGGTAAAATCCATGAGATGAATTTCAGAATATTGCATTTCAGCAACCCCAGCGATGGAGTCCTTTAGTCCAAAGCCTGTCAGAAGCAATGCCGTACAGCCTCCAATGCCAAGCACCATCATGAAAAAGCGCTTTTTATAACGCATGACGTTGCGGACGGCTACCTTACGAAGAAAGCTCAGCCTCTTCCAAATAAAAGGAACATATTCAAGAAATACTCGTTTCCCGGTTTTAGGCGCCCTCGGCCTCATCAAATTGCTTGCATTACTTAAGAGCTCCCTGCGGCAGGAAAAATAAGTTGCCCCAACACTACACAGCAAGGAAACAGTAAGGGAAATCCCTGCCAATACGGGATTAAACGCAAATGCGATGGGACCAGCGCAATAAATAATGCCATACACCGTCCAAATAATCCATGGAAAGACATGCGTTCCCGCAAAATAGCCTGCGATGGCGCCAGTGAGCGCTGCGGATCCTGAGTAAAACAAAAACTTAAACATAATTTTTCCGTCCGAGTATCCAAGCGCCTTGAGCACGCCAATCTGCGTCCTCTGCTCCTCCACCATGCGATTCATCGTAGTTACGCAAATCAGTGCTGCCACGAGGAAGAAAAAGACGGGAAAGACATTCGCAATGCCATCCACAATGGCAGAATCGCTTTCAAAGCAGACATACCCGATGTTTGTGTTCCTTCCGAGCAGATAACTGTCAGGGACGTCGTCTGATGCAAGGCGATCCTTCAGCTTTTGAATGGTTTTCTTTGCATCACCAATTTCTTCATAAAAGGTCGTCAAACCATCCTGGTATTTCTCCCAGTTTTCCTGCCATTCCTTCCTGCCGTCTTCCAGCGTCAATTCAGCATCATAAAGCTCTGCTTCCTTTTCTTTTATGGTCTTTTCGCCCTCTTGAATTTCCTTCTCCCCGGAAACAAGCTGATTTTTGGCATCCTTAAGTTCAGCCTCCCCTTGCTCCAGCTTCTTTTGTGCATCCAAAATGGCCTTCTTCCCATCCAGAAGCTTTTGCTTTCCCTCAAGAAGCGCTTTTTCGCCCTCCGCAACCTGTTTCTGATTCGCTTCCAGTTCCACTCTTCCGGCCTCAATCTGATCCTTCATCTCAAGATTTGCCAGATAACGCTTACTGAGATCCTGCAGCCGTTCATCCAGTTTCGTCCGTTCCTTTGCAATTGCATCTCTTTCTCTTTGGAATTCCTCTGCATAGGAATCCTGCACTCCAAGCAGCTTCGCGGTACGCTCCCTTGTCTGTAGCGTCCTCTCACGCTCATTTAGCTTTTCCTTCTCGGAATCAATCGCCTTTTGCTCGGAAACCTGGCTCTGCAGGGTCAACTCATATTGCATGTCTCCAAGCTGCATCGTCATTTTAGCCGCCTCTAAGGCTTGCTTTCCCGCCTCTAACTCTGCTTCCTTTTCTGCCAAAAGCTTTTCATTGTCTTCAATTTCTTTTTTGCCTTTTTCGAAATCCTCCCAGCCTTTTTTTAATTCAGGTTCCTTCTCCTCTAACTGCTTTTTCCCGTCCTCTAAATCCTTTTTTGCCTGTTTAAGCTCTTCCTTACCCTTTTCTAATTCTTCCTTGCCATCAACAATCTGTTGCTCGCCATCATCTAGCTTTTCCTTGGCATCATTAAGCTGCTTTCTGGCATCCTCTAGCTCCGCCCATGCCTCACTTCTTTTTTCCTCCAGTTCCCCATCGGCCTTCTCGATTAAGGCAGGGAGCTCTTGAAAGCGTAACTTTCCGGCCTCCTTCGCCAAAGCCTTCCATTCCTCTTCCTTGGAATCCAGATAAGCATCGTAATCCTCGGAATAAAGCGGAAAATCCTGATTGAACTTTACGTAAATTTCCGTATAGGCTTCGGAGGTAAAGCTCTCTTCCTGCAGATAAAAGAACGCGTCAATGCTGCCCGTTCCCAAGGCAGTGCTTCCTCTTTCAAATTGTACGTAAAGCGGTGACTTGATCACGCCGACAACGCGGTACCGATCCTTCTGAAATTGCCCTAAATCCTCCTTGGTATTTTCCGTGCTTAATACAATTTCGCTTCCTAGGATTCCTTTGCCGCAATAATAGAAGTCAGCAAGGCATTCATCGTCTGCCTCCGGCATGCGTCCTTCCACTAAAATGACCTGATTCACCTGCTTTGTCAAAGAATGAAATCTTCCAACCTTTAGCGAACCTCCATTCACTTCATAATAAGCATCAAAAGAAAAGGCACCCTCCGCCGCCACTACGTCCTTTTGTCCGGCAAGGAACCGTGCCTGCTCCTTTGAAAAGCCGAGCTCTCCTAAGATTTTATAATCATAGAAGGCGGTTTTTTCAAAATAGTTGGTCATTGATTTTAAAAAGTCTTGCTGGGTAATCTTTAATCCGGAAAACAGTCCAACGCCCAGGCATACAATGGCAAAAATGGCCAAAAACCGTCCAAGGCTTCCCTTAATTTCCCGCAATAAAGACGTCCAGATCATGGATCTACGCATGTTACCTTCTCCACTACCATTCAATGTCCTCAACACTCATCGGTGCTTCATTCATTTTTTCGCTGGTCACGGTACCACTTTTCACCGTAATCACGCGATCCGCCATGGCACAAAGCGCCGAATTATGTGTGATGACTATGACTGTTTTTCCCATTTCCCTACAGGTATCCTGCAGCAGCTTTAGAATGGCTTTTCCCGTTTGATAATCGAGTGCTCCCGTCGGTTCATCACAAAGAAGCAGCTTGGGATTCTTTGCAAGTGCCCTGGCAATGGCGACTCTCTGCTGTTCTCCGCCAGAAAGCTGTGCTGGGAAATTAGCCTTTCTCTCGGACAATCCGACGGCATCCAAAACGTCACCTGCATTCAAGGGATTCTTACAAATCTGCGCGGCCAACTCCACGTTTTCCAATGCCGTCAGATTCTGAACCAAATTATAAAACTGGAAGACAAAGCCAACGTCATATCTGCGATACTCCGTAAGCTTTCGCTTGTCATATTTTGAAATGTCCGTCCCATCTAATAAAACACGCCCCTCCGTCAGAGAATCCATTCCCCCGAGGATATTCAAAATCGTTGTTTTTCCGGCGCCAGATGCACCGACAATGACGCAGAATTCTCCCTCTCCAACGGTAAAGTTAACGTTCTTTAGGGCTTCGATCTCGACTTCGCCCGTATGATATACCTTTCTTACGTTCTCAAAACAAATAAAATCTTTCATACTTGTTTTCCTTTTCCCTCAGATCTGTTATAATCTAGGCAATGAAGTATTTTATATTATATCAAATATTTTGTCGAAAGAGAAATGAAATTTTTATGAAGTAAGGAGTCCTTATGAACATATTGCATCTTTGGATTGCGTTCAGCATTGCTTCCATGGTCATCCTTTGGAAAGTTTCAATCAAACGTATTCAGGGGGAAAAGACCGACATTGGTCGTCTTACCGTCCCTTTGTTTTTTCTGCTCGCCCTGACGCTTCGCGTTGTCCTCGCCATTTCTACCGTTGGCTTTGAGGCAGACTTTCATTGCTTCTCGTCCTGGTCAGACCGTATGTATCTCTTGGGGCCTTCAAAATTTTATGCAAAGGACTATTTTTCCGATTACCCACCCCTATATTTATATGTCCTGTATTTCCTCGGGCTGATAAAGCATACCTTTGGCATTCTTTCCGGAAGCCCCGCTCACTTGCTTCTCATGAAGAGTCCGGCCATTTTAGCTGACCTGTTAATCGGTTATGTCATATATAAAATTGGCAACAAGCGTGTTGGCCTATCTTCCGCCCTTTGCCTGTCCGCGCTGTTCCTGTTCCAGTCGGCCGTTCTCATCAACAGCGCCGTCTGGGGACAGGTAGATTCTTTGTTTACGCTGTTTCTCATTATGTCCTGTCTGTTTTTGGAACACCAAAATCTCTTCCCTGCCATGCTGTTTTTTGCCTTGGGAACGCTCATGAAGCCGCAGATGCTCATTTTTGCGCCCGTCATGATTCTTGGTTTTTTAACCTATGTATTTCGTGGCAGCTTTTCCATGAATATGCTGACGAAGGCTTTGTCATACATGCTCCTGGCCCTCTTATTCACCATTCTTCTTGCCATGCCCTTCGGGATGGAGAACGTCATCTCACAATATTTGGATACTCTTGGCTCCTACCCTTACGCCTCCGTCAATGCCTATAATTTCTGGTCTGGCGTTGGTTATAACTGGATTTCACAGACAAAGATATTCTGTGGGCTTCCCTGTAAGACCTGGAGCTTTATTGCCATTGTCCTAGCAACGGCGTTTAGCCTGATCTTAGGACTTCGGCTTGGAACAATTTCCGGAAAATTTTTTGACGTTGCGGCTTTCTTGATCCTTACTGTTTTTACGTTCGCGGTTCGCATGCATGAGAGATATCTCTATCCGTTTCTCCCTCTTGCCATCCTTGGCTTTATGGGGTTCGCTTCCCGTCAGCTCATTTCCATGCCCGCTGCAACCATTGGTAAAAAAGATAAGAAAAAGACGGTTGTCGTGCTGTCTAAAACGCTTCGCCTCGGTTATCCCGTCATCTTTATTGTCGTGGCACTCCTTCACCTTTACAACACGGGATATGTGTTGTATTTCTATGACGCGAAGAAATATTCCTTTACGGATCCCTGGCCGAGAATCGCCGGCCTCGCCATGACTGTAGCTGCCCTAAGCTATTACTTAGTGATATTCCGTCTTCAAACCAAGAAAGAATCCGCATTGACCCATGATTCCAGTCATCTTCGTCAGTCCCGCAAGGCCATTCGCATTTTACCGGAGCAGAAAAAAATGACTCGTTTAGACCTGTTGCTGCTCCTTTTTATCACGCTTCTTTATTCCTGCTTTGCCTTAAGGGATTTAGGCGATCAGAAAGCCCCTGAAAGCTTTAAAACAGTTACGAAGCAAGAGACCCTAAGCTTTTTCTTTCCGGATGGTCAAAAGGCCGTAAGGCTTGCTTATTACATTGCTCCTGAGCATGACAGAAAGTTTTCGGCCAATTTCTATGCTGCCTGCTTATCACCCGCAGCCGCAGGAAAGGACGTCTCTTCTAAGACAGATGAATTAGAGCCTGACAAAAAAGCCACCATAGAACTGAAAAATGTTTTTTGTTGGAAGGAAGTGGAATTCCCCATTCCCTGTCAACGAGTAGACTTTACGCTACAGAGTAAAGGAGCAAATCTGATCGAATTCTTTTTTATGGATGTTGACGGAAATCACTTGGTTCCTGATAACGCCGAAGACTATCCTGAGCTTTTTGACGAATCTGATCTTCACCCAGCGCGTTATAGCTTCCGCAATGGGACCTATTTTGATGAAATCTATCATGCAAGAACGGCTTACGAGTTCCTGCATGGCATGCGAAGCTATGAGAATACGCATCCTCCTTTAGGAAAGCTTTTGATCTCTCTCGGCATCATGCTCTTCGGCATGAATCCCTTTGGCTGGAGAATTATTGGTACGCTCTTTGGAATAGCCATGCTGCCGATTTTGTATCTCTTTGCAAAGCGTATCACGGGAGATACGCCTGCCTCTGCGCTTGCGTGCTTTATCTTCGCCTTTGACTTTATGCATTTTACGCAGACGAGAATTGCTACGATTGACGTCTATATCGTCTTCTTTATCCTGTGTATGTATTATTTCTTGTATCGGTTTTTAAGTACGGACTTTGCGAGCGCTCCGTTAAAGCAGCTTTTGATCCCGCTTGGTCTTTGCGGTCTTTGCATGGGACTTGGCGTTTCCTGTAAGTGGACGGGTGTTTATGCAGGACTTGGCATGGGGCTCCTATTCTTCCTCCACCTCGGACTTTTGATTCGGAAAGGCACGAAAGGTCAGCCCCTCAAAAAGCTTTGGGGCACTGCCCTTGGCAATCGCGTCATTAAAGTGATCTGTTGCTGCGTGATCTTTTTTATCGTCGTCCCCCTACTCATTTATCTCTTTAGCTATCTTCCTTTTCGGGACAGCGAAGGAAATGGGCTACTTGCCCGTGCCATCAAAAACCAGACGGACATGTTTTCCTACCATAGCAAGCTGAAGGCCACCCATTATTTTGCCTCGCCCTTTTATGAATGGCCTCTGATCATTCGTCCTATTTGGTACTATTACGGAACCGTCAGCGGCACGCTTCGGGAAAGCATCAGCGCCTTTGGAAATCCCCTTGTTTGGTGGATGGGTCTTCCGGCACTAGGCCTTATGATTTACCTCTTACTATTCCGCAAGGACCGCCGTGCAGGCTTTCTCATTGTAGGTTATTTTAGCCAATATCTGCCATGGTTTTTTGTGACGAGACTGACCTTTATTTACCATTATTTTCCAAGCGTTGTTTTTCTGGTACTGATGATCTCTTATGGAATGCGCAACCTCAAGGAAAGCCTTCCGAAAAAGGCCTATGTTCCAATCATTGTCATCTATGCCCTGTTTGTATTTGCACTATTCCTAATGTTTTACCCCGTCCTTTCCGGTCAGGCCGTAGAGATATCCTATTTAAAAAATCAACTTACTTGGTTTGACAAATGGATTTTCGCAACGAATTAATAGCATATATAACAGAAAACGGAAAGCATTGAAAAGCAATGAAAACATGAAAAGAGTGTTGTAAGAAATCAGAAAAACCCTTGCCTCCATGATTGGAAGCAAGGGTTCTTTTTTGTGATTATCAATAGCTTATTTCAGCTGTGCTGCAACCTCTGCCGCAAAATCCTCGTTCTTCTTCTCAAGACCTTCACCAGTCTCATAACGAACGAACTTAGCGATCTTCAGATCAGCTGCTACGCTCTTTAAGTAAGCTGCAACGTTCTGCTTGCCATCTTCAGCCTTTACGTAAACCTGATCCATCAGGCAGATCTCCTTGACATGCTTGGAGATACGACCCTCTACAAGACCAGAGAAGATCTTGTCTGCAATATAGGCATCCTTGTTAGCAAGTGCAGCCTGAGCAAGGGTAGCAGTAGCCTCCTTGGAAAGGAAGTTGAACAGGAAGGTCATGTTGCTCTTCTTCTCTTCGTATATTTCAATTTCCTCATCGCTCCAGTTCTTGTTTG
>JAEEGG010029176.1_pt1 | contig 10321 bp, 5 predicted proteins | sample 9134161 | NCBI WGS metagenome assembly JAEEGG01 (sample SAMN16246543, study PRJNA631951) | gut metagenome | biome: gut microbiome; feature: rumen; material: CR-attached | host: Bos | place: Iran: Karaj | collected 2018-10 | reverse complement strand
ATGCGCCATTCATGCAGGCGGCAGACCTTGAGCAAATGATAGCCTCATGTTTCCGTAAGCCAAAGGAGGGCGAGGAGTCGGAGGCTATGACCACCAGTCAGATAATGGAGATAATGCGTAAGGAGTATTGCAACCTCTCTGTCAGCCGCTCCACTATGATAAGTCTTGGTCTCAGGCTCAAGGAAATGGGTTATGATATGCAACGCACCTTTAAGGGCAGAATGTATAACGTTGTGCAGAAGAGAGCGGCATAGTTAGTTCATAGTTCATAGTGCATAGTTTTCAAGGCGAAATATCAAGCTATGTACATTCTATTATTGCAATTTGGCAGACAATGTCCGCCAAATTGCAATCACATGTATTTTCGGCTTTCATTATGAACGCAAGAAATCTGTGGAAAATTTTGCATGTATCAAGAATAATTCGTAATTTTGTAGGCAATAATAATTATTGCACCTAAACTATGGCAATCGATAAAAATACTGCGACAATAGGCTTTGAGAAAAAGATATGGGATGCGGCGTGCGTACTGCGCGGCCACATGACTGCTTCTGACTATCAGAAAGTGGTGCTCGGTCTCATCTTCCTAAAATATATCAATGACCAGTTTGAGAAGAAATACAAGGAACTTGTGGATGAGGGCGACGGCTTCGAGAATGATAGCGACGAGTATGTCAGCGAGGGTATCTTCTATGTGCCAGAGGAGGCTCGATGGGCTGTCATTGCTGCTGATGCCACCACCCCAAATATCGGCATCACTATAGATAATGCGATGACCGCTATTGAGAAGGATAACGAGGAGATGCTGAAAGGCATATTGCCGAAGATCTATGCAAGTCCCGACCTTGACAAGCGCCGTCTGGGTGAGGTGGTGCTTCTCTTCACCAACCTTGAGCTACACGAGGAAGACGGTAGTCGCGACCTTCTGGGCAGAACCTACGAATACTGCCTTCAGCAGTTTGCTGCCGAGCAAGGACAGCGTGGCGGTGAGTTCTACACCCCGAGTTGCGTGGTTCGCACCATTGTCGAGATTCTACAGCCATACAAGGGCAGGGTTTATGACCCTTGCTGCGGTGCTGGCGGTATGTTCGTGCAGAGCCTGAAGTTCCTTGATGCTCACCACGGCAACCGCAACGAGTTCACGGTATATGGTCAGGAGGCGAATCCTGAGACATGGAAACTCGCAAAGATGAACCTTGCAATCCGTGGCATCCACGCACAGCTTGGCAAACACGCTGACGATACTTTCTTCAATGACCTGCACCCTTCCATGCGTGCAGATTTCATAATGGCTAACCCTCCGTTCAACCTCAGCAACTGGGGAGCATCGAAACTGGGTGAAGACCCACGTTTCTGTTACGGACTGCCACCAGAGGGCAATGCCAACTTCGCATGGCTTCAACACATGATCTACCACCTTGCACCCGAAGGTCGCCTTGCTATGGTTATGGCAAACGGTGCCGTAAGCTCATGCTCTGGCGGTGAGGACAAGATACGAAAGGCTATTGTTGATGCCGACCTCGTGGAAGGTATCGTAGCTATGCCCGATAAGCTCTTCTATTCCGTATCAATTCCAGTCACTATCTGGGTATTGAACAGGAAGAAGTCGCAGAAAGGCAAGATACTGTTTGTTGATGCCCGAAACATGGGTGTTATGATTGACCGCAAGCACCGTGAGCTTACCGATGCTGCTATGCCACAATGGGCAGACAAGAAAGAGGAGGACTGCGACATACAGAAGATAGCCAAGACCTTCGACCTGTTCCGTGAGGGCAGATTAGAGGACGAGAAAGGCTTCTGTGCCGTAAAGGACATTGCCGATATGGACGAGCAATGTGTGCTAACCCCAGGCAGATACGTAGGTATAGCAGAGGACAATAGCGATACCGAGCCATACGAGGAGAAGATGCAGCGCCTCACCTCAGAACTATCAAAGCTGTTTACCGAGAGCAAGGAGCAGGAAGAAGAGATAAGAAAGCAGTTGAAGAGTATAGGATGGGAGGTATAGGTATCTGCAATCATACAACAAATGCTTACCAGTGGTCAGCAAATCCACTATACTATAGTTGGTTTAGATTAGTATGTAAATAAAGTAAGAAATGAAATAATAAATATGAGTTGGACAATAATAGCAATGACTTGGAATCCATGTACTTGGGATGTGCCGACAGCATTAACTTGCATTGGCGCAATAGCATCTACTGTTGCTATTATAGTCGCACTTTGTATAGCCCAAACAAGTAGTGCAGAAGCCAAAATGCTAATAAAAGCCAATTCCGAAAATACGCAAAAACAAATTGAAACATTAAATTCTAACAACACCGAGCAAATTGATAAATTAGTAAAACTTGCCCAAACAATGTCATCGCAAACAGATGAGATTATAAAACTTGCAAAGACAATAAATGAACAATCGTTGCAGTTTGAAAAACTCATTGTGTTGATTCGTCTAATCTCCCAAATGCAAATAGCAATAAATCAATATTCTATGGAAAAAGAACTCCTCTTTGAAGAGATTGAATCAGAAAAGATAGGAGAAGGAATAAAGAAAATAAATGCAAAGGCAGCAGAGATCAAGCGCATCTATGATTCTGAACTTCAGAAAACGGATATTGATACAGAATTAGTTTATGATTGTGAAAAACAATTGAGCGAATTGAAAAAATCATTCGATTGTATGCAAGAAAAGGCAAGAATATTAAAGAGACACTGTGACATCGGAGATGAAACAGGGAGATTTATATATGATCTTTTTATACAGAGTGAGACCCTTTTTAACGAAATAGATAGGAGGAGTAAAAATGAACATATGGAATGATTGTCCCAAAATTCCAATTACAGAATTATTGGAATTTATTGTTGACAATAGAGGAAAGACTGTTCCTACTGCGGAAAGTGGTCATATTTTGATTGCGACAAATTGTGTTCGCAACGAATCTTTGTACCCGAAATATGAAAAGGTAAGATATCTATCACAAGACACATATAATAATTTCTTTAGGGCTCATCCTATTCCTGGAGATATTTTATTTGTAAACAAAGGTACTCCTGGAAGAGTATGCCTTGTACCCGATCCCATTGATTTCTGTATCGCACAAGATATGATAGCTTTAAGAGTTGATAAGTCTAAAGTAGATAATCATTATCTTTTGGCGGTTTTACGTTCCCCTCAAATACAAAGACATATATATAACATTTCCGTAGGTGATGTAATACCTCATTTCAAGAAGCAATTCATGGATACAATTCTTATTCCTATGCCACCCATGAATTTGCAGGAAAAAATCGGGAACTATTATTATGAAATGTCTGAAAAGATAGAGACAAACAGCAAAATCAATGCGAGATTGGAGGAAATGGCGCAAGCTATTTTCAAGGATTGGTTCGTTGATTTCACCCCATTCAAAAACGGGAAATTCGTAGATAGCGAATTAGGGATGATTCCAGAAGGATGGAGAGTGGGGGCGCTGACAGAAATTGCAAACTATATGAATGGACTTGCAATGCAGAAATTCCCACCAGAATGTGATGCAGCCTCATTGCCTGTACTAAAAATCAAAGAGTTAGGACAAGGCTTCTGCGATACAAATAGTGACAGATGTTCAACAGACATTAAGGAAGAATACAAAATCTGTAATGGAGATGTAATATTCTCATGGTCTGGCACTTTGCTGGTTGATATTTGGTGTGGAGGAAAATGTGGATTAAATCAACATCTTTTCAAAGTCACTTCAAATAACTATCCTAAATGGTACTATTATTATTGGACTAAATATCATCTGGCAAATTTTATCCGCATAGCAAAAGACAAGGCTGTAACTATGGGACATATCAAGAGAGGACATTTGGATGAAGCTTTAGTGGCTATTCCAACAGAAAATGTAATGGCAAAAGCAACGGGAATAATATCTCCTTTGCTTGATAGCATTATTTCCAAAAGAATAGAATCTACTCGCCTTGCCTCTCTCCGCGACACTCTCCTTCCAAAGCTAATGTCGGGTGAAATAGAAGTTTAATTAACAGACAATCATCCCAATAATATGTCGGTGAAAAATGTCGGTAGTTTGTCGGTTATGATGTCGGTGATTCTATCGGTATAAATAGTGTGATTTGTCGGTGGCTATGATGCGAATCGTCGATAATGAAGTTTATGGTTTGTCGGTGATAATGTCGGTAGTTTTGTCGGTGATAATCAAATATCCCGATATGCTCAGAATAATTGAAAGTAAAATAACCTCTAAATAACAATAAGCTATGTCAACATTCACGGAAGATAGTTACGAACAGGCGTTGCTCAGTCTATTTGAGGGATTGGGCTATACTCGTATGCACGGACGTGATGTGGTTCGTGACGAGCATGAGCCTTGCTATGTGGAAGAGCTTGAGAAGGCTCTGGCACGTATCAATCCTAATGTGCCTGTAGAAGCTCTGAAAGAGGCAAAGAAGCTGATAACGCAGATTACGGATGGTAGTCTGGTACAGAGGAATGAGGTATTTACGGAGATGCTGCAAGATGGCGTTGCCGTGAGGATTCATAATGCCTCTGGGGGAGAGAAGAACTATCTGGTGAGGGTTGTTGACTATGACAACGTGGATAACAACTCGTTTGTGGTGGCTAACCAATGGACCGTGGAGGAATACAAGAGGAAGAGAATGGACATAGTGCTCTTGTTGAACGGTATGCCTGTGGTGGTGCTTGAGCTGAAATCACCTTCGCGCGAAGAGACTGACGCAAGCGAGGCCTATGTGCAACTGAAGAACTATATGCAGGATGTGCCGAGCCTGTTTGTGTATAATCAGGTGGCGGTGATGAGCGACATGGCGATAAACAAGGCTGGCAGCATCACGGCAAACGAGGACAGATACCTTGACTGGAAATCGAAGGATGGCACATACGAGAGTACGGAGTTTGCCGACTACGACACGATGATGGAGGGTATGTTTGCAAAGGAACGTCTGCTCGACATAATTAAGAACTTCACCTGTTTCTCGCACGAGGAGAAGAGCAATGTTAAGATTCTGGCTGCATATCATCAGTACTGGGCGGTGAGGAAAGCCGTGGAGAAGGCACGCATGGCGGTGGAGTCGAACGGAAAGATAGGTGTGTTCTGGCATACTCAGGGTTCGGGCAAGTCGTTGTCAATGGTATTCTTCGCGCATCTAGTGGAGAAGGAAATAAACAATCCGACGATAGTGGTGATAACCGACAGAAACGACTTGGATAACCAGTTGTTTACGCAGTTCAGCAAGTGCCAAAAGTTCCTTCGTCAGACACCAGTACAGGCATCGAGCAAAGAGAATCTAAGGGAACTGCTTCTTGAGAAGAAAGTAGGTGGCGGTATTATCTTTACCACCATGCAGAAATTCGAGGCGCGATTTGACGAGAAAGGCAACTACCGTGCGGAATCGCTGAGCGACAGGAGGAACATCATAGTGATGACCGACGAGGCGCACAGAGGGCAGTATGGCTTTGAGGCAAAGGTGGATGCCGAGACGGGAAGGGTGAGCATAGGCGCTGCAAGGGTGATACACGACAGTTTGCCGAATGCAAGCTACATAGGCTTCACAGGTACGCCGATAAGCACTTCTGACAAGGACACCCGTGAGGTGTTTGGCGATGACATTGATGTGTATGACATGACGCAGTCGGTTGCCGATGGTGCTACCCGTCCGATATACTACGAGAGTCGCGTGGTGAAGCTGAGACTTGACGACGACACTCTGGCTTTGCTCGACAAGGAATATGACAAGTTGGCGGAGGAAGGTGCCAACGACGATGAGTTGAACAGGAGCAAGCACGACATGGCACATACGGAGGCTATTCTCGGACATGAAACGGCTATAAACAGCCTGTGTGATGATATAGTGTTCCATTACGAGGACAGCCGACAGTATGAACTCACGGGCAAGGCTATGATAGTGGCGTATAACCGTGATATTGCATACAGCATTTATAAGCGAATACTTGAACTCAGACCGCAATGGGAGGAGAAGGTGAAGCTCGTGGTTACGGAGAGCAATAAGGACACTAACCCGGAGCTGCACCGTCTGGCAGGTACAAAGGCATATCGTCAGCAACTTGGGCGCAAGTTCAAGGATGATAACGACGAGATGAAGATTGCCATTGTGGTGGATATGTGGCTTACAGGCTTTGACGTTCCGTCGCTTGCCACGATGTATGTGTATAAGCCTATGAAGGGCTATAGCCTGATGCAGGCAATAGCGAGGGTAAACAGGGTATATCCGGGCAAGGAAGGTGGACTGATAGTGGATTATGTGGGTCTGTTCCATGCCCTGCAAGAGGCTATGCACGACTATACCAAGCGCGACCAGACGAGATACTCAAACAATGATATCGGCAAGACGGCGTTGAAGAATTTCAAGGAGAAAGTTGAGGTGTGCCGTGGCTATCTGCCAATATACGACAAGGATGTGTTCTGGAAGGGTTCGGATTCTGACAGGACACAGCTGATAAAGAAGGGCGTAAACGTGCTTATGTCACCCCAGAAGCAGAAGGAGCAGAAAGAGTATCTGTTTAATGCCAATAAGATGCACGGTTTCCTCACGCTCTGTAGGTCGCTGGTTTGCGAGGAACTGAGATGGGAGGCCGCTTTCTATGACACGGTGCGTATATTGCTTCTCAGGCTTACAGGCAAGGGCAGGATTACGAAGACGGAGATAAACGAGCGCATCAGGGAACTTCTGAAGCAAAGCGTTCACTCGGAGGGTGTGACAAGCATTTTTAAGGATAATGGCGAGGTGATGAGTCTGTTCAACAAGGCTTTCCTCAAGGAACTGAAGGAGATGAAGGAAAAGAACATCGCCCAGAGATTGCTTGAGGACTTGCTCAGAAGGCAGTTGAGCGTGCTGAAGACAAAGAACGTGGTGCAGAGCGAGGCATTTAGCGAACTATTGACAAAGACGCTGAATGCTTATATCAACGGCTTGATAAGCAATCAGGAGGTCATTGAGCAGTTGCTGAAAATGGCTGAAGAGATGAAGGCTGCCGAGGATCTTGGTAAGGAACTCGGACTGACACAGGAGGAAAAGGCGTTCTATGATGCCTTGACAAAGCCAGAGGCGATAAAGGACTTCTACTCAAACGAACAGCTCATAGGCCTGACAAAGGAGCTGACGGAGGCTCTGAGGGCAAACAAGAGTCTGGACTGGAGGAAGAAGGTGGACGCGCGTGCCAGTATGAGGAAGATGATAAAGCGATTGCTGAAGAAGTATAACTATCCGCCAGAGAAGAATGCTGAGGCAATGGAAACGGTACTGAAGCAATGTGAGGCTTGGGCTGATGATGAAGACAACTATGCGGAATCAGCATATACAAAGCCGAGAATGAGCTATACGCTTCCAAAAGAAGATAGTAATATTGGTATGGCTGCAGAGAAAGAGCCGTCCTGATTTATGAAGTGGAGGCTTGGCTGTTTCCTAATGAGGGGTTTGCTTTTGGTTTGAAAATAACGCCAATTCGACAAAAATTTCAGGTCGGATTGGCGTTAAATTGTTTTTATGCAACCATATAACACAGAAAATACCATACATATGGTATATAAATGCCGAATATTAGGGATTTCGTGAGTGAGAAAAACATAGTACCTTTGCACTCAGAAAATGAAACATGCGCCAGCCTTGAGGTCTGACACGCATTTTTTCTTTCGTGCGAGGATGCTTCGCACGTTGCACTCAGAAAACAAAATGAAGGCCTCTCCCCCCGCCCTCCCCCGTAGGGAGGGAGCCGGAAGGCGACAAGATTAAGTTGAAAATCAAAAGTCGCAAGCCTTTAGTCATTAGTAATATAAGAAGTTATGAACAAGACAAAACGAATGCGAATGTATGAATATTGTTGTTGCCGAGATATGATGATGGCAACTATGTAAGAGACTGTTGGAATAACGGTACTCAGGTATAACATATAATATAATTCAACTCTCGCATAGCTCAAGTTGAAGGTTTTTAGGTTAAAGGTTCTTAGGCCTTTTCTTTAGGTTTTAAGGTTTGCAGGTTTTAGGGTTTTTAGGTCGGGACGCTCATTTGCGAAGCAGACCTCTACCTCTCCTAACCTTCTAACCTCCTAACTGGTAAAGACCTTATGACCATACAACCTCACAACCAATGAAGTTGAGCTTGCGAAACGTCAAAAACAAAAACACAAGAACAGATATGAAGAAGATTATTTTTACATTAGCAATATTTTTAGGTTTTGGTCTTAACAGTACATTGGCAAATGGTAATGGTGCCAACAACAACGAGAATAATGTTCGCACAATAAAGAGCCCTCGTTTTGCACGTCCTCTGATTGAAAAGTGGATTGAGGAATATGCCAAGGCTGAGTCTGGTGTGACATTCCAGATTGCCAAGGGTAAGGGTGACGCTGACCTCACAGTTTCTGTCGTTGATCAGCAGGACAAGAGCACAGACCTCATCAAGCAGCGCATATATATAGGTGAGACAGCCGTACTGCCTATTACAGCTCGCAGTTCTGAAGCAGCCAAATTGCTCGAAGGTAAGCACCTGAACGCAAAGAAACTCAAACAGCTTTTCTTCCTCAACGATGAATTTGAGGAGGAGGTGAAGAAGAACAAGACTTTTGAGGCAATCACCATTTATAGTGGTAGCAATGCCGCATCTGTTGCTACATCGTTTGCCCATAACTTCGGGGCAGAGAGCAGCAGTTTCCGTGGCAAGCGTATTGCTGGTGATGACCTTTTCCTGAATACCGCTATAACAAAGGATCCACTCGGCGTAACGTTTAATACTCTTTCCAACATCTTTGATTTGAAGAGCCGCCACCTGAAGAATGACCTCTCACTCATAGGTCTTGACTTGAAGAAGGATGTTGCCAACAGCTTTAGCGATAACGGTACGCTCGATGAAGTGCTCAATATTCTTGAAAGCGGTAAGCCTGATGAGGTGGCAGTTGAGAAGGTGGCTATCACATTCAGCAGCACGGACGAGGCTGTGAACCGTTTCCTCCAGTGGGTACTTGAGAATGGCACTAAGTACAATCATCAGTATGGTCTCTTGAATCTCGACAAGAAAGAGGCAAGCGCACAGATTAATAAAGTGCAGAATACGCTGACAGCGCAGAAGTAAAGGAAACAGCCCCCTCCATCTGACACATACTCCGATGTTATCAACATCGGACTTCCCCTCGGGGAGAGCTTTTAGATAGTATTCTTTATATGAAAACTCCCTTTTGGGGGCTGGGGAGTTTTTATAATCAGCATTTAGAAAGTATATGGTAAGAAGATTGATAATTGCAACTATCGTTGCGATTAGCCCTTTCTATGCTCTTGCGCAAGGGCTGATAACAGGAAGTATAAAGGATGCACGCAACGGCGATGCGCTGATTGGTGCAACAGTAATAGTGAAAAGTGAAAAAGGCAAGGGAGCCGTGACGGATGTGGACGGTAAGTTCCAACTCCAGACAAAGAAAGAGGCTCCGCTTACGTTGAGAGTGGAGTATGTAGGCTATCGTCCGTTGGACGTGGATGTCTATGACTTCGAGGAGCCTGTTGAAATCACTTTGATAGACAACAGCAGCCGACTTGACGAACTTGTGGTAGTGGGCTATGGCACACAGAAGCGTAACCAACTCACAGGTAGTGTGACCACCATCAAGGCAGACATCTTTGAGAAAGCCCCAGTACCTACTCTCGACGGAGCACTTGGCGGACAGGTGGCAGGTTTGGCCGTTACCGCAAGTAGCGGACAGCCTGGTGCCGACAGTCACATCCGCATTCGTGGCGGTAACTCCGTGAACGCTTCTAATGAACCGCTCTATGTGGTTGACGGTTTCATCTATTTCAAGGATGCAGCAAACAACAGCACAGGTATTGGTGCTATTGACGGAAGTCTTAACCCTCTGGCAACAATCAACCCTAACGACATCGAGTCTATTGAGGTGCTGAAAGATGTATCTGCAACTGCTATCTACGGCTCTCGTGGTGCTAACGGTGTGATTCTCATCACTACAAAGAAGGGTAAGATAGGTGAAGGCCAGGCGCACGTGAACTATAACTACACATTGGGTGTAAGTAGCGTAGCAAAGAAGCTGAATCTGCTTACTGGATCAGAATGGGCACAGTATCAGAAAGATTATTTCAGCAACAAAGGCGGATATACAGATGCTGAGATTGCAGCACTTGGCAAGGGTACCGACTGGCAGGATGAAGTATTGCGCAACGCTACTCAACAGACACACGAACTGAGCATCAACGGTGGTACGGAAAAGAACCGCTATGCCTTCTCTGCCAACTATACAGATCAGGAAGGTATCATCCTTAACTCTGGTTTCGAGCGTTATAACTTC
>JAEEGG010029175.1_pt1 | contig 10321 bp, 10 predicted proteins | sample 9134161 | NCBI WGS metagenome assembly JAEEGG01 (sample SAMN16246543, study PRJNA631951) | gut metagenome | biome: gut microbiome; feature: rumen; material: CR-attached | host: Bos | place: Iran: Karaj | collected 2018-10 | reverse complement strand
GGTCCTATCAGCTTGGCTACCACGTAAGCCGCAACCACCAATGTAATAGCCGTCAGCAAGACGGTAATTAACAATGTAAAGTTCATAAAAAATTACAAATTATAGTATTGAATTCAATTTGTGTGCAAAGGTACTAAAAAAAACGCAAATAAAAGGCATAAATATGAAAAAAGTACAAAAGAAAAATAAAAGCCGCCACCTTTTCGAGGCAGCGGCTTATATCATTTCGACTTAGGGAAGGCTTCTTCGGACAGTTCCTTAAAGAAGTCGTAGCCCAGAATTACACTGATTCTCATCAGCAGGCGTACGTCCAAACTCTTACGCTTGAAAATGTTATAAACGTTCGTACGCTCGCAGGGAATCTGAGTTGCCAACCAAGCTGCTGACTTGCCCTGCTTCCTTAAAATCTCTTCAATGTGCTTACCAATATTCATACTCTTAGCCTTAAATTTAGTTTCTACTATGTCGTATCGGCTGCAAAGGTATGAAATAATCTCAATATATCAGCAGTTTATTACAACTTTTTTTTCTAAAAAAACATTAAAATATCAAAGTATCAGCAATCATGGGGCATTATTGTAGAGCGTAATGCGACAAATCGGCTGTTAGCACAATGATTAGTAGGCTGTTAGAGCGATGCTTGGAACTGTTCTGCATCATGGAGAGAATCCAGTTTGCCAACGTCCAAGATCCGAAGGTCGTCCTTCAACAGTCCGACGATACGCGAACGGTGACAAACCGAGAGGTAGAAGTCGATGATGCCGAAACGGTCGGGGAACCTATCCATCAGCGGGAACAAACGTGGCGAGAATGAATGAATACCGGAGAAGGCAAACATATTCAGCGGTTCTCCGTGCTGCGAGAGTCCCGTACGACGAATATACTCATACGGTGACTTAATCTCCCCCGTCTCAATATTCTTCCAACCCATAAGCCGCATGGCATTGTCGAACAGCAGATAGCGCTTCGTCTTCCGCGGACTCACCAGTAGTACCGCATCCTCGTCAGGCTGATGCTGACGGGCCAGCCAGTCGTAATCCACATTATCGAGGATGTCGACATTATGAATCAGCACGGGCGTGTCGTCCAAAAACAGCGGTGCCGCCTTCTTTAGTCCCCCACCCGTTTCCAACAGTCCGTCCGTCTCGTCGCTGAAATGTACCAGCGGTGCGTAGTCTTGCTGCGCCACGTAGTCGACAATCTGCTGAGCGAAATGATGGATATTCACCACAAAGCGGTCATAACCCTGTGCCTGTAACTTACGGATGTTAAGGTCGAGCAAAGGTGTCCCTCCCACCGGAACCAGTGCCTTGGGCATCGTGTCGGTCAGCGGTTTCAGTCGGGTTCCCAGTCCTGCCGCAAGAATCATTGCCTGTCTCATAGTCTATCTCGTTTGTAAAATTTCCAACACATTATATGTCAACGTCCGGCTGCCAGAGGATGACTTCACCGGCATACAGCGACTTCTGCACGTCAATGAGCCGCTGGTTGCTGCTACCACGAAACAACAGGTCGGGGTCGCGCAAACTTTCAATAAAAAGTCCGTCCACCAGTACGTCGAGTTCATAGAGCAGTTCGCGCTGGGCACGGGTAATGAGCTGCTCATACATGAAACCCGTGTAACACCAGATATCCTTGTTGGTCTGCGCATGGATGGCGCGGGCCAGTTCTGCGAAGCCATCACACTGGTACATCGGGTCGCCACCACTGAACGTGACATTGGCATAGGGATCGGCGATGATGATGCGCATGAGTTCATCTGTCGTCATTTCGCGACCACCCTTGAAGTCCCACGACTGCGGATTATGACAACCTTTGCACGCATGGCGGCATCCGGCACAATAGATGGAGGTCCGAAACCCCGGGCCGTCCACCATCGTATCTTCTATGATATCCAATACTCTAATCATAGTCTAGAGATTCTAGAACATCTAGATTATCTAGAACATCCAGACGTCCTAGAATAATTCGTGCATGCCGTGGTCTATGTGTGTCACGCGGTCGTTCAGTTCGGCCAGTTTGCCGGCATTCCAACGGTCGGTCGTTCCAACCAGATAACCCGTGATGCGTTGCAACTTGTCGATATTGGTGCTTCCACACTTCGGACATTTTTCCAGATGGTCGTCGGCATTCTCGTATCCACAGTCCATACAACGGTTGCGGTTGTGGTTCACACTGCCGTAGCCCATATTCAACTGATCCATCATATCCACCACACTCATGATGACCTGCGGGTTATGCGTGGCATCGCCGTCGATTTCGACGTAGAAGATGTGTCCGCCACGCGTCATCTCGTGATACGGTGCCTCAATCTCAGCCTTATGTCGTGCGCTACATTTATAATATACCGGCACATGGTTCGAATTGGTATAGTAGTCGCGGTCGGTGACGCCAGGGATGACGCCGAACTGCTTGCGGTCGCGCTTCGTGAATTTGCCACTCAGACCCTCGGCGGGCGTAGCAAGCACGGAATAGTTGTGATGATAACGCTCACAGAAGTCATTGACGCGCTGACGCATATACGAAACTATCTTCAAACCCAGCTCCTGCGCCTCAGGGCTCTCGCCGTGGTGTTTACCCGTAAGTGCGACGAGACATTCAGCCAGCCCGATGAAACCGATACCCAGCGTACCCTGATTGATGACGCTCTCGATAGTATCCGTGGGGCCGAGCTTGTCGGCACCTATCCACAGACTCTTCATCAGCAACGGGAACTGCTTGGCAAAAGCCGTCTTCTGGAACTGGTAGCGGTCGTCCAACTGCTTGGCGGCCACCTCCAGCATATTGTCCAACTTGGCAAAGAACATACCGATGCGCTTCTGCTGGTCCTTCTCCTCCATGCACTCAATGGCGAGCTTCACAATATTGATAGTGGTAAACGACAGATTGCCGCGACCGATGCTCGTGCGGGGACCGAAACGATTCTCAAACACACGCGTACGACAGCCCATCGTGGCCACCTCGTGGATGTATCGTTTGGGGTCATCGGCATGCCAGTCGGGGTCTTGGTTGTACGTCGCGTCGAGGTTCAGGAAATTGGGGAAGAACCTACGTGCCGTAACCTTGCATGCCAACTGATACAGGTCGAAGTTGCGGTCCTCGGGCAGATAGTTCACGCCACGCTTCTTCTTCCATATCTGGATGGGGAAGATAGCCGTCTCGCCACCGCCTACGCCCTCATAAGTCGAGAGCAATATTTCACGCATGATGCAACGACCCTCGGCACTGGTGTCGGTACCATAGTTGATACTTGAGAACACCACCTGATTACCACCACGCGAATGTATCGTGTTCATGTTATGGATAAACGCCTCCATAGCCTGATGCACGCGACCCACGGTCTTGTTGATGGCGTGCTGTTGGGCGCGCTCGCGACCCGCCAGTCCGTCCAACGGTTTCTTGATATAGTCTATCAGCGGCTCGTCGTACAGGTCCTTATAGTCCTCACTATTCAGTTCCTCCAGCGACTTCAACTCCTCGATATACGTCAGGCGCACATACGGTGCCAGATAGAAATCGAACGCGGGAATGGCCTGTCCACCGTGCATCTCGTTCTGGCAACACTCCATCGAGATACATGCCAATACGCTCGCCGTCTCTATACGCTTTGCCGGACGCGAAGCTCCATGACCCGCCACGAAACCGCGCGTCAGGATATTGTCCAGCGGATGCTGTACGCACGTCAGCGACTTCGTAGGATAGTAGTCCTTGTCGTGGACATGCAGATAGTTGTGCTCCACGGCGTCACGGCTCTCCGGTGACAACAAATAGTCGTCCACGAAGGGCTTCGTCGCCTCGCTGGCGAACTTCATCATCATGCCCGCCGGTGTGTCGGCGTTCATATTCGCATTCTCGCGCGTCACGTCGTTGCTCTTGATGTTCACGATGTCCAGGAACACGTCGCGCGTCTTCGCCTTGCGGGCTATCGAGCGCTGGTTACGGTAGGCAATGTACTTCTGCGCCACGTCCTTGCGGCTCGACTTCATCAGTTCCAACTCCACCATGTCCTGAATTTGCTCCACCGTCATCTGGCTGTCGCCACGCTGGGCAATGTGGTCCGTTATCTGGTACAACAGGCGTTCATCCTCGCCCTTGTCCGTGTGCATCATGGCCTTACGGATGGCGGCCATAATTTTCTGCTCGTTGAATCCAACGATGCGCCCGTCTCTCTTTACTACAGTTTGAATCATATTTCTTGTGTGTATAGCTTTAAGTTAAAAAATAATCCATATTAATATGCCGACCACAGCGACGATGGCCCACAGGCGCCACTGCTTGGCCATTGGTTTCAAGGCTCGCAAAAGAGCTCGCTTCACGAACGGACGTCGTGCTTCGCCCACGGTAGCGCCATTGCCCAGCAGGTATTCCTGCAGGCCGCGATACTGCGCCATGTCCGACGTCCACTGTCGGCGACCGCGCGCAAAGGCCAGCCAGCCCTTCCACGCCACCAACCCTAATAATATAATAAGGTATAGCGTCTTCATAGTCTCACCACGTTTTGCGTTACACTCGTGTTCACGGCCACCACCGTCGCACCGCGTTCTGCGGCCTCGCTGATCATGCGTTCACGACGCATACGGTCGTCCTCGCTCAACGGCGTCGGTGGCTCATCGATGATAATCAGCTGTTTGCCTGTGTGCACGCCATGCTCCAACAGTCGCATATAGTCCGTCGGCACGTCATCGTAGCCCTCAGGCACCGTCAACCCCTGCGGCACGTACGCCATCTGACGACGGAAATACGGTGCCGACAACGGTGTCAGCAGTTCGCCGTCGATGCTGATGTGCCCCTCGTCTGTCGCAATGAATCCCAGCAGTGCCCGCAGTAGCGTAGTCTTGCCCGTCCCCTGCTCACCGCTGATAGCCAGCACACTGCCCGTGCCGACTGTTGCCGACACCCCGCGCACCGACGCGCCAATCGATATGTTATGTAATTCCAAAATCATAAAATCGCTTGCAAAGATACAAAAAAGTTTAGAGTTTTGCGAGAAAAATTTAGAGAAATTTTGTAAATTTGCACGCAAAATAAAAAACTATGACGAAAACGACAAAACGACGCATGATGGCCGAATGGGAACCACAAAGCATGGTGCAACTCACATGGCCGCACAAGGACACCGACTGGGCACCCATGCTGCCCGAAATCACTGCCGTTTACGAAGAAATGGCGCGTGAAATCGCCAAGCGCGAACCCCTCCTCATCGTCACCCCGGAAGAGTTTATCTCCAACGACACCTGGGCCCGCGACCACGGATTCATTACCGTCGAAGATCATGGGGAACTCGTCCTCCTCGATTTCTGCTTCAACGGCTGGGGCGAGAAGTTCGAGGCCGCCCTCGACAACGCCATCAACCGTCATCTCTACGACCAAGGCCTTGTCCGCGGCACCTATGAAGACCACCTCGACTTCGTCCTCGAGGGCGGTTCCATCGAGAGCGACGGCAAGGGTACCGTGTTTACTACCACCTGCTGTCTCATGGCCCCTCACCGCAACCAGCCCCTCACCCAGGCTCAGATAGAAGATCGCCTGAAGCAATATCTGGGCGCCGAACGCATCGTCTGGATCAACCACGGCAGTCTTATTGGCGACGATACCGACGGACACATCGACACCCTCGTGCGCATCTGTCCCGACGACACCTTATTATATATAGGGGCTGACACAGACCATCCCGACCTCCTCGCCATGGAAGAAGAGCTCCGCACCCTACGCACCCTCGACGGCCGGCCCTATCGTCTGCTACGACTCCCGCTCCCCCGTCCCATCTATGATGGTGACGACCGTCTCCCAGCCACCTATGCCAACTATCTCGTCATCAACGGTGCCGTTCTTGTGCCTACCTACGCGCAGCCCGACCTCGACGCCGAGGCTCTCCGCACCATCGCCCTCGCCTATCCCGACCGCGAAATCGTCCCCATCGACTGCCGTCCCGTCATCCGTCAGCACGGCTCGCTCCACTGCTGCACCATGCAATACTACTAAGAACTTGAAAAAAAACACGCCGATAGTTTGGTCGGCTCGTTTTTTATTCGTATATTTGCACCCAGAACTATCGAACAGCTAATTTAAAACAACAGAAACGTATGAGTATTATAATGATTCTTCAACTCTTGATCGTGCTCGGAGCACTCTGGGTTGGTTCACGTTACGGCAGTCTGGCACTCGGCGCCATCTCGGGCATCGGACTCGCACTGCTAGTCTTTGGGTTCGGTCTGAAACCCGGTTCTCCCCCTACCGACGTCATCTACATCATCATCGCAGCCGTCACCTGTGCAGGCATCATGCAGGCCTCGGGCGGCATGGACTGGCTCATCCAGATTGCCGAGCGACTGTTGCGTAAACACCCCGACCGCATCACGTTCCTCGCACCGCTGTGTACCTTCTTCCTGACGGTTCTCGTCGGTACAGGACATGTCGTATACACCTTAATGCCAATCGTTTGCGACATCGCGCTAAAGAAAGGCATTCGACCTGAGCGACCCTGTGGCGTGGCATCCATTGCCTCCCAGGTCGGCATCACCTGCTCGCCTATTGCCGCCGCTGTCGTAGCCTTCGTCACCATCTCCAATGCCAACGGTTTCGACATCACCATCCCCCGCGTGCTCATGGTTTCCATCCCCGCCTGTCTGTGTGGTCTGATGGCTGCAGCTGCCGCCTCCTACCATCGCGGACTCGACCTCGACAAGGATCCCGTGTTCCAGAGTAAGATTGCCGACCCCTTGATGCGCGACTACGTCTTCGGCGGTGGTGCCACGACCCTCGACAAGAATATTCCCCCCGAGGCCAAGCGTGCCGTATATATCTTCCTGCTCGCCCTCGCCGTCATCGTCATGTTTGCCGCAGTACCGTCGCTCCTGCCATCGTGGGACGGCAAGGCACTGAAAATGAACATCGTCATCCAGATTGTCATGATTTCCGCCGCTGCCCTGATGATCATCTTCTGCAAGGCATCGCCGAAGAAAGCCGTCGCAGGCCCCGTATGGCAGTCCGGCATGGTCGCCGTCGTCGCCATCTACGGTATCGCGTGGCTCGCCGACACCTATTTCTCCAACTATATGGACACTATGCAGGCCATGCTCACCGACATCGTCAAGGATTATCCGTGGTCCATCGCACTGGTGTTCTTCCTCGTCTCCGTGCTCATCAATTCGCAGGGTGCCGTCGTCGTTGCCATGTTGCCGCTGGCCTACTCCCTAGGCATTGCCGGTCCCGTGCTGCTAGGCGTACTTCCGTCGGTTTACGGATATTTCTTCATCCCCAACTATCCGTCGGATATCGCCACCGTCAACTTCGACCGCTCCGGCACCACCGTCATCGGCAAATACCTGCTCAACCACTCGTTCATGATGCCGGGCCTCATCTGCGTCACCACTTCGACCATCGTCGCATACCTCCTGTCGATGGTATTCTTCTAAAAAGCAGAACAGCGAGAACAAGCTATCGGGTCCACCTTCACGATGGGCCCGATATTTTTTGAAAAGAATGATATGACGAAAAGTCAATGCAATGCCATAATGCAACATCACTCGCTCCTATACAATTCATCTAACGACTAGCCCTCGTCGTTTATCCAATGCAACCAACCGTTGCAACTACGACCATGGGCAGTATGAATTGGCTATTTGTCATCCGAGTCTGTCCCATCACCTTACTGGCTGAACGGCGCTCTGCTCCCTGCTGTGCAGTCGACAGCAGGGAAGTGTCAAGCCGACAGCAGGGAGCAGAGTGGCAGTCGGCAGGGAAGGTGTCAGCAGTTAGAATGTTTTATTTAAGAATTACCCCTACCAAAATAGCATTAATACATTCTATATCAGAAAGAAACATAAACATCTGCCCCTACTTTCCTCCTACTTTGCCCCTACTTTGCTCCTACCGTCCTCCTACAAATCAGCAGCTTTTCCGCCACTTTACTACTACCTCTCGCGTTTGATATTACCGGCTTGCAAGTTTTTATATACGGGTTTGCTTTGGAATTCTCTAGAGAATTCAGACGTTTCCTTACTGGTTGGCGATCGTTAGTGCGTACTTAAGCACCGAATTCTCTAGAGAATTCAAGAGTTATTCCTGCTTTATCGTTTCGCTTCCTCGTAGTATCATTTGTTTTTAGTAGGGGCAAAGTAGGGGCAAAATTTCTTGTAATTCCTCGCCCGCACCGGTCTGAAGTTCGCTGAGGGCGCAACGGATACTGGCGTCATCGTGTCGTGGAACACCGAGGGCGCTGCCAATGTCGAGGGCAATGTCAGCAACTGCACCCTCGCCCCTGGTGGCATCAGCATCAACCCCATCAACTGGAAGCGCGACGATACCCCCGCCTCGGTCAAGGAGAACCTCGGCTCGCTGACTGTCGAGGGCAAGCTCGTCGTCCCAGGTATTGCCGACGCCCGCGTTGACACCGTCCGCGGTTCCGTCGTCGTCACCACCGTCGATGCCAAGCTCTACGGCATCCCTGCTGACGGTGCAGCACTCTTCGGTCCTGAGAGCTATCACCTCCACGACTACGGCTTCTTCTACAACAACTTCAAGCAGAACGTAACCGACCGCGTCAAGGCATATATGGAAAAATGACAACGGATAAATAAAAAAAGGTGGGCTGATGTTTGGTCAGTCCACTTTTTTTTCGTATCTTTGCCGTCAGAAACTATAACGCATATAATAATATGGACGTAAAACAAGCAAAACAGACCATCGAGGCCGGTAAGGCTATCTTGGGAATCGAGTTCGGTTCCACACGTATCAAGGCCGTGCTCATCGACCAGGAGAATAAACCTATTGCCCAGGGCTCCTTCGAGTGGGAGAACCAGTTGGTGGACGGACTGTGGACGTACAGCATCGACATTATCTGGAAGGGCTTGCAGGACTGCTATGCCGACCTGCGTAAGGACGTGAAGTCACAGTACGACTGCGAGATAGAACAGTTGGCAGGTATCGGTTTCTCGGCTATGATGCACGGATACATGGCATTCAATGCCGACGAGCAGATTCTGGTGCCGTTCCGCACATGGCGCAACACGAACACGGGCAAGGCAGCGGCAGAGCTGTCGGTGCTGTTCAACTATAACATCCCCCTGCGTTGGAGCATCTCGCACCTGTATCAGTGCATACTGGACAACGAGCCGCACGTGAAGGACATCAAATATCTGACCACGTTGGCAGGCTATATCCACTGGCAGCTGACGGGTGAGTTCGTGCTGGGCGTAGGCGACGCATCGGGCATGATTCCCGTTGACCCCGCCACGAAGACGTACGACGCCGAGATGGTGAAGAAGTTCGACGCCATCCTCGCATCTAAGGGTTTGCCCTACAAGTTGCTGGACATCCTGCCAAAGTCGCTGAGTGCCGGTGAGAATGCCGGTAAGCTGACGGAAGCCGGCGTGAAGAAACTGGACGTCAGCGGAACGCTGAAAGCCGGTGTGCCTGTATGTCCTCCTGAGGGCGATGCCGGTACGGGTATGGTAGCTACGAACGCCGTGAAGCAGCGTACGGGTAACGTCAGCGCAGGAACATCGTCGTTCTCGATGATTGTGCTGGAGAAACCGCTGTCGAAGCCTTACGAGATGATAGACATGGTGACGACGCCGGACGGAAGTCTCGTGGCTATGGTGCATTGCAACAACTGTACGTCAGACATCAATGCGTGGGTTGGACTGTTCAAGGAGTACCAGCAGCTGCTGGGTGTCCCCGTCGATATGAACGAGCTCTACGGCAAGCTGTTTAACGAGGCACTGAAGGGTGATACCGACTGCGGCGGACTGATGGCCTACAACTACGTCAGTGGTGAGCCTGTCACGGGTTTGGCCGAGGGTCGTCCGATGTTCGTGCGTTCGGCTAATGACAAGTTCAACCTCGCTAACTTCATGCGCAGCCACCTCTACGGAGCCATCGGCGTGCTGAAGATTGGTAACGACATACTGCTGAAGGAAGAGAAGATCAAGGTGGACCGCATCACTGGTCACGGTGGATACTTCAAGACCGCCGGTGTTGGTCAGCGCATGCTGGCTGCTGCCCTGAACTCGCCCATCAGCGTGATGGAGACGGCAGGCGAAGGTGGTGCATGGGGTATCGCCCTGCTGGCCGGATATCTTATTAATAATAACGGAAAGTCGCTGGCCGACTATCTCGAGCAGGTGGTGTTTGCAGGCAACAAGGGTATGTCAGTAGCCCCCACCGCCGAGGATGTGGCCGGTTTCGAAAAGTATATTGAGAACTACAAGCGCTGTCTGCCCATCGAACAGGCCGCTGTAGACCACAAATAAGAAAAATGGGGGGCGTGCCGGTTCGATCGGGATACTCATCAAATTACATTGAAAACTGAGCTGACTTC
>JAEEGG010029173.1_pt1 | contig 10322 bp, 4 predicted proteins | sample 9134161 | NCBI WGS metagenome assembly JAEEGG01 (sample SAMN16246543, study PRJNA631951) | gut metagenome | biome: gut microbiome; feature: rumen; material: CR-attached | host: Bos | place: Iran: Karaj | collected 2018-10 | reverse complement strand
GAGGTGTGGAATTCTTTCGGTAGAATTGTTGGAAGTCCTATCATTTTGTTTGCCGATTCCAAAGTGAAGATGATTTGTGTGGCGAAATGGGATACCGACGGTGATGGTGAACTGAGCATGGAAGAGGCTGCTGCTGTGACTGATTTGGGAGAGACATTTAGTAATAATACAAATATCACCTCATTTAATGAGTTGAAATATTTCACGGGATTAACAACAATCACGATGAGTGCTTTCCGTGAATGTTCTAATCTGGCCTCTATTGTCATACCCTCCAACGTAACGAGTATCGGGTATGTTGCTTTCATCGACTGTTACAGCCTGACCTCCATTGTCATCCCTGCCAAAGTGACGAGTATAAGCACTCGTGTTTTTGAAGAATGCGCCAGCCTGACTTCTATCGTCGTAGATAAAGACAATACTGTATTTGATTCACGCGAAGGGTGTAATGCTATCATCAAGACTGCCAATAATGAACTCATTGAGGCTTGCCAAACTACGTTCATCCCCAATTCCGTGAAGAGTATCGGTGATTTTGCATTCTTTTGCAGAAGGTATATCAATTCTATAGAAATACCCAATGGTGTGACAACTATCGGGGAAGATGCTTTTGGATTCTGCACCAGACTGACCTCTATCACGGTTCCTGCCAGCGTGACGAGTATTGGGGAGAGTATTTTCAATTATTGTTCAAAACTGTCTTCCATTACAGTCGCATCAGGAAATACAGTGTATGATTCCCGAAATAATTGCAATGCCATTATTGAGACATCATCCAATATACTGAGGTTTGGTTGCAAAAATACTGTTATCCCCAATTCTGTGACAAAAATTGGATACGATGCATTCCAAGGTTGTTCTAATCTTACCTCTATTGACATACCATCGAGTGTGACAAGCATCGGGGGAAGTGCTTTCAGATTCTGCACAAGACTGGCCTCCATCGACATTCCCAACAGTGTGACGGACATAGGGAAAGATGCTTTCGGTTATTGCTACGACTTGACTACAGTAAACATCGGAAATGGCTTGAAAAGCATCGGAGATTGGGCTTTCGAAGGCTGCTACAGTCTACAATCCATCAATTTTCCTGATGGCTTGACAAGTATAGGGGAGACAGCTTTCGAAGATTGCAATAGTCTGACCTCCATCAACATCCCTAGTAGTGTGACGAGTATCGGGGGCGGGGCGTTCGGAGGGTGTTCCGGTCTGACTTCTGTCACCGTTAATTGGGTGGAGCCATATGAAGAGTCTTATCTTTTTTGGGATGTACCATTGGAAGAGGCTACTCTTTACGTTCCTGCTGGTACCAAGGCTGCTTACGAGAGTTCTGAGATGTGGAATGAATTCGGTAACATCGTGGAGATGGAGGATGATGAGTCAGAGGCATATGTAGCCGAACTAATAAGTGAACTTCGTTTCTATTATAACGGTGAAAGATCTGAATTTGAAGGATCTTTGCCTACTTATAGTTTAAATCAAAATGATGAATGGCCAGGTTGGGGTATGGATATTGATGACGAAGAGAGTATCCGAGATATATGGAGTATTAATTTTGATGAATCATTTGCGAAAGCAAGACCAACGTCTACCTTTAGGTGGTTCGCCTATATGGAAGCTATGGAATGGATTACTGGATTACAATATCTCAATACTTCTGAAGTGAAAAATATGAGTATGATGTTTTTTTACTTAGACCGAATGGAATCCATCGATGTCAGTCATTTCAACACATCTAAGTGTACTGACATGTCTGCCATGTTCACCTATTGCTCAAGTTTGAAAGAATTGGATCTCAGTAGCTTTGATACATCCAACTGTGAAGATATGTCTGGAATGTTCTATGATTGCGAAAGTCTGGAAAGCCTTGATGTAAGCAATTTTGTCGTTCCAAGTGATCCGGAAAATACATCGGACATATTTGGAGGATGCTCTGGTTTGAAGACGCTCAAAATATCATCCTCGATGGAGGACCTCTATTGGAATGCTTGTGAAGGTGTCGGTTCTCCTGAGAATCCATGTGTTATCATCGCACCTGAGGGCTTTAATTTCGGTATAGACACCTCTGGTGACTACTTCGAATGGAAAGGTGGCTACTTCTGTCTCGAGAAACCAACAGTGGTTGAAACGGAAGGTTCCAATATTCATCTGGGGCGCAAGTTTGATGTCATTGTGGGCATGAATACAGGCAATGGAAACTACAATGGTTACCAGTTTGAACTTTGTCTGCCGGAGGGCTTCCACCTGCAAGAGCAAAACGGCCAGTACGTTTATACGCTTTCCGATCGTTTCAACGGTGATGGCATCAGCGTCAGCATCAGCGATGACAACCCGTCTGCCCCTGCGGAGGATACTCCGCTGATGGCATCGGGACAGACTGCAGCCTTCACCACACCAAGAACATCTTCTTCAGTTTTCTATAATGTAGTGGTATCCACGACAGGTGATGAGGTCATCAAGGGCAATGACGGCGAACTGATCCGACTGGTGGCCGTTGCCGACAAGGATGTGGATAGAGGTGAGCATGAGGGTTATATCTCCGATGCCTTCCTTACAACGACGGAAGGTGGGGAAGAGACCGTGGAGCCTGATGTTTTCCACCTTGTCATCCCAGAATATGACTTGGGCGATGTAAATACCGACAATGTCGTGGACGTGACTGATGTGATGGTGGTGGTGAACCACATTCTTGGAAACTCGCTTTCCAACTATGATGGTGATTATGCTGACATGAACGATGACGGCATCGTTGATGTGACCGACATCATGCTCATCGTCAGCGTCATTCTCGACCCGGAGCGGGTGTATGCGCCCGCCTTCCCCACACAAGAAGGCCTGTCGCTATCGATGGAGAAAGATGCCACATTGGTCAGTGTAACTTTCGCCTCCGGCTATACCGCCTGTCAGATGACGGTGCACCTGACCGATGGCATGCGCCTGACGGGTGCACGGCTCTGTGGTGAGGACAATGATGCCTGCCACATGGTGCGCACGACGCAACTTCCCGACGGTTCCTGGCGTGTCTTGGTCTATTCTTCCGACGCCGCTCCGCTGCGCTCCTCGGAGGAAGGTCTGCTTCGCCTGACCACCTCGGGCACGGGTCATGTGTCGCTCAGCGATGTCTTGTTCACCACGCAGCAGTGTGAGTCGGTCTCCTTCTCCGAGGTATCCACCACGACGGGCATCGGTGATGCCACCGCCGGCTCTTCATCCGCTGGTGATATCTACGACCTCAGCGGCCGTCGCCACACCACCACACCGCAGCAGTCGGGCATCTATATAAAAAATGGCAAACTGTGTTCTGTGAAGAAATAATATAAAAAAGAGATGTCAACATACATTTAAACGAGTTCGGCATAATTTGAAGTAGATTCGGAACATTTAAGCACTGTTAAACAATCCATTATTATTATGAATAAGTATTTATTTTCATTCATAGCTTTTATTATTCCCCTTATCATCCAAGGGCAGAATATCTCTTTCAAGGATAGTGAGGTGAAACGCATCTGCGTCGCAAACTGGGATTCGGACAAAGACGGTGAATTGAGTTATTCCGAGGCAGCCAAAGTGACAGAATTGTGGGATGCCTTTTCTAGTAAAGACAATATCACATCATTTGATGAGTTTCAATATTTTACTGGACTTACGAGCATAGGAGAACAAGCATTCAGGGATTGTTCCAAACTGAGATCAATTATTTTTCCTAATAATGTGATCTCTGTCGGAATGGATGCTTTCCAAGGGTGCATCAGTCTTCCTGTCGAAGATAATATCAGATATGCAGACACTTATCTTGTAGAAGTTGTAGACAAGTCACAATTTGACATTCACATAAAGAATGGAACTCTGTTTATTGGCAATTATGCATTTTCCGACTGTACCAATCTGATATCCATCACCATTCCCAACAACGTAATCAGCATAGGAGCAGGTGCTTTTTATGGCTGCTACAATTTGGAGACCATCAACATACCTAACAGTGTGACTGTTATTGAGAGTTATGCATTCATGTGCTGTTATGGAATGACCTCCATCACTATTCCTAGCAGTGTGAAGTTAATCGATGATAATGCTTTCCATAGCTGCTATAGTCTAACATCCATGATAGTTGCTCCAGGAAACACTAATTATGATTCTCGAAATAACTGCAATGCGATTATCGAAACCTCATCCAATACATTGATAGCAGGTTGTCAAAATACAATTATCCCCTTTGGCGTTACAAGCATTAAAGATTGTGCTTTTGAAGCCTGTACCACCCTGAAATCCATCATTATTCCCAACAGCGTGACAAAAATAGGTTATTCGGCTTTTAATGAATGTTCCAATCTTAAATCTGTCACAATATCTAATAGCGTAATAGATATAGGGGAGTATGCTTTTTCTAGCACTGCATTAACTTCTATTACCATCCCCAATAGATTGGAGATTGTAAATGCAGGAATGTTTGCAGGTTGCCATAACCTAACTTCAGTTACCATCCCAAGGAGTGTAACTAATATAATGTGTAGTGCATTTTATGATTGTTCTAGACTGTCATTAATCAATATTGAAAATCCAAATCCAATTAACTTTTGTGAGAATGAATTCTCTAATTGTCCTTATTTAATAATCTGCGTCCCTGCTGGCTCTAAAGCAAACTATGAAAAATCCAAATGGAACGAATTAGGTGATATCGTTGAGAATGATGATTCCAACATTATTTTTGCAGATCTCACAGTAATGGCACTCTGCGTGGCTAACTGGGATACTGACGGAGATGGAGAATTGAGCATGGACGAAGCTGCTGCTGTGAAATCATTAGACAATATATTTAAAGATAGAACGGATATTATCTCGTTTAATGAGTTGCAATTTTTTACAGGATTGAAGCTTATTGAATATGAATCTTTTGCCTATTGTTCCAAATTGACCTCAGTCACCATTCCTAACAGCGTGACAAGTATAGGCTATGGTGCTTTTGGGGGTTGTACCAAACTTTCCTCCATCACCATTCCCAATAGTGTATTAAGCATTGGGACAGGTGCTTTTAACGGTTGTACAAGCTTAAATACCATCAACATACCTAACAGCGTAAAAAGCATAGGTTCTAATTCTTTCGAAGACTGTACAAATCTGACTTCTATCAATATTCCTCTTAATGTTACAATTATTAAGGATTGGACTTTCCATGGTTGCTCAAGCCTAACTTCCCTCAACATTCCCCATAATGTTACAAGTATTGGGGAACATGCTTTTGATTCCTGCTCCGGACTTCAATCTATCACTATTCCAGAAAGCGTAACCAACATTGGCAGTTATGCTTTTTCTTGTTGCTATAGCCTAACATCCATAACTATCCCTGACAATGTGATAAGCATAAATGAGGAAACTTTTTCAAACTGTTCTAGTCTAACTTCTATCACTATCCCGAACAATGTGATGAACATTGGTCAGAATGCTTTTAGAGAATGTTCAAAATTGACATCAGTTGACATCCCCAACAGTGTAACAAATATTGAGGGGAATCCATTCGTTGCTTGTTTTGATCTATCCGCCATTAGTGTTGAATCTGGAAACAAATTTTATGACTCACGTAATAATTGCAATGCCATTATTGAAACCTCGACCAATACATTGATTACAGGTTGTCATAAAACAATTATCCCCAATAGCATAATAGAAATAGGTTCTCATGCTTTCTCTTTTTGCACAAACCTTACCTCCATCATTATTCCTAAAAGTGTGACAAACATAGGAGATGGTTCTTTTTCAGGCTGCTCTGCTCTGACCTCCATCATTATTCCTAGCAGTGTGACAAACATAGAAAATAGTTCTTTTTCAGGTTGCTCTGCTCTGACCTCCATCACCATCCCCAGTAGTGTAACGAATATCGGGGCAGGTGCTTTCATGGAATGTTCCAACTTGACATCCATCGTTATCCCCCACTGCGTGATGAGCATAGGAAATTGTGCTTTTGAAAGTTGTTCCAACCTAAAATCAGTAACTGTAAAATGGGAAAAACCATTGGTGGTGACCTCGAACATATTCCTAAAAGTGCCCATAGACCATGCCACACTTTTTGTCCCCATTGGCTCAAAAGCTGCTTATGAAGAGGCACCTGTTTGGAACAATTTCGGTACTATCATAGAGAAGGAAGCTTCTGATATCACTTTTGCTGACACTAAAGTGAAATCACTCTGTGTGGACAACTGGGACACAGACTTTGACGGAGAACTGTCTTATAACGAAGCATCAGAAGTAGCTGTTCTTGGGACAGTTTTCAAGAATTCAAAAATCTCTTCATTTAATGAATTGCAATATTTCACTGGCCTGACCAGCATTAATACCGGTGCCTTCAGCAACAGCACGGTGAAGAACATCACCCTGCCTGAAAACATCACATCCCTCGGAAAGGATGCCTTCCTTTACTGCCGCTCACTGACAGGAATCCATCTCCCCGCCAAAATGCAGACCATCGGCCAGAATGCCCTGTCAGGATGCTCGGCCATGACCTCCATCACCGTGGATGAACAGAATGGGGCTTTCTGTGATGTCGATGGCGTGCTGTTCAGCAAGGACAAGACCTCTCTCGTGCAGTTCCCGGCTGCAAAGACAACCGCCTACTCAGTACCTTCTGGAACCGAAATTATCGAGAGAGATGCATTCTATGAGAGTGGATTGGAATCTGTCGTACTTCCAACGACCCTTACCGAACTGGGCTATGATGCCTTCGGCTACAGCACCAAACTCACGGAACTGACCATCCCTGAAGGCGTGACCACCATTGGCGATTATATTTTAGACTATTGCACAGCCCTGAAGACGCTGCACATTCCCGCCAGCGTGCAATCCATCGGGCAGCGCATCACCAACGACTGCAAGGCCATCACCGATGTCTATAGCGACAACAAGTCCCCGTTTGCCATCAACAGCAACAACTTCACGACTGCGACCTACAGTAATGCGACCCTCCATGTTCCTTATGGTATGATTGAACTCTATTCCTTCCTGGACGGTTGGAAGAACTTCCAAAATATCGTGGACGACATCACCGTCAGTCCTTACGCCCATGCCGAAGGTTCCAATATGTATATGGGCCGCCAGTTTGATGTTTCCGTGGGCTTCTTTACCGGTAGTGGCCGCTACAACGGATACCAGTTTGACATCAGTTTTCCGGAGGGCTTCCGCCTTCAGGAAAAAGGCGGTTCTTACAGTTATGAACTCTCTGACCGTTTCAACAACGAAGGAATGAGCGTGAGTATATCCAAAAACTCCAACGGCTCCTACCGCGTGATGGTGTTCTCAACGACGAACGCTCGTATCAAGGAGAATGACGGCGAACTGATCCGTCTCGTGGCCGTGGCGGACAAGGACATGGAGGCCGGTGAATATGCGGGATGCGTCTACAGCGCCATGCTCAGCAAGAGCAATGGTGAGAACATTGACGTGGAGCCCGGCCCCTTCTTTCTTGTCATCCCTGAATATGAGTTGGGTGACGTGAACAACGACAACGTGGTGGATGTCACCGACGTGATGTTGGTGGTAAACCACATCTTGGGCAACACGCTGTCGTTCTTCCAAGGAGCGTATGCGGACATGAACGGCGACGGCATTATTGACGTTACCGACATCATGCTCATCGTAAGCGTGATTCTGGATTCAGAAAGGATGTGATCCCCAGTTCTCTAAAGAACTAAGTTTCTTAAGTTTGGCTATAATGCCTTTACTTCCTTTCTGTTGTGCTATGGTATTAAGAAACTCTGTTCCTTGCCATCCTGTAATACGTGAGTGAACTTCAGAGGTAATAAGATTCTCAAGCTGTGGTTGCTGTGATACAGCAACAAACAAGACTGGGGTGCTCAACGGTTGCGGGCGCAGGGCTTAGAGGCTCATTTGCGACAAATGACAACACAAATTCTCACTTTTGTCGTAAATGAGTCTTTCGGTCGCATATACTTTGGAAAAAAAGCACCAAAAAGCATGGTTCGTCTTCAAGGCTCTTCTAATTTTGCGGCAGAAAAGACGAAGGCAAGTCTGTCTGTCACAAAAAATCATAGAATAATAACAAAAAAATCACAGAATATTAACTAAAAAAAATACGATTATGAAGAGTCTTATCACAGCCATCATGATGACAATAGCCATCTCTGCCACCGCCATGCCATACAACGTAGCCCGCAACGAAGCACTGTTTCTCAGCGACAAAATGGCATATGAACTTGGTCTGACCAACGAGCAGTATGAGGCTGTGTATGAAATCAACCTCGACTACCTGCTCAACGTCAACAACCGCGCCGATGTGCTCGGACCTTGGTTGGAGGTGCGCAACCGCGACCTGCGCTTCGTGCTCAGCACCTGGCAGTTCGACCGCTTTATGGCCAGCACCTATTTCTACCGTCCGCTCGTATGGGCTCCCGGTGGCTGGTCGTTCTCCATCTACAGCCGTTATGCTCGTGGCAGGATGTTCATGCATCGCCCCGCAGTGTATGTGAGTTTCCGTGGAGGCCATAATCACAGGAGTGCCAGTTTCTACGCCCGTCACCACTTCAACCACCCGGCTCCTCCCGCAGGTCACCGCCATCATGGTCCCGCTGCTGGCCCTGCTCCCAGACCAGGTCACGGCCACGGCAACCACGGTCCCTCGGTAGGCCACGGCAACCATGGTCCCTCGGTAGGCCACGGCAATCACGGTCCTTCAGCAGGACGCGGTCATCACGGTCCATCGGCAGGACGCGGCAATCATGGTCCTTCAGGCCGCTCTTTCGGTCACAGGTAATCCATACCCCTGATATATACAGCATGAGCAATCATGATGCACCAAAATCCCCACACTTCTTTGCAGAGTGTGGGGATGGTTTTTGTTGTATCATGCACTTTGTGCAAGTAAATCAGAGACCAGTAGAAATGCCTAAGGTGATGGGGGTCACCCGGTAATGTGTTCTTGATTGAAAAGAACAGATGTGCTCTCGCCGAGCATACTGAAGAATTCACGTGCGGCTCTTTTCACATAGGTGTTCTTCAACTGATGGATGCAGCCGTGCATCTGCTTGTCGGGCGTGTCGGTGTCGGTGATGGGGATGGCTTTCAGACCTTGTTCTGCCACCACCGTGCTCTCGCTGAGCAAGGTGACATAGTTCGACTCCCTTATTAGTCTGAACAGCAGGTAGACGGTGTTCATCTCTACCTTGACTCGGAAACGGTAGTCTGTTTGCGCTATGGCATGCTCAAAGGCGCTGCGGGCCTGTGTGCCTTTCTTGGTGAGGGCAAGGTCGTATTTCTGAAGTTCCTCAAAGGTAATAGCCGAACGGTTGGCAAGCATGTGACGGTCGTTGACGATGGCTGCCAGACGGTGATGAAACAGCACCTGGCTCTCAATCCTTGGATTGGGGGTGGTGGGTTTGAAGGCGAGCACGAAGTCCAACTCGCGGTTCTCCAGACGTGAGATAAGGTCGGCCATGGTCGACTGGGTGACATTCATCTTGACGTGAGGATGCTTTCTCAGAAAGGCGGTCACTGTTTCTGCCATGATGCTGGCAAAAGAGAAGGTGACACCGATGTTCAGTTCTCCGCCGGTCAGGTTCTTCAGTTCTTCGAGCCTTAGCAGGCAGTTGTCGGCAGAGTGTAGCGTCTCCTTGGCAAGAGGCAGCAATTCCTGTCCTGCCTCGGTCAGGCTTACCTCATGACTGTTTCTCTGAAACAGGGGTTGTTGCAGTTCATTCTCCAACTGCAAAATCTGATGGGATAGAGTGCTCTGACTGATAAACAGTTCCTTCGAGGCCGTTGAGAAATTGAGGGTCTCAGCAAGTTTGGCGAAATACTTGAGTTGTCTTAGTTCCATATCGGGCACAAAGTAACGGTTTTTCTCCGAGAAAACCAAGAATCTATTCATGTTTTTAGTAGAAACCACATGTGGCTATCGATATTTTCGATAACTGCGTGTCGATTATCTTGTGGTGAAGGATGCTGAACAATTCATAACCAATGGTTGCAGAGTCCCCATATCATGCGTACCTTTGCACTGTCAAACAAACCTTTTCATTCAGCCAAATGAGCAGAGTCAAGTTTACTTGAACTTTACCATGGCGAGAGGGTGTTGAAAGAAATCAACATTATAAACATTTAAATATTTAGAAAGATGAATACAACAGCAATTATCACCGTCGTAGCTTTGAGTTTGGTAAGTTACATTTTCTGTGTCTGGATGGCTCGTCACGACAATCTGGAAGTCAAATAAACAGCATCAGTTTACCCTACGGCATTGATATATGCCGTATATGTCTCGAAAGGGCTTCACCCTATGAGGGAACACGGCTCTTCTTTCTCCACACTCTCAGACTCTG
>JAEEGG010029170.1_pt1 | contig 10323 bp, 6 predicted proteins | sample 9134161 | NCBI WGS metagenome assembly JAEEGG01 (sample SAMN16246543, study PRJNA631951) | gut metagenome | biome: gut microbiome; feature: rumen; material: CR-attached | host: Bos | place: Iran: Karaj | collected 2018-10 | reverse complement strand
ATCTTTCGTTGTTACTAGATACTAGAGGTCATAAAAGAATTGATTTAGCAAGTTATAGTAATCGAGAAGAGTTAGATGATTTTATTATGTCTAATTTTACTACTACTGAAGATGTAAGAACAAAGTATAAAGAAGTTATTGATATCTTTTTTCAAAAGAATAAAGCTTTTTTAGATAGTATTAAAAAAAGATATCGAGGATCTGTTGTTATTACTTATGAGGATGGTAATGAAGTAAGAAAAATCCCAGTAATGTACAAAGATGGAAGACGAATGAAAGATTTAGAAGAATGTCTAAATATCTTTGAAGAGTCTTATCTTAATAAAGCGGTTATAAGAAAAATAAAAGAAAAGAAGCCTGATGTTTTTACTGGTGAAGAATTAGGATATTTAAGTAGAGCAAGATATTTTCTATATTATCAACAATATGGTATTGATGATATGAAAGAATTTGGTTCATTTGCAAGAATGTTTCACAAAAGAATCTTAAATACAGAAACGCTATATTATCATTTTAGATATATGATGGATTACTTTGATTTTAGCATTGGTGAAAATAAGACTAATGTTCAAGTAACAAGTGTTGAAGCTGATAAGTTATCAGAAATTGAAAGAAGTAAAATTTATCATGTTTTATACCATGGTAACGGAGAAATAGTTAAGTATAGAGAAATAAAAACTCCTGAAAGAGAAGGTGTTGAAGTAATTGATACCGCTCCTGAAGAATTTAAATATGCGTTTTATAGAGCACTGGATTCAGGAGACTTTGATACGTTATATAATATGTATTCATTAGATGAAATAGAAAGATTTACAAGAGGAAAGAGGAATTAAGATGTACAAGATAATGGATGGAAATGAAGCATGCAGTTATGTTTCATACAATTTTACAGAAGTAGCAGGTATTTACCCAATAACACCTGCAAGCCCTATGGCAGAAAATGTTGATAAGGATAGTTCTAAAGGAAGAAAGAATTTCTTTAACGAAACAGTTAAAGTAGTTGAAATGCAAAGTGAAGCTGGAGCTATTGGTATGGTTCATGGTTCACTATTAAGTGGTGCTTTGACAACAACTTATACTGCTAGTCAAGGATTATTACTAATGATTCCTAATATGTATAAGATAGCAGGGGAACAATTACCTCTTGTTATTAATGTAGCTAGTAGATCACTTGCTACTCATGCACTATCAATAATGGGAGACCATCAAGATATTTATGCAACACGTGCAACTGGTTTTGGAATCTTAGTTAATAGTTCTGTTCAAGAGATTATGGATTTAACTAGTGTAGCTCATTTATCAGCTATCAAGGGACGTGTTCCATTTATTAATTCATTTGATGGTTTTAGAACAAGTCATGAATTACAAAAAGTTGAATTAATTGATTTAGATAAAGTTAAAGAACTATTACCTAAAAAAGAATTAGAAGAATTCCGTAATCATGGATTAAATATTAATGATCCAGCAACCTTTGGTACAAGTCAAATGGATGATGTTTATTTCCAAAATACGGAAGCAAGAAATAAATATTATGATGCTTTACCTGATATTGTTAATGATTATATGCATGAAATTAATAAGATAACAGGAAGAGATTATAAACCATTTAATTATTATGGTTCTCGTAATGCTACTAAAGTTATTGTTGCTATGGGTAGTGTTTGTGAAACAATAAAAGAAACCATAGATTATTTAGTTAAAAATGAAAATATGAATATTGGTTTAATCGAAGTACATTTATTTAGACCATTCTCTAGTAAATATCTACTTGATGTTCTTCCTAAGACAGTACGTGATATAGCGGTTCTTGATAGAACTAAAGAGTTTGGTGCTAATGCGCCACTTTATCTTGATGTATTATCTGCCATAACAGAACATCATCGAGATATATCAGTTTATGGTGGTCGTTATGGATTATCTAGTAAAGATACAACACCAGCTGATATTAAATCAGTATTTGATATGTTAAATGGTAATAATAAGAAAAATAACTTCACAATATCTATTGTTGATGATGTAACTAATTTATCACTTCCAAAACCTGATTTTGTCCTTCCTTGTGACAATTATGAAATGGTTATTAATGGTTATGGTAGTGATGGTATGGTATCAGCTTCTAAAGATATTATGAAAATAACAGGTACTGGATCTGAAGCTTATGTACAAGGTTACTTTGAATATGATTCTAAGAAGAGTGGAGGAGTTACTAAATCACATTTAAGATTTGGTAAAGATCCAATTAGATCAACATATTATGTAACTAATCCAAATACGGTTGTTCTTACTAAAGAAAGCTATTTAGGAAAATATGATATTATCTCTGGTATTAGAGAAAATGGTATCTTTATCCTAAATACATCTAAAACAAAAGATGAAGTATTAGAAATCCTTTCTGGTAAAGAAAAGAATATTATTAAAGATCGTAAAGTTAAATTCTATATTATTGATGCTAATAACATTGCTAAAGAAGTAGGACTAGGTAATAAAATAAGTTCTATAATGGAAATATGTATCTTTAAGATATGTAAGATTATTGACTTTGATTATGCTAGTGAAGAGATTAAGAAAAGTTTAACAGCTAAGTTCCAAAATAAAGGTGGAAATGTCTTAGAGAAAAACTTAGTAGCTATCTCTAAAGCATGTGATAGTATTGTTGAAGTAGAAATAAAAGGTAAATATACTGAGGTTGATGAAAACTTAAATCTTGATATGTTCCAAAAACTAGATAAGAGATTAGGTAATAGTTTACCAGTTAGTAGTTTTGTTAATCAAAGTGATGGTAAAACAAATCCTAGTCAAGCATCTCTAGAAAAGAGATTTGCAAGTACTGTAGCACCTGTATGCAATAAAGAAAACTGTATGATGTGTAATATGTGTTCAATCGTATGTCCTCATTCAGTAATAAGACCTTATATTTTAGATGATGTTGAATTCGCTAAAGCTCCTCAAAGTGTTAAAGATCGTTGTGTTGATACCAAGATTAGTGGTGTTAATTATCACTTTGTTATAATGAGTAGTATTGCAGACTGTACAGGATGTGGCTTATGTGAAAGTATTTGTCCTGGTAAAAAAGGTGTTAAAGCAATTACCATGGAAAGTGTTGAGACACTACGTAGTACTGGCTATATAGAAGACTTAAATTACTTAGAAGAAAATGTAAGTAAAAAGGAACCAATGAATAGATTTACGATTAAAGGTAGTCAATTCATTGAACCTAAAATTAAGTTTCCAGGAGCTTGTGCTGGCTGTGGCGAAACTCCTTACTTAAAACTTATGTCTCAATTATTTGGAGAAGGATTAGTGGTTGCTAATGCCACAGGTTGTTCATCTATTTATTCAGCAAGTTATCCATCTACAGCATATAGTTCACCTTGGGCAAATAGTTTATTTGAAGATAATGCTGAATTTGGTATGGGTATGTATGTTGCTGATACTAAGATGAAAGAAAGAATTAAAAATATTCTTCAAGAAAAATTAGCTAACGCAACTGATGATGAAATTGAATTATATGAAAAGTATTGTTCTGATTTAAATACTGAAAACAGTGAAGCTTTATATAATTATGTTGTTGATAATAAAGTAAAAGAATTATTACCACTTAAAAACTTTATAAAGAAGAAAACATTCTTTATAGTTGGTGGTGATGGATGGGCTTATGATATTGGCTTTGGTGGAATTGATCATGTATTATCTGGTAACTCTGATGTTAATATCTTAGTTCTTGATACTGAAGTATATAGTAATACTGGTGGTCAATCATCTAAGTCTACTAGAATGGGTGCTGTTGCTAAATTTGCAGCTAGTGGTAAAGAGAATAATAAAAAGGATTTATCTAAGATTGCTCTTACATATCCACACGTATATGTTGCAAATATTAGTTTAGGTGCCAATATGAATCAAGCTATTAAAGCTATGCAAGAAGCTGTTAATCATAAAGGCCCAAGTATCATTATTGCTTATGCACCTTGTATTGCTCATGGTATTATTAAAGGAATGACAAATTCTATTGAAGAAGAAAGAGCTGCAACAGAATCTGGTTACTTCCCACTATTTAGATATAATCCTGATACTAAAGAATTCAAAGTTGACTCTAAAGCAGACTTTAATAAGTATTATGAATTTATTAGTGGTGAAGATAGATATCGTAGTCTAAAACAAATTAATCCTGATAATTATCATGAATTACTTGAAGGAAATAAGATAAATTCTGAAGAAAAATATAATTACTTAGAAGAATCACAAACAGAACAAAATAAATCAGAAAATTAGTAAAAAATTAAACTATTATCTTTTAAAGATAATAGTTTTTTTATATAATATAATTGGTATGATATCGAAAATAGAATAGGTGATAGTATGTTTCAAATTGATTCTTATAAAGTAGAAGACTATTTATATTCAATGAATAATCTCATAGATGAACTTGAAACCATAGTTTCTTCAATGAAAAACTTTGAAGAGAAATTAATATGGGAAGGTAAAGCAGGAGATGCAAACAAAGAACGTTATCGAGAGATTATGTCATATGAAGAAGAAGTATGTAATATTATTAATATATTTATAACAATATATGAAAAAGGACTTTCTAATTATGGAATGACTCAAGAAGAACTTGAAAAAGAGTTTGAAGAGATTAAGAGTCGAAATAATATTATTGATGAGGGTGTGTGAGTATTATGAATATAAATGTTAACATAAATACAATCGAAGATTTTGAAAAAGATATCGAAACTAAGAAAGAAAGAGTAGCTATCATTCTTGAACAAATGATTACAGAAACAGAAGAGATTAAACCATTTTTTAATACCCAAGCTGGTGTACTAATAAATGAAGCACTGTTAGAATTATTAAATAATAAGAAAAATAAAATTCTTGATTTAAATTCAGCATTTGTAAGCAATCTAAAAACAGCAGAGGGTATGTACACAGCAGCACTTCAAGAATCTACAAAGGCGGTTAGTTAATTATGGCAAACTTTGTACCTAAATATGCACCACAAGCTGCAAGCTTTGGTAATATGATAACTACTGTTAATACAGCATTAGGAGATACGCTTCAAAAAGCTAATGGAATTAATTCAAAAATACCTTTAGACGCTAATATTGAAGATGCTTTAGCATTAAATACAATTATTTTTACGGAAAAGATTAAAACTGAGATAAACAATAAAATAGAAAGTAATGATACTTTATCAAGTGCTATTTCAAAAGCAGCAAAAAAATTTGATGAAGAAGACTATGAAGATTTCTTAGCAGCAGAAAGATTAAGACAAGAACAAGAAGAAGCAAGAAGACTTGCGGAGGAGAAAAAAACAACAACTACTGAAGTAGATAGTACTTTATCAATGGATTTAAATACAATGATAGAAACTACAGAATAATATAATAAATAAAACCGAAAGAAGGTGATCAAATGAATGGATTAAATGGAAATGACTATATAACATCTGAGAATATGGATGCTATTAAAGAATATTTGTTAAATAATTTTGATGATGTTTCCGTTGAGTTTGAAGAGAATAACGATGAAATAGTTATGACTCTCAATGATAGTAAATATAAATTATTTCCAAATACAAAAGTAAGTGACTTAATTAGTTCATTTGATCAAATGTTTAAAAAGAACAGTGATGCTGGATCTGCAGTTGATAATAATACATATTATAGACGTAATAGAAGATCACGTAAAACGGTTAAAGATTATCGTATCGATGTAAATGAAGAATTATATAATTCACTTTGTGTTGAATTAGATAATATATCAAATGATGTTTCACAAGCTACTGGTTTATATGATCCTTCAATGCTATCGGGAAAATTAGGTAAATTTTATGAGGGGCTAGGAGTAGATAACGATAAAGACACAGAGACAATTAAAAATGTTGTTGATGATTTATCAATTAAAATCAAGTATTCTTTGGAATTATATAATAACACTGATAAAGAATTACAATATTTCTTTAATAGTATGGTATCTCAAGTGTTTGCCTATGATGATTTTAAAAATGGTGGTAGCGTTGAATATGTTTCTGTTGAACAAAGATCAGAAAATATAAAGAATTATATTGCTAGTTTATCTGAATCATATGACGCAATATATCAAGAATACCTAAGATTATATTGTAATGGTATGAACGGTGAAGGTGTATTATTGGATTCAGATGCTGCAGAATTACTTGCTGGTATTATGAGGAGTTTTCATCTAAATTCTTATGATATTGGTTCTTATGGTTATACAGAAGATAATCAAAGTTATATAGACATAAATCCTCTTGCAGAAACAGTTGCCTTTATTAAAGAAAATAAAGTATTAGATAAATTAAAAAAATATTCAGATGGAGCTTCTTGGGAAGAATCTGGTATGTCAGAATTAAATCGCTATCTTCTTGGTTACAGTGATCCAGGTTTAATTGATAGTCATTATGAAAACGAAATGACCTTTTTAATTGATTACTTTGATCAACAAGATGAAAAGTTCATTGAAGAAGTAAGTGAAAAATATGGATACAAGATGTCAAATAGTATATTTTTGGATGAAGGTAATGAAGAAGCAATTTCGTTACTAAAAAATAGAATAAAAAATCAAATAGGAACATTTAGTTTATCTGATACCGAACAATTAATTGAGAATAAGAGTGAAACTCAACAAGTTGTAGCTAGTTTAGCAGGCCAAATATATAATTTAAAACAATATGAAAAAATGATGCCTTATGATGAGATAAGGAAAGATCCTGAGTTTTTGAAATACTTAGGAAAAAATTATAACGCAAGTGGAGAATTTGAATGGTATGATCAAACTGAACTTGCAATGTATCATTATGTATATGAAAAAGATGGCTTTGATGCAGCTAATAAATATTTAAAAGTAATGGAAGATACTGTTAATCAAAGAAAAGGATTTGTAGCTGCTGCTAAATATGTAGAATTATTAAATGCAGGTCATGCCGTTGCCGATATTGCAAATGAAATTTCACCACTTTTAGGGATCCCGGCAGAAGGAATAGCAACAATATTGAATACAGGTATTTCTGGTACTGATGGTTTTGTAACTGGACTTTTCACTTTTGGAAAAGGATTCTATAACTTAGTTCATGCTGATGGAGTACAAGATGTATCGGATTATACCATTATGTTTAAAGCACAGCTAATGAGTGAAGCTAATGAATATAATGAAAATATGGAAGATTGGCAAAGACAATTGTATTATCATAATAATCAAATAATGAGTTCTGTTGGTAATATGGCTATACCTTGCTTATTAAGTTCTCTCGGTGTTCCAGCACTTGGAAAAGCAGCTTTATTCTTATCGGCAATGGGTAATGAGACAGAGAATGCAATGCAACAAGGATATTCTGGAGGACAGTCGTATTTATACGGTGCTTTATCTGCAACTCTTGAACTTGCAACTGAATCACTTTTAGGTAGTTTACCTGGATTAGGTAGTAATGCTCCACAAAATTTAGCCTCATTAAAAGGAGTTCAATTTTTAAAAGCCCTAGGTATGAGTATGTTTGATGAAGGTAAAGAAGAATTTATTCAAACATATGCAGAAGCTGGTTTAAGATATTTAATATTGGGAGAACCACTTGATCTATCAAAGACAACAGCTGATGCAGCTCAAGCATTTATATATGGTGCATTAACATCGGGAATTATGAACTTAGGAAGTACTATTCCAGTTAAATTAAAGAATGGTAATGTTGTTAACTTGAAAATTGATAATGCTGATGATATTATGGGAAGTATTGATGCAGCCGAAAGTGTCGGTGACCTTATTAAGGATGATATTGATATAAATGATAATGCCGATATATCTGTTAAATATTCTACGGCAACAGATAAATCTGTAGCTGATATTGAAAATGTCATAAATACTTTAATGACTAAATATAGTATTGATCGTGCTGATGCAATTAAAAGAATTGAATTAGCTGTTTCATCAGAAAATTATAATGTTATAACAAGAGAAGGCGATGCAAGAACCAAGGTTAGAAATTATGATTTTACGATGTTAAAGGATACGTTGAATGTAATAAAAAGTATGGATTATGCATCACCACAAGCTATTAGCGATGTTGAATATGCTATTAAACAAATTATGAATAAGTATGAATTTTCACGAGATGAAGCATTGGAAGTATTTGATAAGCTACTTAGAACTGGAGATTATAATAGAATAACAAGAGAAGGCGATGCAAGAACCATTATTCGAAAGTATTCATTAGAACAATTAGATGGTATAATTGCAAAACTTAAGATGAACGATTTATCTACATCAAATACATCATCGGATTTACCAACTGAATCACCAGCTGATTCTGGAGAATCTAATAATCCACCAGCTCCACCTCCTAGAAAATTGAGTCCTAATAGTTTATTTGCATCTTTAACTGCAAAATTAGGATCATCTTATGGTGTAGACCAAGGTGGTATATATGATCTTTGTAGATATGAAGGACCAGATGGAAAACAATATTCTTATCGACAAGCTAAAGCTTTGAAAAATGAGGCTATGAAGAATGGACAACCACTTCCTCGTTTTAAGAAAATTGGTTCAAAGGGTTATTTCGAGGTAAAAAATTATATATCTGAGCACTATGGATTGACGGAAACCGAAGCATCTGTATTCTTATCAACAGTTGATGACGTTGGAGCATGTTCATATGCATCAGTTGCTAATGAGATCTTTTCGACTTTTAATGGCGATGAAGAGTTGTTTAAACAAAAAATGGGATTTTCAATGTATAATGAAAAAACTGGAAAACCAAATTATGAATTGTTATTAGCAGATATGTATTTTAATGTAAATAAGGTTGATAATGGAGGATATTTTGTAAAATTTGATCCAGCTACAGGTAAACATTATCTTAACCAAGGGGCATTGTCTTCACAAATTGATCCTTTGGGTAGAAAATTACTTAATGCCGATAGCCAAAGATATTTATCAGGTAGCAAAGGAAAAAATTTAGATGCTATTAATTCATATTTAAAAACTAAAGGATGTACTTTTGAGTCAGAAACGGTAAGCACTTATAGAGATCATCCAGTTCTTAACTATAGTGATATGAAGCAAAGAATAAATGGTGATATGCAAAATGGTTATGTTTATTCCTTAGGAATATATTCTGTTGGTGATGAAATAAGAATGATATCTACTGACGGAAAAACGTCTTCTTGCTCTACCAAAAACTGGGGTGAAGGTGGCGGTCATAGCGTATTTATTACTGATGTCACACAAGAGGGTTTAATTATTAGTTCTTGGGGTAATAAATACGTAATTCCATTTTCTGATTTATCACAATCTAATTCACTATGGACTCTAACACGAGATAAAGTAAATATTAATTAAAGGAGGTTTTTATGGAATACAATTATGAATTTATATTTTTTGAATACTTATATAAGAAAATAGGTTTACAAAAATATGATGAAGAATTATTAAATAAAGGGATTAAGATGATCGATCCTGAAAATGCAGATAAAAGAATATCAAAATATTTTTCTCTTCTAAGTAAGGGAGATACCCTTAATTTTAGTCAAGAATTAAAAGATAGATATTCAAGAATATTTAATAAAGATTTAAATGAAATATTAACTAATAATTATGATGAAGCAATAGAATTTATTAATGAAACATATAAAGAATACTTTCATTTAAACGATCCACTTGAATACAAATATTATGGGCCAGCTGATGATGATTATTTGGCTCCTTCAAATTGTATTGTAATTGGACTTAATTATAGTAAATATAATATTGAAAGAAATAATGTAGAGGAAGAAATAATAAGAGAAGATGGTATCGTAGTTGATATGCTTAATTTACTACAAGGACCAGTTGCTCAACAATCAGGATATCCTTTAGCAGCAGTTTCATATAATGAAGTAACATTATCACAACCTTTTGTTAGATTATAGTTATTAAAAAAGATTGATTTTATATCAATCTTTTTTTGTTTGTGATATACTTTAAGAGTAGGTGACTTATGAAAAAAAGAGTTATTGTTGATGATCTTGAAATTGTTGAAGACAAGAAAGATAGTAAGTTTAAATCATTTATTAAGAATTTAGAATATTCTAAGACAATTAAGAGATTTTTATTATTCTTTGTATCAATTCTTTTCTTAGAATTTATGTTTTCATTTTTCATTTTTGATACCTTTTATAAAGAGAGTGTTATTAATATCTTTCTATATAGTTTAATGGCATCTAGTATCTTATCTCTTTTATCAGGTTTCTTTAAAAGCAAGGGTAATAGAATAGTGATAAGTATATTACTAGGTATATTAGGATTCTTATTTTGTGTTCAATTAGTATTCTACAG
>JAEEGG010029156.1_pt1 | contig 10326 bp, 7 predicted proteins | sample 9134161 | NCBI WGS metagenome assembly JAEEGG01 (sample SAMN16246543, study PRJNA631951) | gut metagenome | biome: gut microbiome; feature: rumen; material: CR-attached | host: Bos | place: Iran: Karaj | collected 2018-10 | reverse complement strand
TGACAACCTGTTTAGAAATAAAAAAAGTAAAGTGTAAACCAAGTTAGGAATAACAAATAAAACTGTCAACCAAAATCAGTACACTACACCGCGCAGACGAAGCACTGCTCTGAAGGCGACGGGCGTATTATTCCCATGCTGGGAATGACTCGCTCCCATGCTGGGAATGAAACGTTCCCAGCATGGGAACAAGAGCAAAGTGGCATACTTTCTGAACGTCCGTCCGCAACAAGCGTTAGCAATAGCAATAAGGTAGCCTGCCGTCTATCAGTTAATCCATCACTTTTTGCTGCATTTCTTTTGGAGATTATCGGAAAATGTCGTAATTTTGCAGCCGTAAACCAATGAAAAGAGAATGAAGAAAAGAATTCTAGTGATGATTGCTGTTGTCATGATGACTGTTGTGAACGTTAGCGCCCAGCGCCTTCAGGTAGTTGACAGCGACGGACAGGGCATTCCTCTTGCCAGCGTACTGACTGAAGACGGCATCCTTATTGCCACCACCGACCTCAACGGTGTTGTCGACGACGTGAAGGGAGCAGCACGTGTGACTGTCACCCATGTAGCCTTCAAGCCCCAGCAAGTCAGCATTGCCTCGCTGACTAATGGTCGGGTAACGATGGAAGACATTGACTACGATCTGGCCGAGATTGTCGTAACACCAAAGCAATACATCTATGTCGAGGACTTCTATCGCGTCTATGTCTATCGCAACGACTCGCTCTGCTATTTCCTCAGCGGCATCATGCCCAATGCCTACGACCTACAGAAAAAGAAGCTGGAGCACGGTAGCTACAACCAGGCACGCTGCGAATACAGCCCCAAAATGGGAGTTGCCGTCACATGGTCAGTAAGGGCACAAGGACTAGGTGCAGGAAAGGTGAGGGCTGAGAATTGGGCCGAGAAAGAGAAGAAAATGAAAGACACTTATTTCGTGACGGTGTCTGACGAGAGCCCCAAACATAAGTCCTACAGAAACCAGCAGGGACTCGTTGGTCAGCTTATCCGCTCCGACGGCCAGACACGCATAACACTCGATGCAGGCAAGATGCAGATGTATGCCAACGAAGCCAAAGGCCAGAAAAAGCTTCTTGAACGACGGCAGGAAAAGGATTACGAGTATCAGTTCACCTTGATTTATGCTGACAATGAGGAGGAAAACTGCGATGTCACCAGCTACGTGATTGCAACCGACCACTGGGAGTACAACGACAAAAAGAGCCACGTGAAGTTTATCATCGAGAACTATGCCACTGACCACTACTACATCAGCAAGGAAGAGTGGAAAGACAGGAAAAAAGCTATCAAGGAGGATTATGGCTCCATGATGACCCTCTCAGAGATTGCATCCTACGAGCAACGGCACAACATCCCGGCCTTGTCACCAGCCACGCGTCAAGCCATCGGGAAAATGAAGCAATGGTAAACGTTTTTCATAAAAACGACAGAAAAAACGACAATAATTCATCAAGATTCATTTTATTTTCGTACCTTTGCATCGAAATAATCAAACAGAAATAAAGAAAAAGACAATGAGAGCTCACAAGTTGATAGCAGCCTTTGCTTTAGCAACACTACTGACTGGCTGCGGAAGCACGAAGGACGTGCCCTATTTCCAGAATGCCGGCAGCGTCGACCTGTCGCAGTCGGCCTTCCTCTATGATGCACGCATCATGCCCAAAGACCAGCTCACCATCACCGTGAGCACCATCAACGATGAGGCAGCTGCGCCCTTCAACATGACCGTACCCACACCCTACACCGTCAACCAGCGCTCTACCTATTCGCAGGCCATGCTGCAGACCTATCTTGTGGACAACAACGGCATGATCAACTTCCCCATTGTGGGTGAGCTGAAAGTTGGCGGACTGACCAAGTCGGAGGCCGAGACCATGATTCAGCAGAAGATTCAGCCGTACATCAATGAGGAAGAGAAGCCCATCGTCACCGTTCGCATGACAGGCTATCAGATCTCCGTTATCGGCGAAGTCAACCGACCTGGTACCTTCACCGTCAGCCGCGAGAAGATCACCGTGCTCGAAGCACTTGCTCAGGCAGGCGACCTCACCATCTACGGTCAGCGCAAGAACGTGCAACTCATTCGTGAGGACTCCAATGGTCAGAAATCGATACATGTGCTCGACCTGACCGATGCCAACCTGATCAATTCGCCTTATTATTATATGCAACAGAACGACGTGATCAACGTCACTCCCAACAAGGTGAAGGCTCAGAACTCCAGCGTGGGTAGCATGACCACACTCTGGTTCTCGGCCACCTCCATTCTCATCTCACTCACTTCATTGCTGTATAACATTTTAAAATAAACAATATGTGTGGAATAGTAGGATACCTGGGGAAGCGCGATGCCTTCCCCATTCTCATTAAAGGACTGCATCGCTTGGAGTATCGCGGATACGACTCTGCAGGCGTGGCGCTCATCAGCCCTGATGGCGACCTGAATGTCTATAAATCGAAAGGAAAGGTTGACAATCTCTGCGAGTTCTGCAGCGATAAGGACGTCAGCGGTACCATCGGCATTGCCCACACGCGCTGGGCCACTCACGGCGAGCCTTCCTCGCGCAATGCCCATCCCCACTACTCCGAGTCCAAGAATCTGGCCATCATCCACAACGGCATCATCGAGAACTATGCCGACATTAAGACTAAGCTTCAGGAGAAGGGCGTACACTTTCAGAGCGATACTGATACGGAAGTACTGGTGCAGCTGATCGAGTATATCAAGGAACACAAGCAACTCTCCCTGCTCGAAGCCGTGCAGGTGGCACTTTATCAGGTCATCGGAGCCTACGCTATTGCTGTGCTCGACAAGCGCGACCCTGACCAGATCATCGCTGCACGCAAGCAGAGCCCTCTGGTTGTGGGCATCGGCAACGACGAGTTCTTCCTGGGTTCTGACGCCAGCCCCATCGTTGAGTATACTGATAAAGTAGTTTATCTGGAAGATGGTAACATCGCCATCATCCGTCGAGGCGAAGAGCTGCACGTCATGAGCATTCTTGGCAAGGAACAGCAGCTGAACGTGAAGACCGTTGACATCGACCTGGGTCAGATTGAAAAGGGCGGCTATCCACACTTCATGCTCAAGGAGATCTTCGAACAGCCAGAGTGCCTGACCAACTGCATGCGAGGACGCGTAAACGTCGAGGCCGACCATGTAACCCTTTCAGCACTCATTGACTATCGCCGACAGATGCTCTCAGCCAAGCGTGTAGTCATCGTGGCATGTGGTACCTCGTGGCATGCAGGACTCATTGGCAAACAGATTATTGAGTCGCTCTGCAGGATACCCGTTGAAGTGGAGTATGCATCCGAGTTCCGCTATCGCAATCCTGTGGTGTCGAAGGACGATGTGGTTGTAGCCATCAGTCAGAGCGGCGAGACTGCCGACACGCTGGCAGCCGTACAGTTGGCCAAGCAGAAGGGAGCTTTCATCTATGGCATCTGCAATGCCATCGGCTCAAGCATTCCTCGTGCCACTGACACAGGAACTTATATCCACGTCGGCCCAGAGATTGGTGTTGCATCGACAAAGGCATTCACAGGTCAGGTCACCGTCCTCACCATGATTGCCCTCGCTATGGGTGAGGCCAAAGGCACGGTGGACCGTCAGGAATACCTGCGCATCGTGAAAGGACTGAGCGAGATACCCGACAAAATACGCGAAGTGCTGCAGCTCAATAATCGTGTGGCCGACTTGGCACGCACTTTCACCTATGCGCACAACTTCCTTTACCTGGGACGAGGATTCTCTTATCCCGTCGCTCTCGAAGGGGCGCTGAAGCTCAAGGAAATATCCTACATACATGCCGAGGGCTATCCTGCCGCTGAGATGAAACACGGGCCAATCGCCCTCATCGACAGCGACATGCCTGTCGTGGTCATCGCTACACATAACGCGATGTACGAGAAGGTGCTCTCGAACATACAGGAGATCAAAGCCCGTCAGGGGCGCGTCATTGCACTCGTCTCGAAGGGCGACAATACCATTGCGAAGATTGCCGACGAGGTGATTGAGCTGCCCGATGTGCTGGAATGCCTCGAACCATTGGTAGCCACCATTCCCCTCCAACTCCTGGCTTATCATGTAGCTGTCTGCAAAGGCAAGAACGTCGACCAACCTCGTAATCTTGCCAAGAGCGTCACAGTAGAATAGTCAGCACAAGAACTTCCACCGGATGGACATACGCAGCATCACAAACCAACACACACTCAGTATAGCAATAGCCATACTGATGGCTGTGCTTGTATGCCATCCCAGCCAGCTGACGGCCCAGAAGAAAGAACTGAGCCAGGCTCGTACCTACCTCAAAAGCCGTAACAAGAACTATACCCAGGCAGAGCAGCTTATGAACGGTCTGCTGCGCGATTCAGTTCATCGCACCAATAAGCATGTCTATCAGGTATTGTTCGAAGCCGTAAAGGGTCAGTACGACCAGGCCAACGAGCGGCTCTACCTCAAGCAGCGTCAGGACACGGCAGCTTTCTTCAATCTTGCACGACGTATGTTCACTATTGCTGAGACGCTCGACTCGCTTGATGTACTGCCCGACAAGAAAGGACGCATCAATCCCATCTACCGCCAGAAGCATGCCTCTATGCTCAACACCTATCGTCCTAACCTCTTCAATGCCGGCAGCTGGTTTGTGCGCAAAGGCAAATGGAGCGATGCTTTCAACTACATGGAGACATACATGGACTGTGCGCAGCAGCCGCTCTTCACCAGCTACAACTATCATGTGACTGACAGCCGGATGCCAGAGGCTGCCTACTGGGCCACTTACAGCGCCTACCGCATGCAGGATGCAGAACGCACGCTGCGCTATCATGATCTGGCCATGCGCGACACCACCCATGCTGACTTCACGCTGCAGTTTACGGCTGAGGCTCATCGCTGGCACGGGGACAAAGGCAGCTATGTGGCCACGCTTGAGGAAGGGTTCCGCCGTTATCCTACATTTCCCTATTTCTTCCCCCGTCTGATGGACGCCTATACGGAAGCTGAGCGATATGACAAAGCCCTCGCACTGGCCGACAGCTCCCTCCAGCTATGCGATACTTGCGAGCTCTATCTCTTCGCAAAGTCATCGACTCTGCTGCGTCTTGAGCGATGGAAGGAGAGCGTTGTATATAGCGAGAAGCTCATACACCAGAACGACAGCCTGCCTGAGCCCTATTTCAATGCAGGAACGGCCTATGTCAACATGGCCGAAGGGGCTGATTCGAATACTGACAAGATAATTGTGCGCACCTATTACCAAAAGGCACGTACCTATATGGAGTACTATCGGCAACTCATGCCCGACGAGAAAAAGAAGTGGGCGCCCGTGCTCTATCGCATCTACCTGAATCTGAACCTAGGGAAGCAGTTCGACGAGATCGACCGCCTCCTGAAGAATCCTTAACAAGCCTTCAATCATCACGCTATGAAAAGAATTACCATTGTGGCCGGTGCCCGCCCCAACTTCGTCAAGGTAGCACCACTCATCCGTGCCATTGAGAAAAGCAACGAAGCATCCTATATGCTGGTCTATGCAGGACGCGAGGATGACCCCTCGCTGGAGTCGACCCTCTTCGATGACCTTCAAATGCCCAGGCCTGATGTCTACCTGGGTGTCGACAGCGTCAGTCTGAACGACATCACCAGTCGTGTGATGGCAGCCTTCGATGATCTGTTGGAACATCATCCTGCCGATGTGGTCATTGTGGTCGATGACTTGGCATCAACGATGGCCGCAGCCATTGTCACCAAGAAACGCGGACTGAAGCTGGCACACCTGGTGGCAGGAACAAGGTCGTTCGACATGAAGATGCCCAAGGAGGTAAACCGCTTAGTGATTGACGCTCTCTCCGACTATCTCTTCACGGCTGGAGTGCGCAGCAACAGCGTGGCTACTCGCGAGCAGGCTGAGGGATCGGGCACCTACATGGTGGGAAATATCCTGATGGATACGCTTCGATTCAATCACCAGCGACTGCACAAGCCCAATCTCGACATTGATGAGGGACGTTACCTGGTATTCACGCTCAACAGGAAAGCTCTTCTCGCTGATGAGGCGAAGCTCGATCAACTGCTGCAGGCGATGACAGCATCAGCAGCCGACATGCCCATCATCGCACCCCTTCGCGGACTGGCCCGAGACGCTGTTCAACGACTGGGAGGAAAGGGTATTCGCATCATCGACTCCCTACCCTATCTGGAGTTCGGATGGCTCACGGCTCATGCCTGCGGCATCATCACCGACAGCGGCAACGTAGCTGAAGAAGCCACCTTCAATGGTGTGCCCTGCATCACGCTCAACAGCTACACGGAACATCAGGAAACGGTCAGCACAGGCAGCAACGTGCTCGTAGGCGAAGACCCGCAGCGCTTGGCAGAGGCTGTCAGCAAGATGGTGGCAGGCGAATGGAAAAAGAGCGCCCTGCCTGACCGTTGGGATGGTCGTACGGCAGAGCGCATCGTCAGAATTCTGCTTGAGGACTGACCTCACTTAGCAAATATCCCAGAAACAGCTGAACAATCTAAGCTACTGTATCTCTTCCCATTGCAGGACGGAACCATTGCGACGGGCAGGGTCTGGGCCAGCGTAGTCCATAGAGTAAGGACTGCCCGTGGTGGGACTCTTGCCTAGATAGCGGTGGTTCTTGAGCGAGAGGAGCATGAAGTCGTGGCCGAGGAAGTCCTGCCACAGGAACTGCTCAGTTTCCTTAGAATCCTTTGTAAAGCGCACATCACCTGGCAGGCCGTTGCCATAGACCTTCACATAGCTCCCGTCAGCACATTGTAAAGCAACCTTTCCCTGACCACAGTCGATGACCTTGAACTTAGTCAGATCGCTCTTGTCGCCGACGCGCGTATCGTAGAGCACTCCGTGCTTCAGGGCGATGGCAGGCTTACCTGTGGCCTTGTTGATGATGCGGATGGTCTTGCCATAAGGGATGTTTCCGCTACGGTCGGCACAAGGTTCCTCGACGGTGAAATTATCGAACTCGGCATAGCCGCCGTTCTTTCCCTTCACGTTAAAGGAGAAGAGAGCGTGACGGGAACCTTGGAAAGATATCAGCTGATAGGACAGCGGCATCATGCGACCCAAAGTCTGGAAACTAACGCCATCAGTAGAATAGGCATACTGAGCCTGGTCGTTGTCGTAGTCGCCAATCATGCGGAGCCAGATCTTGCCGTCAACCAAATTGACGGGCACGCTGATGGTGTCGTTTGTCAGCTGTTCGAAGCAGCGGAGCGTCGGCTGCTTGCCGTCCATCACGATACCAATCCAAGAGCAGGGCACGTTGATATTGCCCAGTCCGCTGACATCGCCATCCTTCATGCCTTTGACATAAAGCTCAACGGTTGTAACGCTCTGAGGGCCTATAACGCGCTGGGTGAGCGTGTTACGTGCCCACATCAGCTGTTCGGCAGGCATGCTGTTCAGGCGCAGGCGTCCGCCCTTCAGGCTCCACATCTTCTCGTCAGGATTATGATTCCACTGCCAGATTGGCTTGAGTTTCATGGGCTGTGATTTGAGGGCTTTGGCATTATAGTTGAAGTCGTCGCAGCGGTCGTAGGGAGCGTGCCGTTCTGTTTGTTGCTGTTGTACAGCAATAGACTGAACGCCAGGCTTGAACCACGTACGAGGAGCACGGCCAAGATTGCCCTTCAGGCCAACCATCGGCCAGCCGTCCTCCCAGGTCATCGGCATCAGGCAGACGGTACGGCCAATGGAGTGAAAGTCCTGCATGAGCAGAGCCCACCAAGAGCCGTCCTTGGCCTGCACAATGCCACCCTGATGGGCGTTGGTACAAGCAGTGGCATCCTTGTCGAGAGGACCAAGGCCGAACTTTGTGCCATCCTCTCCGATGCGATACTTCGTGCCACGAGGCACCTGAGTCAGCGAGGCAGCATGATAGCCGTAGGTCTCGTCGGCAGTAATGACACGCGTCTCGTAGGGGCCCCAGATACTCTTTGAGCGCGAGCAGAGCGTACGTCCGTTAGGTGAGTAGTCAGTAGAGATGAGATAGTACATACCATCTATCTTGTACATGTGGTGGCCTTCGCCCACACCGCTGCCATCAGGTATGATGACGCGCTCAGTCCCCTCTACAGGACCACTCATGTCGGGTTTCAACTCTGTACACTTCACAGTGCCGTAGCCATGAATAGCATATACCTTGCCGTCATCGTCGAAGTGAACAGCAAGGTCGTAGATGTTGCCCTGCATATTATGATGCGTCCACGGGCCTTCGATATTCTTACTGGTGAAGCATTGCAGGCCTTTTCCGTTGACATTCGAGAAGACATAGAACTGCCCGTTGGCATAGCGTATGCAAGGAGCCCAGATGCCCTGGCCATAGATCTCCTCATGATTCTTCAGCGAGAAACGGTCTTCCGTAAAGTCGAAGCGATCGAAACAGTAGGCTACATTTTCCCAGTTCACCAAGTCTTTGGAATGCAGGATTACCAGTCCAGGAACAGCATGCATGGTTGTGCCGGCCAGGTAGTAGTCATCGCCTACGCGCAGGATATCGGGATCGCTGAACTCATCGTAGAAAAGCGGATTGGTAAACGTGCCATTACCATTGTCAGCTGTCCATGACTGAGCATGCATAGTCCCTATGCCAGCCCATAGGCAAAGAGTTGCAATAAGAATAGTTTTTCTCATGAAAACAATGTGCGTTAGTAGTTCAGTTAGAAAAGAAAACCCTCCCATGGAAATGACCACAGGAGGGATAGATTACTTGTGTTATGAAAACACTTGACGGTGGTCGATTACTGCAGTGTGCCAGCCTCGGCAGCCTTGATCATGGCCTGAGAAGCATACATGTAGATCTCCACGCGACGGTTCTGCTGGCGGCCAGCAGCGGTCGAGTTGTCAGCAACAGGGTTGGTCTGGCCCTGTCCGTCGACGCTGCGGAGCTGTGAAGCATTCACGCCCTGTGAGAGCAGGTAGCTCTGCACGCTCTGTGCACGCTGACGAGAAAGGTCGAGATTCTTCTGAGCGCTCTGCTCGGCAGTGCTGTTACGGAAGCCCGTGTTGTCAGTGTGTCCATAGATGGCGATGTCGCAGTCGAGGTTGTTCTTCAGCAGAGTAGCGCACTGGTTGAGGGCGTTCTTCGAAGCAGCGGTGAGCGTAGCTGAACCAGAAGCGAAGAGGATACCAGAGTCGAAGGTCAGCTTCACGGCGTCGAGTCCGTTAGCGTCGGTGACGGTCTGCACCTGTGCGTTCTGCACGGCCTGTGCCTGAGCCTTCACCTTATCCATGTGCTTGCCAATGAGGGCACCTGTACCAGCACCCACGGCAGTACCAACGGCAGCACCAACGGCAGTATTGCCAGCCACCTTACCTACGATTGCACCCAGCAGAGCACCACCAGCAGCGCCGATAGCAGTTCCTTTACCCAGGTTGTTGCAACCCATCATCACGATGCATGCGCAAAGCGTGATGACCATAGCTTTCATTTTTTTCATAATCGTGTCTTGTTTTATAAATTAATTGTTAAACGTTGTGGATTCACGCTGCAAAGATAGCGAAAAGTTAGGAATGTTCCAAACTTTTTTGTACCTTTGCACCCAAATTTAACAAAATTGTAGATAAATCATGGCAAAAGAACTGAAAGATTTGACAAAGAGAGCCGAAAACTACTCTCAGTGGTACAACGACCTTGTGGTGAAGGCCGACCTTGCAGAGCAGTCGGCAGTACGCGGATGTATGGTTATCAAGCCCTATGGCTATGCCATCTGGGAGAAAATGCAGCATGAGCTGGACCGCATGTTCAAGGAGACTGGCGCCCAGAACGCCTACTTCCCCTTGCTGATTCCCAAGTCGTTCCTCAGCCGCGAGGCAGAGCACGTTGAGGGTTTCGCCAAGGAATGTGCCGTCGTGACTCACTATCGTCTTCGTGCCAACAGCGACAAGAGCGGTGTGGAGGTTGATCCCTCGGCCAAGCTGGAAGAAGAGCTCATCATCCGTCCTACTAGCGAGACCATCATCTGGAACACCTATAAGAACTGGATTCACTCATGGCGCGACCTGCCCCTGATGTGCAACCAATGGTGCAACGTCATGCGCTGGGAGATGCGCACACGTCCGTTCCTGCGTACATCGGAGTTCCTCTGGCAGGAAGGCCACACGGCTCATGCCACTCGCGAGGAGGCCGAGCAGGAGGCCCAGCTGATGCTGAAGGTCTATGCCAAGTTTGCTGAAGAGTGGATGGCAGTGCCTGTGGTGCAAGGCGTGAAGAGCGAGACAGAGCGCTTCGCAGGAGCGCTCGACACCTATACCATCGAGGCTATGATGCAGGACGGCA
>JAEEGG010029152.1_pt1 | contig 10327 bp, 5 predicted proteins | sample 9134161 | NCBI WGS metagenome assembly JAEEGG01 (sample SAMN16246543, study PRJNA631951) | gut metagenome | biome: gut microbiome; feature: rumen; material: CR-attached | host: Bos | place: Iran: Karaj | collected 2018-10 | reverse complement strand
CATAAAAGTGCTTAAATATGTGCACGCGTAGAGCCATAAACAGTAGAATAAAGCAACGCATTGTCCTATTAGTAGTGCTGATAATTTCTGTTGTACTTTCAGAAACTGTCAGCGCCCAGAAAGTTGCTGTGCGTAATAATCTGCTGTATGACCTGACGCTAACACCCAACCTTGGAGTCGATGTGAGAATGGGTGAACAATGGTCGGGAGGCCTGAGTGTCGGCTTCAATCCTTGGCCTACAAGTGATGATGTCAGTAAGAAGTGGCGCCATCTGCTGATTGCCCCGCAGTTGCGCTATTGGCCAAAGGGCGTTTTCGAGAACCATTCTACTTACTGGGCATTGAATCTGATTTACAGTCATTATAATGTAGCTGACGTAAAATTCCCCTTGGGCATGTATCGCGATGTGCGCGACAAACGTCTGCAGGGCGACTTGGGCGCATTGGGCGTATCGTTTGGCTACACTTGGCGACTGAGTCGACTGTTCCGTATGGAGGCAGAGGCAGGTGTGAGTGGTGGCTATGCGTGGAGCAAGCAGTATGCCTGCGGACATTGCGGCACCTACGAGGGACGTAATGACAAGGCATTCCTGATGCCGAAACTGGCGCTTAATCTGGTATTCGATCCCAGGAAGAAACCTGTGCCAGAACCGGAGCCTGTCGTAGAGATACCAGTGGATACTATCAAACCAGAGCCCATTCCCGTGGTGGAAGAGAAGCCTGACGTGATTAAGCAGTTGATGGCAGAGAATCCCGTGCTTTGCGATATCTCAGATTATCGTCCCTACGACCCCACGAAGCCTATGCGTCGTGACTCAGCAGCATTGCTGGTACACTTCGAGGTGGATCAATACGACTTGAAGCGCGACTTCCGTCAGAATGCTGAGACGTTGGATCATATCATCAGCCTGACGCGTCAGATTGTGGCAGACTCTACTGCAGAGGTACGCCTGATACAGATTATTGGTTTCGCCTCTATCGAGGGACGTATCAAGCACAACGAGATGCTGGGCGAACAGCGTGCGTTGGCTCTGAAGCGCTACATTCAGGAAGCTGTGGAAGTGCCCGACTCTATGTTTGAGCTGAATAATGGCGGTGAGGCCTGGGCCGAGTTCCGCGATCAGATTGCAGAATTGCTTGAGAAGCACGATGATAAGTCGGGAACTACGGTTGCCGAACTGAAGCGTGCCATCAGTATCATAGATAATGAACCCGCTGCCGACCATCGTGAACAGCGTCTGCGTGTGCTCAATGGTGGACGTACCTGGAACTATATCAAGGAGCACGTTCTGGCCGATCAGCGTAACTCTGGATATATGCGTATATACTTAGAAAGAAAAACTCCTTAACTAAGAAAAAATATTTCCTTAACTAAAGAGTAAAAATGACCTAACCGAAGAAACAATAAACTTCCTAACCAGAATACGTGTAATACGAAAATAAATTAACATAAATATTAACTAATTCTTTAAGAACAATGAAAAAGCTACAATTACTAGCCTATGCAGGAGCGATAGCACTGCTAAGCACAGGGTTCACCGCCTGCTCTGACGATAACCTTGCACAGGAGGTTACCCCCAGTCCAGGTTACAACCCTGAGACCAATGAAGTGAATGCCGACTTCGTGTTTAACGTGTCTACAGGTACGGGATCTACTACCCGAATGAGTTCTGAAAACGTTCAGGCTGCTATCTCCACTTCATCAGCCGAACTGTTTCGTGGTATTGACAATGCGAAACTGTTCACTTACAAAATCAGAAATACTGACAATAGTGGCGTAAAGGATGGCTGGCATATTGCCTACGCCCCAACACCAACACCGGTTGTGAAGATGTTTGACCTCGGAACTGTTATGGGTAGGGGCTCAATCGCGCCTGCCAGCACAGACAAGACTAAGTCGCGCCGTGTGGTGGAACTGAACCTCCCAGTTGAGACCAACACTCTCCTGTTCTACGGAAAGGCCATCAAAGATGGATCAGACGTGACACAGGGTGCAGTGGATATGGAAATTAGCGCAAATGGTAACTTGAATGCCAATTTCTTCCGCCTCAAGAGAATTGTTACTGACGGCTCAGACACGCAGGCAGAGTTCCTTCAGTCTGAAACCTTGATATCCGCTGTGCTGAACAAGATTATCCGCTCAAGTTACACTCTCCCGGCAGACCTGACCATGGATGGAAGAACAATCCCTTCAGGTAGGACCGTCAAGTGGCAGGACTATGTGACTATCACAAGAGATGGAACCGATGAAACCAAAATCACCAGTATCGTGGCAAAGGCCACAGAACCAGTCTACCCGAGCGGTGAGTCGGCACCTGCCATGAAAGCTTTGGGAGAAATCCTTGCAAATACTTATGTGACCTTTAATACAATCTATGTCAGAAACTCACAAAGCGAACTCCGTGCCGGTTCAGGACCAGCCATCAAGCGTATGATGAACGACCTCTATACGACTATTGCTGCCGTAAGGGATGCTTCTCCAACTAACGTGGAGGAGACAATGGCTAAACGTTTGGCAGGGGTTGTTTGTAACGGTATCGCAACTTGTTTCGACACGTCTGCTGGATGTGAGTGGAAAGCGAACTCTAACCTTAAGACCTTTACAGAATTGGCTGCCGCTCAGGTTGACAAGATAGGCGACGATGAGAAATTTACAGATTTTCCAAAGACTGAGTTCAATTTACCTTATGGTGCAACCATACTCCAGATTTCTTATAACCCGACAGTGGGTATTAGTGCTCCTGAGTACTCCTATATGGGTGCCGTTCCTACTTACGCAATGGGTGGCTCTTCGGGCTCAACCTCAGCCTTTGACCCCTCAAACTGGGTTTATGCACCGGAACTTATGTACTTTGGCAACAGTCCAATCCGCGTGACTGACGCAACCAAGAGTACTGCTGATTATCCTGACGGAACAACAAACTGGGTAGATAATAACAATTCTCTATGGTCCGATTGGACAGACAACTCGCATGTGAAGTCTACCACACGCTCAGTTGCCATGCGCAACTGCATCAATTATGCCAACGCCCTGCTGAGAATGAACGTGAAGTACGGAACTAATGCCCTCAAGGATAATAACCACCAGATTCAGTATGAGCGCAACAACGGCGCCAACGAGCCTGATAACGTAATTAGCGTGGCAAATGCAGGTATGTTTCAGCTCACAGGTATTGCTATCGGTGGTGTAAATCGCTCAGTAGGCTGGAACTTCCTGCCACGATATGATGCAACCGTTGATGGTACTAGTGGTGAACAGAAACCTAAGTTCGGTTGTATGGTATATGACAGCGCTATCCCAGATGGAACTATTCCAACAGCAACAAGTGCTGCTGGTGGCGCTGCCTCTGCCTACAACTACACCCTCTTGTGGGATAACTGGGATGACGACCTCAAAGGTTCGGGTCAGCGTGTGGTATATGTAGCCCTTGAGTTCAAGAATATGTCAGGTAAGGACTTCTGGGGAATGAACAACCTCATCCGCAAAGAAGGTACATTCTACATCACAGCCAAGCTTGACCCGGATGCAGTCTCAGTTGCGGGTAAGACTGCACAACAGGTTATTGACGACAAGTCACTCGGTATTACTTGGCCAGATACCTACGAAATGCCTCCTTACTACACAACAGATCAGGCAACTGCCGCTGGTGATCCAACACTTGATTCCAAGACCATTAAGGAACGCCGCGTATTCATGCAGGACTACATGACAGACGTGACCTTTGTGCTTACAGAGAACTCTTTGAAGTATGCCCTCGTAGCTGTGCCTGACCTGCGTTCTACTCAGATCTCACTTGGATTGAGCGTTGACCTCCACTGGCGTGAAGGCTTGAAGTTCGGTGAGGTAAATGTTGAAGGCGGACAATAATATAGTGTACGCGTACATGCGTGACGAATAATATGAAGAGGTATATGAACATATGGAACCAGATAGGCAAGATGATGGCACCTTGCCTACTGGTTCTATGCCTCTTCACAAGTTGCTCGATGATTGACGACGACTTGGACAACTGTACACAGTTGGACTATGAGTTGCAACTCATCACGAATATGACGACGGAGGTGCAGACACAACTCACGGCAGAGACGGATGTCAGTGTGGCTTCCGTGTTGCGTGCTCACTTGTCGGATATCTTCACCGACTATGCCCACGATGTGGACTTGTCGTTCTACGATACCAAGGGTGACTCCGCTCGCCTGCATCATGATGAGCATATCATGGATGCCAACCAGCATAGTTACACACTGTACATCCCTCGCCAGAAGTATATGCACCTGGCTGTGGCCAATATTGTGGACGACCCACTTGTTGACCTGATGTATGATGATCGCTGCTATACGGCGCAGGTGGCTTTGAGAGACCTGGCTACCTCACGAGGAGCAACGTCGATTCCTGACACTATCGACTCGCAGACAACGGGGCTGTTTACGGCCCGTCAGCTCATGGAGATGATTGAGGGTATTAACCAGACCTTTAACGTGAAGTTGTATATGGCCAACTGTGCTGCTGCCTTGGTGATGGACCCGCAGGGTCATAGCACCGATGGCATCAAGGTTTATTCTACTGGCTTCGCCACTGCATTTAATATTGCTGACAGTTCTTACGTGTTCAGCAATCCTTCGCCTATAGTACGCACAAAACTGCTGCATAGGGAGTCAGAGAATGATAACCTCACCTTCTGTTCGGTGACCTTCCCTTCGCGAGAGCCATTGGCTACCCGTACGGTGATAGAGACTGAAGAGCCGTTTATCGCTCAGCCCGATGAGAATGCCTTGTGGGAACTCCGTGTTTATGTGCCACAATCAGACGGCACTATTACAGAGACAGTACTGCGAGTGAAGGAGCCTCTGCGTGCTGGTCAGTTGAAGATTATCAAGTGCAGGATAGGCAGTAATGGTGGTATAGAGGTGGATGGTGGCAGTTCGGAGGTGAGCACCTCTGTGACGCTTGACTGGAAAGATGGATTGGAAATAGAGACATGAGGAGCCTATATTATTATAATAAGGTGTTGATGGGAGCAGTACTGATGGGGCTGTTTCTGATGATGGCTTGCACTTCTGATGATGATCAGGGGGCAGGCCAGCCCTTGCGTTTGGTGAATGCAAACCTGACAATCTCTCTGCCCAAACGCATTGCCAACATACATCGCATCACCCGTATGTCGTCGGACATCGTGCAGGCTAATAGTGATGAGAACGACTTCCGTGGCCTGTCCGACGTACACATGCTTTGCTTCAATCGGTATCCTACCCAGTCTTCGAATAATCTGGGTAACATTATTGATATTAAAACCTCTGGCAGTCAGGTCAACGATACTGTTACAGAGGAAGACTATTCCCTCTGTCAGGAGATAAGTATCCCCGTGGGTACCTCGCACTTTGGTTTCTATGCCCGTGCCGATGATGCGCCCAAGACACACGCAGAGCGTATGAAATATGGTGTGATAGAAACGGTGGGCTTAGGTCGCAGTTCTTATCAGGGAAATAGTGGTATCCGCTTCCGTCCTGTACAGATATGCACATCGAGAGACAGCTTGGGCGACAGTCCTGCAGGACATGCTCTTCTCCGTTTGCTGGATGACCTGATGAATACCACCGTGGATGTGGCTGCTCCTAATAACTGCTGGCCTACGGCAGGCAATCTCTACATGAATGAGGCCTGGCATCAGATGACACAGTTGACCACGCTGTCATCATTCCATATTCAAACGATGTTGGAGTATGTCTATAGGATGATGAATATGGAAAGCCCCGATGAACAGGGAAAGGAATTGGCAGAGGCTATATCTGCGAAGATTGCCAGCTGCTGTGTGGAGGTGCCAGACTCTGCAGGAAAACAACTGATTTTGAAAGACAACTATCTGGGCTTCCCTGCTGACATCAACCTGCCTGATGGTGCTGCACGCATCAGCTGGAACGCAGCAGAGAAACATTTCGTGGTGCCCAGCACTTATACTTATGGTAATAACCTTAATGCTACGTCAGTCACCGACTATGTCTACCCTATGAACCTGCAGTATCAGGTATTCTCTGATTTGCTGGCTTCTGAAGAGCAGGTCATCAATAAGATTGAGCCTGCAAGTAGCGATACGTTGACCGCGGATACAACCCAATACAAGAATTGGACAGACTTGATTAACAATGGCTATGCCGGTGCCGACAAGACCGTTCAGCCAACGACTCAGTCGGTGGCGATGGTTCAGCAGGTGCAGTATGCCGTAGGACGTATAGCAGTAAAAACGCGTATTGGTACTGGCACCATCTATGATGCGAAAGGAAATTATGTGCCTGCTTTTGATGGCATGTTCACCCTGAAGGGCTATGTGGTGGGCGGACAGCATGAGGTGGACTATGACTTTCAGCCCATGACAACCAGTCGTGCCTATGCCATCTATGATACAGATGTCAATGGAGGACCGCAACCTCTGAAACGTCGTTATTTTACTGAGCAGGATCATATCCTTGCACTCGGTACGGCTCCCAATACAGCCATCCTCATTGCTTTGGAATTGGTAAACAATGGTGATGACTTCCAAGGAGCTGATGGCGTGATAGTGAAAGGGGCCACCTTCTATCTGGTGGCATCTATGAAGCCTCAGGATGGCATCAACTATAGTGAGACGCTGAATCAGATTGTCAGCAAAGACCGATATACCTCGGTGAATATCACAATCAATAGTCTGGCAGAGGCAACCTATGGCTTACCCAATATGCAGATTCCTCGTCCGGTGGTTGGCCTGAGTGTCGATCTGAAATGGGAGGAGGGACTCTGGTATGATGATGTTCCGTTAGAGCCAGTAATATTGTAAAACTATAATGAGAAAAAAAATAATAACCAAAATGATAACGATATGAAGAAATCTAAAACATTTACCTCGATGGTAACCGTTGCCCTTGTGGGCACAATGGTCTGCACAGCTTGCTCGTCGTCTGATGATGCCGTTAATGAGCAGCTTGTTTATAATGAGAATGGACAGGCTGGTGTAAAGTCGGAGTTTGTCATCTCCATTCCCCGTTCGGTGGTTGGTACTCGTATGAGTAATGATGTGACGCAGGAGAGTGGTAGCGTGAGTCAGTTCCGCGGCATCGATAATATCCGTCTGATTCCTTTTGATGCGAAGCCTACTACGTCATCTGCTAAGCTCACCGACATCATGCGACTCAGTTCCATCACTGCCTTGAGCAGTCCTGGTGCCGTGAACTACAAGGTCTATAGTGACAAGTTCGTACCTGTAGGAACCAAGTACTTCCTGTTCTATGGTAAGGCTATTGATGCTGTTGCCGATGAGGCTATCAGTTCTCGTAGCGATAAGTTCAAATATGGCATGCTGAATGCGAAAGGTTTGTCGGATGATGAGTTTACTACTGTTAACGACATTCTGTTCTCACCTGTTCAGATTAATACCTCTGCTGTAGCGCAGGCCGGTAACGCTACAGGACAGGCAATCGTGTCTTTCCTGACTCAGATGGCTAATATCAGTGTGTCGGGTGTAGCTGCACCTAATGATAAATGGAGTACTACCAGCAATGTGGCACTGGCCAGTCTTTACAAGAACTTCCTGGGACTGACCACTGGTTCTTCTAATTCTATGGCTATCATGCTGAGCAAGCTTTATTTCTCCATGGATATCGTGAAGAGTAATGATCCTGCACGTCCTTTGGCTGATGCTATCAAGAACAAGATTAAGTCGGCCTGCTCTTCAACGCCAGTCAATAACGATCCCGTTAAATTGACAAGTACTTATAGCGGCTATCCTGAGAATATTGGTCTGCCCGATGGTGCTGTACGTCTGCGTTGGAATCAGACTTCAAAGATTTTCGAGGATATTTCGGCAAACTATACCAAGGGTTTCCGGATGAAGATAACCGACTATGTATATCCTGCATCCCTGTGGTATTATGCCAATACCCCGCTGAAGGCTGCCACAGAGAAGAAATCTGACCAATATGATAATGCCGGCACATGGAGTGGCGTGATAAATTCGGTATATAGTGGTGCTGAGGATGAGGTGGAAGCCGGTACGCGTTCCATTGCCCTGCGTAGCCCTGCCAATTATGGCGTGGGTCGCTTGCAGACCAAGGTGAAGATGGGAAGTGGCACTTTCTATGACGGTAACAGTAAGGAGGTGAATGTCTCTGCTGGTTATACCTTGAAAGGTATCCTGATAGGTGGGCAGAACAGCGTGGGGTATGACTTTGCTTCCAAAGGTGATGAAAATATGGCTATCTATGACTGTAAGATGGCATCAAACAGCATTATTGCCAAAGCTGACTATACCACCTCTGCTAACCAGACACTTGCTTTGGAGACGAAGAGCAATCAGGTGGTACATGCCGCTCTTGAACTCGTTAATAATGGTGATGCCTTTATGGGCTTCGACGGCGTGATTCCTCACGGTGGCACTTTCTATCTGGCAGTGAAGCTTGATCCCGCTACCGCTTCTAACTACAAGAATACTGGTGATGAGGATGACTTGAATAAGATTGTGATGCAAGACCACGTTACGAAGTTGACTGTGACTATCAAGAATGGCAGTCTTACTGTTGACCGCAACAATGATGGTACGCCTGATGTCTATATCAAGGACGAGAATGGTGTTCCCACCGGTGTTGATGTTGATGGCGACGGATTAGTGGATCCTTACGATATCGATGGCGACGGAAATAATGATACATTCATTACAGACCCTGTACACGGTGGTCCCGGTTGGGATATTGATAATGACGGTGAAGTGGATATCCATGTAACGCCCGATCAGGAGACAGGAAAATATCCTGATGCACCTAATAATCCCGAGGGACTTGGCGGTGCTACCAATGGTGTGCCTGACCTTACAAGTCCTGGTATCGAGCTGGGTACTTCTGTAGACTTGGAGTGGCAGGAGGGATTGATCCTGAATCCAGAAATCTAATTTGTTAAAAACTGGCAGAGAGTGATTAGAAGAAGATTATATCGCATGTTGCTGATGCCTGTGCTGATGGCGCAGGCATTCAGCGCGTGTACGTTCGTTGACCAGACCATCGACGATTCTTCAGAAAACTCTCCTCTCGGAGTCACAGATTCTGTTGCCGTAGGCTTAGGGGTCAGTTTCGAGAAAGGACATACTGGACAGACACGTATGTCTGCTAATGCCACACAGACTAATGGAACGTTTCGCGGTATTTCAGACTTCTTCCTGATTCCTTATGCCACGGAAGGGGTGATTGGGCCTAATGACATCCCTCTGAAGAAGAACATTGAACTGGGGCGTTATATCAGCGAGACGCGTCTCATCAATAATAACAATGCAGCCTTCTATAAGCCCGTCTACGTACCTCGTAAGACGGCTTCATTCCTTATTTTCGGACATGCTCCTGCTGGCACGGATCCTTTCGCTTATGGCTCTCTTTCTGGTTTCGAAGATATTGAGAACCATACTAAGCCAAGTGACATCACCTTCTCGCTGAATCCTATCTATACAGAAACCGGAATTCCTTCTGTAGCGCAGGAATTGGCTGACTTCCTGACGGGTATTGCAACGATTCGTTATGAATTGCCTGAGGGTTATTATGGGGATATCTTCTACCGTGTGCAGCGTAAACCTGTTTATACTTGGAGTAATCCTGACAGTTATGAGCACGAAGGACTGGCTGATGCCTTCTCGCTTCTCTCGAATGACGACAGAGTGATGGGAGGTTCGTCACAGCATATTACGAGTTTGTTGACAAGTCTCTATAACAGGCTTTATCAAGTGGCTACCTCTGATCCTGCAGCTGTGAGTTATTATGTTAGCAGTAATGCTCCGACACCCGTAGGAACCGTTTATCCTTATCGGGAACTGGCAAAAGCAATTCGCACGGCAATAAACAATTCGGATTTTGTGCAGTTGAACGGTTATGGAAGTAACGTAACCGTTAGTCTGAAGACTCCTCGGAATCAGTATCCTACAAGTCTTAAACTGCCTGATGGCGCTGCTGGTATTCAATGGAATGTTGATGCGCAAGAGTTTCAGGTAGTGTTACAAACAAAGGCGTCGGCTAAGGTGCTGAGTGCCAGTCGCATCTGTTATCCGCCGTTCTTGTGTTATTATGGGAACAGTCGTATCAAAACATCGGATACCGACTCAGAACAAGAGCATTATGTGTCTTCTAATAGCTGGAGTCAGATTCTGGATGAATATCAGAATTCATCGGCAGTGGTCAACTCAAAAACACAGTCGATAGCCATCAAGGATGCTATCAACTATGGGGTGGCTCAGTTGCGTGTTTGTATAAAAAGTCCGCTCATTTTGCGTGACCGGGGAAATATGCATGAAATCAGTGTGACTGGAACGAACTTCCCCCTGAC
>JAEEGG010029143.1_pt1 | contig 10329 bp, 6 predicted proteins | sample 9134161 | NCBI WGS metagenome assembly JAEEGG01 (sample SAMN16246543, study PRJNA631951) | gut metagenome | biome: gut microbiome; feature: rumen; material: CR-attached | host: Bos | place: Iran: Karaj | collected 2018-10 | reverse complement strand
TGGGACACCACTGGTCTCGCAAATACCAGAATTGCGGAATCGATCGAACTTGAACACCTTGTCAACACGATTCTGACGAACAATATAGCAGAGGCGACCAATTATCTGGCCAGCCACCCCAACGACAACACCTATGCGGCGATGTGGACAACTAATAATGCGCATGTGAATTTTGACAAAGGCGTGTCGGAAGGTCTACACGAACATGACTTGCACCTCGCCTTTGGAAATGCCGTGATCTCCGAACTGACGGTTTGGGTTGCAGTGAAACGTGGTTTTTTTGGTGGCTATTCTATCGGTCAGCTGAGCATAGAGGGCGTGTTGGAAGATCTGTACGACTTCGATTATGAAAGGACTGAACTGAATAGCGATGCGGCTGTCCTTCAAATCGGCTGGGATGATACAATCGAGGGACGCGATGCAGGCGTTGTCTTTTTTGACAAAACCTTTTTCCGGCGCACATTTGACTCATGGTCGAGTTTCGATTTTTGAAAGGATGAGACATGAACAGGATAATGACACTACTCCGTCGCAGCATTCCGCTTCTGGTTCTTGCAGCCCTTTCGGGGGCATGGTTCGGCGAGGGGGCGGAGGCCACCGGCGCGCAAGAACCGCTTTCACGGCTGGAAGGGTTTTCGGCCCGCGAGGAATCTTCGACCCTGCCGCCCGTATCCATTGCCTTTGCCAAGGGGGCAGACGGGGACGGAGCCCAGGACGCCCCTCATCCCGGATGGGCGACTCTTGAATGGGGAAAAGCCATGCTGGGCGAATTGGAGCGTCCGCTGACAGCCCACGTGGGCACACGGGCGGAGGCCGTCAAAGACATTCTCGCCTTTCGGAATTGGTGCACAGGGGCGCCGGGAGGTGGCAATCTGGCGTTGGCGGTTTCTGCGGGGGAAGTCGCCATGGAACTGTTGTTTCGCGAGCTGGCCGACGAACATGCAGACCCGCTAGAAGTCCGAGCGTTGTTCCGGCGTTGCGCTCAAGACGGATTGACGCCAGATTACTGGCTGGACACGCTTGCACTGGAAGGCATCGATGTTGACCGGAATGCACTTTCAGACAAAGGTGCCGCCGAGTATCTTCGCATGAAGGCCGTCTTCAAGGTCGTCCAAGAGAAGTGCGCGGGCCCATTCGCCCATGCTTTTTTCCCGGCAATCAACTGGCCGCGGAGCGAAAGCCTCGACGAGTTCAATCCCTATGCGCTCATGTGGCGGACCATAGCGCTTGATGACAAAAGAAATGCGTTGGAAACATGTTTGGCAATCCAAGAAAGCCACGGAAGCATTCCCGAGGAACGCGAAGAGTTCCGCAGGACTGCCGAAAAATGTGCAGACAACATCCTTAGGGATCGCGAACGGCTGGCATCATGGATTACCGCCTATGACGTTTGGGAGTATTGGGCCGACGCTCTGGATGCGGTCAGGCCGGGGCCAAAACCCCGTCGGACAAGACGGTAAAAGAAAACCGTAGCCACAATGGGCCCGGCTTCGTCCGGGCCACGGCCGCGACAAAGCATGGCCCCAGGAATGGCCATACTATTGCTGGAAACGCACTAGATGCCGATGTCGATCTGGTAGGAGTCGTCGCCGCCGAGCTTCTTGGTGTCGTCGACGATGGCGTTCATGATGGTGTTGGGGAAGGCCCACCAGCCGAGGCCGAGTTCCTTGACGGAAATCGACTTCATCGAGGCGAGAATGGTGCCCTTTTCGGTGGCGGAGAAGTTGTCGGAGAGCATCTGGGTGGCGGCGTCGGATCCGGAGAAGAGGGTCGTCATCATGACGCCCGCGAAGCCGCCCGGGACCTCCAGCTTGTTCGTGAAGAAGGTCTGGGTCGGGGTCGTCTTCATCCGGATCTGCAGGGCGGTGTTGGAGCCGACGTCGTGGGCGAAGGCGAGGACGGCCGCCTGGCGCTGGTTGTCGGTCTTGGCCTCGTCGTAGGCCTTCTTGAAGTTGGCGGCGAACCGGAGGAAGGTGTTTTTGCTGGTCTCGTCGAGGTGGTCGGCGGTGAGGTGGACGATCTTGAGGGCTTCGGCGGCGGGGTCGGCGGCCTTGGAGACGCGGTCGGCGATCTTTTGCTCGAATTCGCCGCCGCGGCCGTACTTTTCGCCGTTGTCCATCTGGAGGGTGATGCGCTTCATCTCGACGGCGAAGTGGGGCATCGTGAGGGGGATGTCGGTGGGTTCGCCGTCTTCGTCCAGGACGAAGAGTTTTTGGTCGCCGAAGTCGCCGAGGGCCTGCTCGGGCGCCATGCCGGCGTCGGTGTGGCTGAGGTCGTCGATCTGCCCGACGAGGTCGAGTTCGTCGCGGGCGGGGGCGTCGGCGGGAAGGCGGTTGGGGTTGTTCTTGACGGTCTCGGCGACGGTGCGCATCTGGTTGAGGATGGTGTTCATCTCGGCCATGGTGTTCTGCAGGCGGGTCATGGACTGGACGAAGCAGTTGATCTGGGGCGGCATTTCGAGGCCGAGTTTCTGGAGTTCGTTGAGGGCGCCCTGGAGGCGGTAGCAGACGTCGAAGGAGAAGCGGCCCTTGGCGAGGACGGTCTCGACGATGGCTTCGGCCTTGCCGCGGTTGGCCTCGAGGGCGGCCTTGCCGGCGGGGGAGAGGAGTTTTTCGAAGCCGGCGAGGAAGAAGTCCTTGTCGCGCAGGGTGGCGCCGAGGATGAGGCGGAGGAGTTCGACGCGCTCGTTGAGGAGGATCTTGGGGCGCATGACCTTGACTTTTTCGCCGGCATCGTTGGTCTCGGTGACCTCCTCCATGACGGGCTGGCCGTCTTCGCCCAGGACGTAGTGGGTCTTCAGCTCGTACATGTTGCCGTAGTCGATGAAGTTGGCCCGGAAGGCGTTGAGCATGATGTTGCCGGCGTGGGCGTCGCCGTGGAACTTGCCGGAGCCGAGGAAGGCCTCGTGGAACCAGAGCTGGGCGGCCTGCTGGAGGTTCTTCTGGCCCTGGAGGATGTTGTCGTAGTTCAGGTTCATGAACATCATGGTTTCCTGCATCTGCATGAAGCCGACGCCGGGCTTGAGGATGGGCTTCTTGGTGGCGGGGTCCCACTTGAGGCGGCCGGTGGCGGGATCCTGCTCGAAGATGCCCTTGCAGGCGTCCTGGAACTGCCGGATGTTGTCCTTGAAGTACTGGTCGGCGTTTTGGTTGCCGGCCAGGGTGCAGACCATCGCGTTCTTGGTGGGGGCGACGAGCGGGGAGATCTTCATGGAGCCGACGTTCTGGGCGAAGGGCCGGGCGAAGTGGGTGGGGTTGTCCCAGACGTCGTAGAGGCGGACGCCTTCCTCGACGTTCCGCGCCTCGTTGCGGAAGTCGAACTCGGTCTTGTACTGCTCGTACTGGCCGTCCCAGGTCGCCTTCATGCCGGGGCCGATCCGGGTGGCGGCGTCCTCGAAGAGTTTGGCCTCGCGTTCGACGCGCGCCTCGGCGTCGTGGCGCATGATCTTGACGACCATCTTCTCGGTCTTTTCCTCGCCGTTGTCGCCGACGTAGGTGAAGTCGCAGAGGAACGCCTCGCCCACGGAGGCGGCGCCGAGGGATTTTTCGAGGGTGATGGACTTGATCTTGCCGTGGGAGTCGTTGATCATCTTGTAGAGGTGGGCCTGGACGATCTTGCGCGGGATGGGGGCGAGGTTGGACTTCATGTCGGCGAGGGCGTCGGAGAAGCCGGCGAGGACGTTGCGGGGGATGCCCTGCATCATCTTCTGGAGCAGCGGGCCGGCGCCCTTGAGGATGGCGCCGACGAACTTGGAGGTGGCGGCCATGCCGGCGCTCTTGCGGTGGTCTTCGTCCATGCCCCCGAAGTCGAAGGTGTCGGCGTAGCGCATGGCGCTGGCGAAGACGCCGCGCTTGTCGGCGTTGGACATCTGCACGAAGTAGGTGCTCAGGACCTGCTTGAAGAAGCCGACCTGGCCGGGTACGGAGGCGTCGGTCGCGGCGCTGTCCATGATGTCGTTGAGGGACTTGGCCTTGAGTTCGGCCGTGATCTGCTCGGGGGTCTTGTCCTTGTAGGGGTCGGTGGTGAGGCCGCCGGCCTCGTTCCGGGGGTCGGCGCCGATCTTGAAGGTGAGGTTGATGAAGGCCTGGATGTCCTCGCAGCCCTTCTTGGACATGCGCAGGAGGATGTCGTCGAACTTGGCGAGCGTCGCGCCCTTGCACGCTTCGGGGTCCTTGAGGAAACGGGCGAAGCGGGCGGCGAAGTCCTCCTTGCCCATGGCTTCGGCGAGGGATTCGCCGCCGTTGGCGGCGCGGAAGTCGGCGTCGAGGAGGGCTCCGAGCTTGGCGAAGCCGTCCTTGACCGCGCCGGCGATCTTGGGCGAGAGCGCGCGGTCGAGGACGCCGGGATGGCGGAGGATTTCGGCGAAGGCGGCGATTTTCCGGCCGTCGGAGAGCATCTTGCGCATCGTCTCGCCGGGGCGGTTGATGGTGACGTCGGCGACGAGCGTCTCGTCGGAGAAGACGAGGTCGGCGACGAAGTCCTTGATTTCCGCGGGGGGGATGTCGCGGGGCTCCTCATCGGCGGGCTGGGCGACGGGGACGTTCGCGGCGGCGATCTGTTCGATGTCGCCCACGATGGGGGCCTTGACGGTGAACTCGGTGTCGGCGCGGACGTATTCCACGGGGTGGTCCTGGACGACCCTGGCGAGCATCTCCTTGAGGTCGTCGGGGAGCTGGGCGACGTCCTTCCGGAACTCCTCGGCGAGGCGGGCGAGGTCCTCCTTCCGGATGTCGTGGCCGTCGAGCGCGTGTTCGGCGATCTTGACGAGGATGCCGGTGTTGAAGTTGCCGAAGCGGCCGTTGATGAGCGGCCAGGCGATGTCCTCGCCGACCTTCTTGGCGATGACGGTGGCGGCGAACTGGCGGGTGCGGCTCTGGCGGTCGTTCTCGGTCATCAGGCCGGAGGCGTCGCGGTCGAAAACCTGGTCGAGCGCGCGGAAGACCTTCGCGCCGCCGAGGAAGTCCATGTCCTTGATGGCCCGCGCGACGAGGCGGTCGAGGAAGTGCGCCGGGTCGGCGCGCAGGTCGAGCGTGGTTTCGAGCGCGCCCGTGCCGATTTTGGCCGCGAGGGTGCCGTCGTTGTTCTTGACGAGCCGGACGATCTGCCCGCACACGTTGATCGGCCCCACCGCGCGCACGCCCTCCTCCTGCAGCTTGAGGGCGGCGTCGAAGGTGGCGGCGAAGAGGTTGCGGAGGGCGTCGGCGGCGGCCTGCTTCTCGTTTTCGGCGTTCACCCCCTTGAAGGCGAAGGTGCGGGCCTTGTGCAGCGCCGCGAGCGGGCCGTCGGTCAGGAACCCGATCGCGTGCGACATGGTGTAGTCGTAGGAGACCGCCGTACGGACGGCCTCGGCCGTGGTCTTCGCGGCCAGTTTCCGGTGCGACTTGGACATCAGCGTCGTCTCGACCTGGGCCTGGGCCTCCTCGTAGGAGAGGTCGCGGCGCTTCGCGTCGCCCACGCCGGCCCCGGAGTTGGCGTACTTGTCGAGAATTTCGCGCACTTCCTGGCGCGTGAGGGGGCGGAAGCGGTCGGCGAGCATCTTGACCTGCGAAGCCCGCGAGTAGTCGGCGGAGACCGTCTCCGGGACGCCCAGCTTCTCGCGGATGGCCGTCATGGCGGCGCCCTCGACGCCGCCCTTGCGGAGCGCGTCGATGAACGTCGCCTTGACTTCGAGGATGCGGTCGGCGGACATCCTGACGTTGTTGAGATCGTGCTTCTTGACGTGGTCGTTGACCTTGACGAGCCGGAGCCGCCCGCTTTCGGGGTCCGTCCCGAAATCGACCAGGCCGGCGTTGTAGCTGCCGGTCGCGATGAGGTTGAAATCACGGAGGCTGAAGTCGGGCACTGGCATGGTCGGTTCCTTTCGGTGGGTTGTCGGTTCGAAAAAGGTTGTTGCCCTGCATACACGCGGGAGGGCGCCCGGTTACAACCCGGGAACGGCCATCCGCTCTGCGGGGTTTTGCTCCATCCTAGCGGAATCCCCCGCCGGATTCAATCTGTCCGCAGGGTGCAGGACTGAATTGTGACTTTGGATGCAACATACCGGATTTGGGCGCAATTGTACCCGCCGGGGACAAAGAACAAACTCCGATTTCTCCGATGCCTGCGCTAACGCTCCGGCGATGCGGTCCAAACGCTTCTTCTTCATGCTCCACTGTGCGCAAGGACGGATGCCCCGGGGAAGGGGCTTCCGTCCTTGCGCACGCGTTGAAGATTGTTCCGACTCCGGGAAATGAAGCGTTGGGACAGCTCCGCGGATGCTTTTGCGAAGCGCGCGGAGGAAGGAGACACGGAGATTTTCCAGGGAGGAGCTTCGCGCTTCCAAAAACGTCCCTCCCACGCGTTTGGCCGGCGGTTTTCGGGTGCGAAGTCTCCTCCAACAAACGCTCCATCCAAAAACTCGGTTCTTTGGGAGTGATAGTGGACGGGGAGGATGGCCGAGGGAGCGTGGAGAGATATTTGGAGAATGGAGAGTGCGCGAGCATTCCCCCCCCTCCGAGAGGGGGGTGCCGCCCGGAGGAAGATGGCTTGTGGATTGCGAGTGTGGAGCGGATGGAAAGGGCGGCGGGGGGAGTACTGCGGGGGGCCGTGGATGCAGGCTTTGCATGGTCCATCCGCGGAGGGATTGATTCTTTTGTTGCGGTGTGAAGTCGTGATTGCCGCGACGGCCAAGCGCAGTACTCCCCCCGTCGCGGCCCCTGCCGCTTGTCTTTTGCCATGCATCCGCCTTCCATTCATGGCCGCGCCCCCCCCCTCTCGGAGGGGGGCGGGCCTGTCGCCCTTCTTGCTCCTTGCATTCGTGGGATTCCAGAGGTGGTTCCACTATAATCCCCGAAGAACCATGTTTTGACTATACACTGTACTGGGAAACGCCCGGGAAGCCACAGGGCAACCGGGCCGGGCCCAGCCCCAACGTTTTCCGGAACCTTACCCTTCCGTCGGGGGATCGAGCCGCCAGCCGAAATCGTTGTGGTAGATCATCTGGCGGGTCATGCCGCCGTCGATGCAGATGTTTTCGCCGGTGATGAAGCCCGCCCTGGGGGAGGCGAGGAAGAGGACCATTTCCGCGACGTCGCGCGAGGTGCCGACGCGGCCGGCGAAATGCTGCGCGGCGTCGGGGCCCGTCCAGCCGTGCCCCGCGGTGTCGATCCACCCGGGCGAAATCGAGTTGACTCGGACGCGCCCGGCGAAGCTGGCGGCGAGGGCGTGGGTCAGCGCGGCGATGCCGCCCTTGGCCGCCGCGTAGCTCTCGGACTGCGGCTGGCTCATGCGGTCGCGGGTGGACGATATGTTGACGATGGACGCGCCGGGGGCGAAGTGGTCCGCGAAGAGTTTCGCGAGGTAGAACGGGGCGGCGACGCCGACGGCCTGCGCGCGCAGGAAATCCTCCCAGGTGCATTCGCTGACGCCCTTGAACGGCGGCGGGGCGTTGTTGACCAGCACGTCGACGCGTCCGCCGCCGCGGGCGAGGACGTCGGCGGCGAAGCGCTCCAGGACGGCCTTGTCGGCGAGGTCGCCGGTGAACCACGGTCCCTCCCGAGCGTCGATGACGTGCACCGACGCGCCTTCTTCCGCGAAGCGGTCGGCGCAGCACCTGCCGATGCCCTGCGCGCCGCCCGTCACGACCACGACCTTGTCCTTGAATTCCACGGGGCGTTCCTCCGGGCGGCGGCGGGTCACGGGCGGGGGGAATCCATCTTGAAGCCGAGGCCGACGAACTGGGCGACGTCGCGGCCGGTGTCGTCGGCGACATCCACGTCCACGACGCAGGAGGTGCGGCCGTCCTTGCGGTAGCGGGCGGTGGCGACGAGGCGGGTCCCCTTGGGCGCGGCGAGGTAGTTGATGGATACCTGCTGGGCGACCGTCAGCCGCCCGCGCCCGTTGGTGAGGGCCGCGAAGGCGAAGTCGGCCAGCGTGAAAATCGCCCCCCCCATGACGCCGCCGGCGGCGTTGCGGTGGCGGTCGGCGATGGTCATGGAGGTGACGGCGCGGTCGGCGTCGAGGGCGTCGAGGACGATGCCGTTTTCGGTGGCGAAGCGGTCGCGCGAGAAGTAGTCGCGGGCGTCGTCGAGATTGGCGAAATGGGTCATGGCGGTTGGTTCCTTTCGGGTGGGGGGGGGAGGGGGGGCGGGCGGGCGGCGGGTCAGCCGCGGCGCTCCGTGGAGGGCGGTTCGCCGCCGTCGAGGGAGACGAGGCGGAAGGCCTTTTGTCCGATGCCGAGGGCTTCGGCGTGGTCGAGGATGCGCGGGCCGAGCAGCGTTTCCATGCGCTTGCGGAGGGCGGCGCCCTTCGCGGGGTCGGCGGCGTACACGAGGGCCACGCACGCGGCATCGAGCGCCACCGGGTCGAGCGAGGAGAGGATGCCGATGTCGGGCAGCTCCGGCGGGTGCGGGTTCGGGTCGCAGTCGCAGTCGATCGAGAGGTTGTTCATCACGCTGACGTACACCGCGCGGTCGCCCATGTACCGCACCACCGCCCCCGCGGCCTCGGCCATCGACTCGATGAACACCTCCTGCGGCGGAAGGCTGTCCCAGACCGTGGCAGTGTCGTCGGTCCTGCCGCCCGAGTGGATGCGCGCCTTGCCCGCGCCCGAGGCGACGCCGATGGAGAGGTTCTTCAGCGCCCCGCCGAAGCCGCCCATCATGTGGCCCTTGAAGTGGTTGAGGATGACGAAGCCGTCGTAGTCCGCGAAGGCGGCGCCGACGAGGTCCGTGCGCAGGTGGCGCGAACCGGGGGGGCACGGAATTTCCATTTCGCCCGCCTCGTCCAGGATCACGACCCGCGCGACGGCGTCGAACCCGTGCTCCGCGATGGTCCGCCGGTGGGCGGGCGTCTCCATGCGCGACCCCTCGTACGCGGTGTTGCACTCGACGATGTCGCCGCCGACCGCGCGCACGAGCGGCCCGATGAGCTCCGGCCTGAGGTAGTGCGGATTGCCGGCCTCGCCGGTGGAAATCTTGACCGCGACCCTGCGCCCCTCCAGCGGGCGGCCGAGCGCCCGGTAGGCGCGGAGCAGCCCCTCCGGCGAGATGTCGCGGGTGAAATGGACGACGGCGGGTTCTTTCGGTGCGCTCATGGATGCAAAACCTTGGGTTCGTTTTTCCGCAGTCTACCATCGCCGCTTGCGGTTTGGAAGCCCCGCCATTGCCCCATGCCCTTGCCGGGTGCAGGAGCAAACGGTGACTTTGGATATAACGATGGGCAAATCGGAGTTTGTCCGTTCCCCCTTGGGGACACACCTTCGGGCGCAGTGACGAAAAAGGATTTTTCCTTGAGGGCGGGGCCTGCGGCGCCAAACACGGAGGGAACGGAGGCACGGAGACACGGAGAGTTTTTGGATGGAGCGTTTGTTGGAGGAGACTTCGCACCCGAAAACGCCGGACAAACGTTTGAGAGGGACGTTTTTGGACGCGCGAAGCTCCTCCCTGGAAAATCTCCGTGTCTCCTTCCTCCGCGCGCTCCGTGTTTTGCGCCGCAGGCAGAAGAGAAATGAGAGCGGGCGGGCGTGTCCCATGGATTATCTGATCAGCACTCGTCACTGCCCCCTCAAAGCGCCCGCGTAGTAGATGGGCAGGAACTTCAGCCGCTGGGCCGGAAGCTCCCCGAAGGGGGCGGAGGAGAACACGATGGCGTCCAGGACGGACGGGGCTTCCTTCAGCAGCTGGTGCACGCTCTTGAGACGGCCCGCCGCGCCGCTTTTCACCTCGATGGGCTGCACGCGGCCGTCCAGGGCGACCACGAAATCGACCTCGGCCTGCGCGTTTTTCGCGTCCCGTTTCCACCAGTGCGGTTCGCCGCCGCCGAATGCCGCGGCCAGTTCCTGCGCCACGAACTGCTCCGCCAGCGCGCCGTTGTAGGTGTTGAGCAGGTCGCGTTCACGCAGGACTTCGTCCGCCGGCCGGCCGGACATCGCCTGGTAGAGGCCGATGTCCCCCGCGTAGGGCTTGATCCGCGGCGCCGTGTCGAGGTCGAACGGCAGGGCGGCGGACGACACCGCCCGCGACAGCTTCACCAGCCGCGCCTTCGCGAGGAGCTCCAGCGCCTTTTTGTTGGTGGTTCCCGAATGCCCGCGGGAAAGCGCCGCGTAGGCGATCTGCCGCCCGGCGGACGCGACGGCGGCGCGCCAGATTTCGCGGAGCGTGGAAGCCTCCATGCGTTCCGGATATTTCGCGAAATCCTGCTCGAAGGCGATGATCAGGTCGTTCTGGATTTCCCGCACATCCAGCAGGCTGCCGCCCTCCGCCCGGACTTTGACGCATTCGGGCAGCCCCCCCACGAGCGAATAGGTGCGGACCTCGTCCAGCAACTTCGCGTGGACGGCCTCCGGCAACG
>JAEEGG010029134.1_pt1 | contig 10331 bp, 9 predicted proteins | sample 9134161 | NCBI WGS metagenome assembly JAEEGG01 (sample SAMN16246543, study PRJNA631951) | gut metagenome | biome: gut microbiome; feature: rumen; material: CR-attached | host: Bos | place: Iran: Karaj | collected 2018-10 | reverse complement strand
GACATGGACATTCTTCTTCGGAGCTTGTTCGAGGTTGACGGGTATATCGGCCATTTATCGGGTTGATGGGCTATGGATGTTGTTTGTGCGGAGGCCGGCATCGACACGCCCAATCGGGGACTGACGATAGAAGGCTGTCAGGGCCGATGCGGTGCTTGTGGTGGTGTCTCCGTGGACTAATACGACATCGGCCTTTGCTTCCTTTAAATCTTCGCGCTTGCACGGGAGTACGCGAAAGGGGATGTTGTTGATGTCTGGGGCCTGATTCGTTAGTTAGGTTGTTTTATGGTTTAACATTAAAAATGGCGAGCACCTAGTCCAACATCTCCCGGTACTGCCCGGTTACACAAACTATCGTCTTAAGATCTTCTGGATGCTTCTGGAATTCCTTCACCTGGGGGTGCATCTTGATGGCCTCTGGACGAGTTCCGAAGACTAGCATTACTGTTTTCATTATGCGTGTATTTGGGTTGTTGCTATTGTTGGGGTTTCCACTTAATCTTTATCGGCCTATTCCCACCGCGAAGCGGCGTCAAGCGAAAGGGCGAGCGATGGGGCATCGGCCTTATCGGCACAAAAAACGGATTATTCAATTACTACTTTTAGGGCTTCGGAGCAAAAAGGGAGGAGGGACATATCGGTGTTCTCGGTTTCATCGGCCAATGACATCAACCACTTCGACTTTTTCAGAGGCTTCGGCCATATCGGCCTTTGAATTCTTTTAAGCCATTGCTTGTGACGAGGTGTCCGTTTGCAGACAAGTCTCGTGCTTAAAGGAAGCAAAGCCGTTCAATTTGATTTCTGTCAGCATCGGCATTAAAATTTGTTGTTGATGCGGTCTTCGATAAGCCGGACTACATGTTCGGCGTAGATCTGATTCAATGCGTCAAGTGTTTCATTTGCCCCGGTGTCGGAGTATCGATAATTAGGACACTCAAGGATGTCGTAACCTTGTTCTTTGCCGAGGTACTTCCAGACCTTGTCGTATGTGGTACTTTTGGTGCGGCAGGCGGTAACAATGATATCGCAGCCTTTCTGTACGAAAGCCTCCATCGTGGCTTCCATATCACACCCTGGATCACCTTGACTCTCTATCCCCACCTTTACTCCACGGACGTCAAAGATTGCAATGATGTCTCCGACTTCGGGCTCTCCTTGCCACTGTTCCAGCAAAGTGCTGTACCCTTTCCGTTTGAGGGTATAGTACACGTTTCTCACAGATGGGCTTTTACCCAATCTGCTGGAGCCTTTGTTTGCTATGACAAGTTTCTTCATATTGTTGAGAACGTTATGACTTTATACACGTATTGATGAGCCTTATTTGCGTATCTATCTTGTTTATTGAGTGCCTGTGTACTTTGGAGGCTGGCAATTGTTGTTGCGTTGTTGGGAGGAAGGGCGGGCGAGGGGGCATCGGCCTTATCGGCACAAAAAACAGATTATTCAATTACCTCTTTTAGGCCTTCGGAATGATTATAAACCTTCCTAACATCTATCTTAACGCGCGTTATGTTTTTGGGGCAAAAAATAAATATCATAAAAGAAAGAAGAAGAGTGGATGACTCGCAACAGTGTGTGAAGTGGAACTTCTCGGAAAACAGTATCACCCAAGCACGGCTGCATTGGAGGATTTCCATAAACCGTATAATGCGACTGGACTGGCGTCCACTTGCATTTCGCAGAATACATTCCACTCAACTTCTTTCAGGATTAATAAGGCGAATGTGCCTCTTTCATATATAAATAATCTCGTGTGCTCACATTTCCTGTCCAATCGAAAAACCATACTCCGTAAGATGTTATCTTGTTTCGTATCACGCTTGCATGTTTTGGTTGTCTGCCCAGCGCTTTGACTAATAACGAATTCTTTTCTTTATTGTCAACGAATGGACAAGCAACATAATCAAGTAGAAGTAACATCAATTCAGATTGGGCCAGATTCTTTCCTTTTAATTCAGAAAACAAGCCTAACAAATGCTTATGTAATTCTTTTTTATCGTTAATGAACTGAGTCTTGTTTCCAAACAAGAAAAGCAACGTACAAATATGGAAGTAATTCAACTGATTCCAGTCAAACATTCTCTTTTGGGTATGAGGAAATAAATCTATAATAAAGTCTCTATCCATATCCATAATACCCTCCCTCTCCATTAAAAGAAGTATATTAATCACTTCAATATTTGTTTCTGTGACGTCATATTCGTTAACACAGATACTCAAAATACGTTTTAACTCCAAACGGAGTAGTTGTTCAACCTCTATCATTGCCTCTTTATCCATTTTACTAATTTCATGAGCGGATTGAATAATCTTACAGATTTTGTAAGAGGTACTGGGGTTCATATCAAGGCTGTATACGTAAAGCGAAATCTCCACAATATTCAAAATCACATCCACATTAAGTGTTTTACCTTCGGAAATGGATTTTGAGATGGTGTCCAATGTTGAAGTAAACAAGGACAGCTGGTAACGAACAAGGCTCTCAAATTCCACTAATCTCGTTGCTGCCACCTCTCGTATCCTGTTAGCATAGGACTGAAAATCTTCTCGATCGAGATTTGTATAAGTCTCGCCACGTTTCCATTTTTCAGAGTACCTATCATACAAGGAACTAAGGTCTGCTTTGGCAGACACGATATGATTAGGGAAAGGACGCCGAAATGTTTCTTTTTTGCTGTCGTTCAAAAAAAGCTTATATGGAACAAGTTCATCATCGATTATAGATTCCACCTCATCTAAAATACCCTCATCGAATGAGAAGACGAAGTAATCATCAACATAGCGCTTTACTTCATAGTGGCGGCCAAATACTAAATTCTTCTCTGTTTTCAACCGTGATAGTACATTTAAATCTACCCGTTGGAGGATTATCTCGGCAAAAATGCGAGAGAACTCGGGCCCAACGACTATGCCATTTGTCTCCTTATAGTTAAGCCCCATCATTAGCTCATCAAACTCCGCTTCACAGGTACAGGGATCCTCTTTAACACCAAGTGAGTCTTTGATAGCATCTTTACCCTTTACAGCCCATGCGAAAGTATGAGTATATATATGATAGAAACACTTCTCAATATCCAAAACACGCATGAACTGGTATTTCTGTTCTAATCTTAAAAATCGGGAACTCTCAAAAAACTTGTATTCGCGGTTATAATCAAGATACTCAAAGTAGCTGTCGTAATCTTGAAACTTATTAATATCCGGGTCATCTACAAAGATTGACTTCCTCTCACTAGAAATATGCCGAAGGGAGAATGGACTTAAACAATTTAGATACAAAAGATAATTGCCATACTTCTGATAAAAATCAGCAACTTTCACTTGAGCATAAGGGTGAATTACACAAAGAGAACGGCTCTTTTTACCTCCTTTGCGATGAATGCGGTATTCAAACGGGCGACTGGGGGCATCTTTTCCCGGATAGAAATAATCTTTTAACCATTTAGCCGTCCCGTCGCCTTGTAAATTCTCGTAAAAGTTTCGGTTGCTGAACAAGAATGGTGTCTCATAAGGAAGAACCTCCGTGAGAACCACTCTATACGGGTTATTCAGATTAACTAATTTCTTCATTTCCAGCAACCTGCTAAAGAGTTAATCTGGCTGGGTGTGAAAGACACCTTTATTTTTTTATCAAACCCAAACCTAAACGAGATTTTCTCTAATTCTGCAATCTGGGCGGGAATTAGAGATGTCATAATAATGTGGCCCAACTTTCCTGTTTTACAGTGTAGCACTCGTTGATAATAGATATCCAATTCTTTCAAACACTTCATCCCATCACCTGACAACAAACGATAGTTGTAAAAGATACCGCTCATCATAGGAAAACATGACGTATTGCGCGATAAACGGCAATTGCCAGTCAGAAAACGCATTCTGTTTTTCAACAAGTTGAAATCGCGTTTTTTGGCCAGATTAATGAAGGATTTGGTTATGCGAGTTTTTATTTTGCCCAACTTTCGTTCCGCAATGCCGATGTGCAACTTTCCGTTATCTCTCCAAAATGAGTATCCTAAATACTCAAGTGGAGATGATGCTGTTAATTTCAGAGAATCTATAGAATGAGTTTTCTTAAGATTGATTTTCAGTCCTAGTTTCTCCAACAGCTTCGGAATACTTCGGCAAACCATCTCTCGAGCTTCTTCACTACTACAAAACACAATGCCATCGTCTACAAAACGGGCATAGTAATAAACCCCTTCAATCTTCTGCACATCATAGTCAAAATACTTTAGGTCATATTCCGCCATCGCAGAACTAATACTCAAACCTCTTGGAAGTCCAGTTGTTGTCTGAATTATTGGATTCGCAAATAAAATGTCGAGCAATCTAATTGTCAGCGGATTGACCTTACAAGTGCTCTTGATACGTTCGAACAGCAATTGCCTATTTATGCTCTCGTAGAACGACTGAATATCAAGACGTATCACATAAAACGGCTTCTTTGTATTCATTAAAATGCTCATCTGCCTGATAATCATGTTGCGATTGGACTGTCCCACATGAAGACGATCACAAATGTCATGATACATCCTCCGAAGAATAAGATCCTGACACAAACTCTTAATAGAACCGGCTGCATGACCATTCATAATTAGCTCATCTTCTTTCTTAAGATTAAATGTATATGTATGGTCAACCAATGTGTCTCCTATAGTTGCGCCTATCAGTCTTGTTAAGTCCTCCTCGCTGAGCCCAAAATGCTTCCTCTCTCTAGAAGTAGTCAACTTAAAGAGGGCTTCAGACGTATATTTTGAACTCAAAAAACTTTTCATAAACAGATTAATTTGTACACATCTATGTGTTTCGCAGGCAAACGCGGGCCACTTCCGGGATGGGTGAGTAATAAGAGGAAAGAATGTTGCTTACTGTTATTTACTTCTTATTGTGTTGCGGCTTATTGAAGTGGTATATCGGTGTTCGCAGTTACATAGGCATATATCTGCCTATCTTTATTTTTCTTTAGTTCTTACTAATATTTTATTGATTTCTTCCTTGACATTAACCAGCACTGACAAAAGTAGGTTATTGGGCATATTAACTATATCACTTGCCAGCAATGTTTTATCAAGGTCAACATACGTGCTCTCGGCCCCATAATTATCCGTTCTATTATAGCGCTTGTAGTATTTTGAATACTCAAAATCTTCGGGCAGGACTAATAAGTTCTCCACACCAACCAGATACTTTTTTGCATTAGTATTCTTATTCATTGCACTTATAAACAAGTCACCATCTTGTTCATCTGGTTTATTTGTATCGCAATCGTAAAGCAGATACACTTTTTTATGCTTTATTATCCAAGGGTTAGCCTTAATAAAGGATGCTGCACTATTTAAAGCCCTATCACCGGTGTTTTCGGCTCTCCCATAATCTCCACCAACATAACGCCCAATCCAATTAAATGAAAGCAAACTCTTATCAAAGCCATAGACATCCATTGCCTTATTGAAATATAACTCGTCTGTAGGCCCTTCTAAAAACACTAATATTTTATTATCTGCATTTAATGGTGTAACATTAAAGGCTTCTTCCACAGTTAATGATTCTGTCCAGTTATAGAACTCTGGCTTGTCCAGAATAACCACGTCTCCTTTATCATTCTTTTTTAGTACAATAACCTTATCATTCGCCCTCATATCATTGTGAATTATGAATGGAGAATGAGTCGCTACTATTAATTGAGACGTCTGCTGCCCTAAATCATCAATAAACAAGCTCTTCAAAAAATTAACTATTTTTAGTTGCCACTGGGGATGTAAACTCAATTCGGGTTCATCAACCAAAATTGGAGCGCCAGTGATTGTGCCTAGATTCCTAAGTAAAAACCCACCACGAAAGACTATTTGTTTCTCTCCTGAACTGAGTTGATCTATCTCCATCTCCCTTCCATATTCTTGAAACAAGACCTTTTTCTGACCGTTCTGATTGTCAATTCCCACAAAGTGCTTATGGGGAAACATTTTATTAAAGGCGTCCGTAAATCGGCGCATTCTCTTGTGTATCACGTCCTCTGGAGGCACTTCTCCTTTATGGCCATCCACCCATTTTGATAATTCTTCGCTATCTAATTCGTTTATATCAATTAACAACTGCTTTATCTCCGTAGCTAAATTATGCGATGAGCGAACTGATTCAGATAAATCTATATCAAGATTATTAGATGATGTATGCCGTATTTCGCTTGGGGAAAAATTTATCTCTACATCTGAAAAGACTGTTTTAAAAAGGCCATACACAAAAGAAAAATAACTAGAGTATAGGTCGCCTGTATCCAAGTCTTCATTGAAATGGGCGCGCGGTGAATCATCTCTGAAACTAGTATCGTGATTAAAAGTAACTATATGTCCTTTTATTCGCTTTCCTGCTATATTATTGAAATTTTTATTATTCTTTAAGGTCTCTATTTCGTCATTAGAGAATTCAACCTCCACTTTCAACTTGAAACCTAATTCTTTAGCACTAACGATAGGACTATATGTGTTTAAGAAAGATAAAAGCAAAGACTTGCCGCATCCATTTTCACCGGCAAGAATTATTGTATCCAACGTTTTCCCGGAAGCATCAGTAAAATCAAAACTGACACTGCCAAATATGGGATGGTCTATAAATGATACTTTTCTAAACTTCATACAAATGTCTATCCTTTACTCCTTTGCAATATACGACATCACAAACCAATCTATAGAATAAATGAGGGGAATAATTATATTATACCAATTTCAAAAAATCTTTATTTATCCCCACTAAAATATGCTTTCTCAATTCTTCTACAGACAAGTTTATGTCCATCCCTTCTTTGAAGAAATCAATATAGCCATTGGACCAACGACGCTTATAATTCGGTGTTCCCTGTGTGTCTTTATTGGGGTCATAAGGGAAATACAATAGCAACGGCCTATTTAATTTGTTATCTAATCTTTCTCCAATCAAATGCCACCAAATATTATCAGTAATTCCTATTGACAAACCAAACAAAACAATTATATCGGCTTCTTTTATCAGCGAACTGAATGTGGCGTTGTTTGTATTTAGACAGCCTTCGTTAATTTCCGGCTTAATAAACTCGTCTCTAATATTCTCATTTGTGCGGAAAGAATCATTGGCAATCTGCATTTCATTGTCTACCCCAACAAGAATCATATCGTCTAGCTTTCCGTGGATGTGAAGAAGTCTATAGAAACGGTAATAATTACCATCTTGTTCACCAAAAATACTTCTATCGCCCAATGCCACTTCAAATGTAGACGTATAATTAAAGGTAACGACATCTATTCTCATGTCCTTTCCCTCATAATCCGGAGCAAATTTCTGATATATCTCCCATCCTTGGCCTTCTAATAATGCTTGAGGATTACACAAATCCTTCACGAATTTATTTGTCGCGAAGTTTAAAGACTTTGCTCTCTCATTCTCATTAGAAAGATACTCTTTCAATCGCGTGTTAAAATAACGGATAACACTTCTGAACTCGTCCGGGTCGGTAAAGTCTTTTGAGTATTGCCCAAGGGCTTTCTCCAAATCGGCCCAAGTGGCATAATTGCCTTTAATTTCGTTGTAAATCTTTTCTTCAAAAGCATTCAGCGGTTTTTGACTGTGCAGCCATGAATAAAACTCAGGGTAGCTTGTATTCAAGCCCTGGGCTTTATCAAAACCATTTCCTATCAAATGAAGAATTCGCATACTATAAACTAAAACAAATCCTTGATTATGTGTTTAGAGTCACAACTTAACACATTAAAACTCCATCCAGGCGATGAATCTTCCATCCTTTTAGACCACTTGCTTGACAGGCAAGAGGCCACTATACAAACTTTACAATACAATCAATGCAGATGGGTTTATCAGTAATCACATCAATAAACACATTCGCCGGATGCATATCCTCCAATGCCATGCGGTCGGAAATGTAGTTTACTCCCTGCCCGTTCCAATTGTCCCTAAAGCCTTTTGCGAAAACCATCTCATCAATCTCTGCCTTGGTTGCCTGGCGCTTGTAACTGACATACGGCTGAGTTAGGATAATGCGCATCAAGTCGTCACTATCACGAGTAAAACCCGTTACCAGCATCGCCGTTTCCGGAAAAAGGTAGTTGTGTAGGGCAATAGCTTCTAACGCTTTCTGAGTTGTGGAGTATATAGAAGCACGTTCTTTTACCACGGAAGGGTCTCCACTACGGTAGTAGACCTTTGCCTCTGCTCCTTGGGCTATCATCGGCCCAATATTACGAAGCAAAATAACGTCGGAGTCTTCTACCCATAACTTTGCAGCCTTTGCCCACTTTTCTATAGCCTTCTCCTGACTCTCATCTATTTGCCAGTTCGTTGGGCGGCTTCCTTGGCTGCCTGAAGCATTGAAACTTGCCTCAAGGCTTGCTCGCGCGTAGCCTGCGACGACGGACGCCCCGATGAGAGCCGTGCCTGCCTTGCAGATTCCTGAATGTTCCGATAAAGTGTATCGAGGAAAGTTCTCTCGTCCATTTTCTACGTCTTTAGAGTAATTATCTATCAATTCCAGAACCACTGCAGAGAAACCCTCCGCAGCAATCGCATCATATATTCTTTGTAGTGGCTCCATATTTACTAATATCGTTCTTCCACCACATTCCAGTTCACAATTCCCCACAGGGCTTTGAGGTGGGCGGGGCGGCGGTTTTGGTAGTCCAGGTAGTAGGCGTGCTCCCAGACGTCGAAGGTGAGGATGGGGGTGAGGCCGCGGGTCAGGGGGTTGCCGGCGCCGGGTTCCTGGGTGATGGTCAGTGTGCCGTTGGGGGCGCCGGCAAGCCATACCCAGCCGCTGCCGAACAGGCCTGCGCCTTTGGCTTCGAAATCGGCCTTGAAGGCATCGAAGGAACCCCATTGCGCCTCAATCTGAGTCAGTAGAGGGCCCCCGATCGGGTCGGGGGTGACGGGATCCCCGATCTGGTCGGGGGTGACGGATGGACGGAACTGAGTGAAGTAGAGGTTATGATTCAGGATCTGGCCGGCGTTGTTGAAGATGGGGCCGGCCGGAGCTTTCTGGACTATCTCTTCAAGGGTCATACCCTCAAATCCGCTGCCGGGCAGCAGTTTATTAAGGTTATCGACATATGCCTGCAGGTGCTTCCCGTGGTGGAAAGACAGTGTTCTTGCGCTGATCACCGGCTCCAGTGCATCAGCGGCGTACGGAAGATCAATTATCTTAAACATAATACTATCAAATATAAGAAAAATCTTAACTTTGTTGAAACCGTAAACCTGTTGTGTCATGAGAAAGGTTCTGTTTAAGATTCTGGGCATTCTGGCCATTATAGTCATTAGTGTGCTGTTCATTTGGAGGGGTGAGATTGCTACCCTGATGACTGTGAAGTCAGTGGGGGGCAACAAATACCTGTACCAGATGGAGTACAAGGCGAAATATGATCTGGATCAGGTTATAGAGAAGGATGTCGACACTAATGCCGAGCTGCTGGAATACGTTATCGGGCGCATCGGAAAGGGCATTCCCATAAAGATGAAGAGCGCGCAGGTGGCGGATGAGAACGGGGAGCTGGCCACTTTCAACTGCACCAGTTTCCAGGCTGTTAAGGCCGGCGAGGACGGCTTCTGGTACGGCCGCAATTACGATTATTACAAGAATCCTACGATGGTGACCATATCCCGCCCCAAGAAAGGATACGCATCCATCGCGGTGAGCGATATGTCTCACTTCGGCTATTCTTTGGAGAAGCTTCCGGAGAAGGCTCTGCAGAAACTCAGCTGCTTGGCGGCGGTCTACGCTCCGGTGGACGGAATCAATGAGGCGGGGCTCTGCACTTCCATCATGGCGATTCCGAAGCAAGCGTCGCAGCAGGACACGCCGGCGCATGATGTCGGAACGACCATCATAATGCGCCTTTGGCTGGACCGCTGCGCTACCGTGCAGGAGGCGCTTGACCTGGCCAAAACTCTGGATATCCGCCACGATGCCACCGTCGGCTCGGGCTACCACTATATGATTGCCGACGCCACGGGAGACGCTGCCGTATTGGAGTTTGACAAAGAGAACGGGTGGAAGTCGATGGTGGTGCGCAAGTCTTCGGACAAAAACTATATGCTGGTGACCAACCACCTGCTTTCAGACAAGTACTACACTACCGAACCCGACCCCGCAGTGGGCAACCCTCACAGCAAGAGCTGGTGGAGGTACGAGACGGTAACCGAGTACCTTGACCAGCACAACGGTGTTCTGACCCTCGACGAGATGCAGGAGTGCTTAGCCCTTGTGCATTGGAAAGACCTTGTTTGGGAAAACGGCACCGTAGAGGACACCCAGTTCAGCAACGTCTATGACCAGAAGGCCATAACCCTTG
>JAEEGG010029133.1_pt1 | contig 10331 bp, 8 predicted proteins | sample 9134161 | NCBI WGS metagenome assembly JAEEGG01 (sample SAMN16246543, study PRJNA631951) | gut metagenome | biome: gut microbiome; feature: rumen; material: CR-attached | host: Bos | place: Iran: Karaj | collected 2018-10 | reverse complement strand
ATCTTGTCGCCGGTGGCGTTGAAGGCGGCGTTGGCGTATTCCTCGCGGCCCTTGGAGAGCGTGTCGATGCGCTCCGTCGGGAATTCATACAGGATCACGGCGCTGAACGACAGAGAGTCCTTCTCCTCCTTGGCCGTGGTCACGACCAGGCGGTCGCCGGAGCTGGACACCGCGAAGTCGGACACATACTTAAGCGTGTCGGTCAGGCCCGTGGCGGCCTTGATCACGAGCAGGTCCTTGGTCTTGCGTCCCTGGGCCGTCTGGGCGGCGAACAGGTAGGGAGCCGTCTCGTAGCCCATTTTGGCGGTGCCGGAGGCGCCGGCGATCTCCCAGGTGAGCGCCTGGAGATCGATGCGGGCGAGGCTGTCCTTGGGCTGCTCGTCCGGTTTCTTTTTGTCAATCTTTGCCTGGCGCGTGTCCGCGAACGGGGCCTTCACCGTGAAGTAGCCCAGCGACAGGTCCTGCGCCCAGCGGAGGCCCGTGCCGCGCGGCACGGAGATCTCCGCGCCGTTGGTCAGGTCCCGGACATACAGCGTCCCGTCGCCTTCCTGCGGCCGGATCTCATAGCTGAGCAGCCGCCCGTCCGGCGACAGCTGGACGGCGCTGACGGACTGCCATCCGTCGTACACATCGTGGTCGAGGGGCTTCTTCTGCGCATGCAGCGCCGCTGCACATAGCAAGAAGCCCATAAGAAGGAGCGTGAATCGTTTCATGGGCGCAAGATACGAAGAAATCTCTTCGGGTTTACTGGGTTTGCTTGAGTTGGTTGGCGGACTGGAGGGTCTCGCTGTAGTCGTCGTCTACGTCTTTGCTGAGGATCCAGTGGCGGGTGTTGGTGGTGGAAATGGAGTTGCCGTTGGAGCCGCCCGAAAGGGACTGCACGACATAGGCCTCCTCGAATCTCCAACCCAGCGCGGCCATGTAGTTCAGGGCATCCACCATGGAGTTGAAGGTGATGGCCTTGCCGTCTTTGCCGACGAGGCGGGTGTCGGAGAAGAACTTGGTCTCCTGGCCGAAATCGATCTGGACGTTGACCTTGGAGCTGAAGAGGAGCCTCTCCTCCACCAGTTCGCAATAAATCTTGTTCTGGGCGTGTGCCGCGATGCCGGCGGCAAGGGCGATGATCACAAATAAGAGTTTCTTCATAATATTAATTGTCAATAGATTTCTCGACTTCGCTCGAAATGACAGGGATCCCGGGTCAAGCCCGGGATGACGAATACTAGCGTGAACGGCGATCCTCACGGGCTTCTTCCTTATCCATGGCGCGGGTGAAGGCCTTGCCCATGTTGTTGCTCGCGGCAATGGCCATGTCCGTCGAACCCGGAAGCCGCAGCTGTCTCGCGACCTTCTCGGCCTCGCCGAACAGGGCGGCCATCACCAGATAATCCTGCCATTGCTCCGGCTGCCGGTCCTTGCCGAAGGACAGGTTGCCTTTCTTCAGACAGTTCTGAAACTCGATGACGCCGCGCAGATGCTCGAAGCCTTCCTGCGTGCCGCAGTCGCTCCCTTGGAGCCAGCCCCGGGTGGCAAGATAGGTCCGCCCGCGGACCTCGGCCCGCATCGACCAGGCCTCGACCATCCTGAGGTAGCGGACCACCCAGTTGTTGAACTCGTACTGCGTGAGGGTGTTGTTCCCTCCCGCAGCGGCCAGCGCCATCTCGAAGAGCGCCATCTCCGTCCGGTCCCGGAACGGCATGTCCAGCCGCAGCTCCAAGCTGGTCTGGCGGAGCAGTCCGCCGCCGCTCTGCACGACCGCCTTCCCTTCGAGGATCCATTTGAGGAAGAACGCCGAAATCAGGCGCTGGACGAGGCGGCGCCGGTTCTCCGAGAAGCGGTAGCCCTCACGGATGACGTAGTAGGCGCCGAAAAGGTTGCCCCCGACCGGGAGCTGGCTGCTGGAGCCCGGGATCCGGCTGGTGCCGAAAAACTTCGGTTTATATTTCTGGCCGGTGATCCGCAAAAACAGCATCCAGAGGATGAACAGCACGATCACCCCCAGGAGGATAAATCCGATAATCTCTTTCATGGGCGTCGTGGTTTATTCGCGCGGTCTGCCGCAGCTGCTGCAGAACTTGGCCGTTTCACTTTTGAACTGGGCGCCGCAATAGGGGCAGAACTTCGCCCTTTTCTTCGGTGCGGGCGCGGGCTCCGGGGCAGGTTCCGGCTCAGGCTCGGGCTCGGGCACAGGCTTAGGTGCCGGGGCCGGGACGACGGCGGGGGCCGGCTTGGGTTTCGGCTTGGGCGCAGGGGCTGGGGCCGGGGCGGGTTCGGGTTCCGGCGTCGGGGCCGGGGCCGGGGCGGCCGCAGCGGCTTCATCTTCGTCGTCGAAGTCGTTGCAGGTGTCTATGTCCCGGTCCGCCAGATAGGGCCGGAAGCCCAGGATGCGGCGGTAGTGATCGGGGTCGGGATAATACAGCATGGGATGGGGCGTCATTGTGGTTTGACGCCTGTAAGTTAGCAAAAAAATCGACAGGTTCGGCCTAGCGGTCGGCCATTTCGACGTAATCCCGCTCGTCGGTGACGCAGCGGTAGGCCGGACGGATGATGCGGCGGCCCTCGAAATTGAGCTCCTCGTTGCGGTGCGCGCACCAGCCCACGATCCTCGCCATGGCGAAGAGCGGGGTGTAAATCTCGCGCGGGATGCCGATCAGGTCATAGACGAAGCCGGAGTAGAAGTCCACGTTGGCGCAGAGCGTTTTGTGATGGCCCTTGACGGCGTAGATCGTCTCGATGGCCACTTTCTCGATGCACTCCATGAACTCGAACTCCGACAGGCGGCCCTTCTCGATGGCCAGCTCCCGGGCCATCTCCTTAAGCAGGACGGCCCGCGGGTCCGACTTCGTGTAGACGGCGTGTCCGATGCCGTACACGAGCCCGGCGTGGTCGAAGGTCTCCCCGGCGAGCAGCCGGCGGATGCAGGCCGCAATCTCCTCCTCGTCGTTCCAGTCGCCGATCTCCTTTTTCATAAAGTCGATCATGTCGCAGACCTTGAGGTTGGCGCCGCCGTGCTTGGGGCCCTTGAGCGAGCCGATGCCCGCGGCGATGGAGGAGAAGGTGTCCGTGCCCGTGGACGAGGTCACGCGCACCGTGAAGGTGGAGTTGTTGCCGCCGCCATGCTCGGAGTGCAGGATCAGCAGCAAGTCCAGGGTGCGGGCGTCCAGCTCCGTGTAGCCGGAGCCCTTGAGCATGTAAAGGAAATTCTCCGCCAGCGACAGGCCCGGCTGCGCGTCGCGGATATGCAGCGCGCGGCCGTGGTGATGGTGGCGGTACATGTTGTATGCGTAGGCGATCGTCGTCGGGAACTTCGAGATCAGCTCGATGCTCTGGCGCATCAGGTTGTCGCGGGACACGTCGTCCGGATTCTCGTCGAAGGTGTAGAATTCCATCACGCTCCGGGCCAGGATGTTCATAATGTCGTCTCCCTCCAGCTCGATGATGTGCAGGATGGTCTTCTGCTCCAGGGGCATGTTCTCGAAGATCAGGTCCTTGAAGGCCTGGAGCTCCTCCGCGTCCGGCAGGCGGCCGGAGAGCAGCAGGAAGCAGATTTCCTCGTAGCCGAAACGCTTCTCGGCGATGATGGCGTGCACGAGGTCCTTGACCTCATAGCCCCGGAAATAGAGCTGTCCCTCGATGGGCACGATGGTGCCGTCCTTCTTGCGGTCATAGCCCACGACGTTGCCGATGTTGGTCAGGCCGACGAGCACGCCCGTGCCGTCTTCGTTGCGCAGGCCGCGCTTGACGTCGAGCTTCTTGAACAGTTCGGCGTCTATCCTGGTGCTCCCCTTCATGTCTTCGGAGAGCTTGTAGATCAGGTACTCTTTCTTCTTCCTGGTGGTCATAGCAGTTCGAGGATATGGTCCGTGAAGGCGGCAGTCCCGAGCGCCTTGCCGTCCGGCATCAGGCGGGCGAGGTCCGCGGTGGCATAACCCGCCGAGAAGCTGCGCTCCAGCGCGGCGGTGATGAGTTTTCCGGCTTCGTCCCAGCCCAGGTGCTCGAGCATCATCACGCCCGAAAGCAGGTTCGAGCAGGGATTGACGAGGTCCTTCCCGGCGATGTCCGGGGCGGTGCCGTGCGTGGCTTCGAACAGGGCGGCGCCGGTGTCGTAGTTGATGTTGGCGCCCGGGGCGATCCCGATGCCGCCGACCTGCGCGGCCAGCATATCGGAGATGTAGTCCCCGTTGAGGTTGAGCGTCGCGATCACCGAATAGTCCTCCGGCTTGAGCAGGGCGTTCTGCAGGAAGGCGTCGGCGATGCAGTCCTTGATCACGAGACGGCCGGCGGCGATCTCCGCGCCGAATTCTTCCTGCGCGAGCTCGTAGCCCCAGCGCTTGAATCCGCCTTCGGTGAATTTCATGATGTTGCCCTTGTGCACGAGGGTGACGGAAGGGCGGCCGTGGTCGAGCGCGTAGCGGCAGGCGGCGCGCACGAGCCGCCGCGTGCCTTCGCGCGAGACGGGCTTGACCCCGTAGGAGGAGCTCTCCGGGAAGCGGACCTTGCTCACCCCCATCTCCTCGCGCAGGAAGCGGCCGAATTTCTCCGCTTCGGGCGTGCCGGCCTCCCATTCGATGCCGGCGTAGATGTCTTCGATGTTCTCGCGAAAGATCACCATATCCACCCGCTCGGGATGCCGCACGGGCGAAGCGACCCCGCGGAACCAGCGCACCGGACGCAGGCATACGTACAGGTCGAGACCCTGACGCAGGGCCACGTTGAGGGAGCGGATGCCCCCGCCGACGGGCGTCGTGAGCGGGCCCTTGATGCCGATGCCATAGCTCCGGAAGGCTTCCATCGTCTCGTCCGGGAGCCAGGTCCCGAGCGTGTCGAAGGCTTTCTGCCCGGCGGCCACCTCCAGCCAGTCCAGGCGCCGGTCGCCGCCATAGGCCTTGGCGATCGCGGCGTCCAGGATGCGGCGCATCGACGTGGTGACTTCGGGTCCCACGCCGTCGCCGGGGATATAGGGGATGGTCTTGATGATCATTTCGACAGGGTGTTGAGGGCGGAGCCGGCCCGGAACCAGGTCAGCTGCTGCGGGGTGTAACTGTGGCGCGCCTCGATGCGGTCCTGCGAGCCGTCGGCGTGGTGCAGGACCACCGGCACGTTCCGGCCGGGGGCGATGTCGGCGCACAGGACGTCGATCCTGTCGCCGGCGCGCACCCGGGCATAGTCCGCCGGAGTGGCGAATGTCAGGGCGAGCACGCCCTGTTTCTTGAGATTGGTCTCGTGGATGCGCGCGAAGCTCTTGGCCAGCACGACACGCACGCCCAGGAAGCGCGGTTCCATCGCCGCGTGTTCGCGGCTGGAGCCCTCGCCGTAATTGTCTTCGGCCACCACGATGCTGCCGGAGCCGGCGTCGCGCAGGGTGCGGGCCCGGGGGGCGACGGGGCCGGATTTGCCGGTGAAGGCATCCACGGCGCCCATCAGGAGGTTCTCGGAGATGTTCTCCAGGTGGCCGCGGTATTTCAGCCAGGGGCCGGCCATCGAGATGTGGTCGGTGGTGCATTTGCCCTTGGTCTTGATCAGCAGCGGGAGAGCGAGGAAGTCGCGCCCGTCCCAGGGCGCAAACGGCTTCAGCTCCTGCAGGCGCTGACTTCCGGGGTCGATCTTCGGGCCGGGGCTGCCGGGCTGCGGCGCCACGTAGCCGGAGATGTCGGAGACGAATCCGCGCGGCGGCAGTTCGGTGCCGCGCGGCGCCCGCAGCCAACAACCGTCCACGGTGTCGATGCGGGGGTCGAAATCCAGTTCGCCCGCGAAGCAGAGCGCCATCGCCATCGCCGGGGAGGCGATGAAGGCGTGCGTCTCGGGGTTGCCGTCGGCGCGCTTCGCGAAATTGCGGTTGAACGTGGTCACGATGGTGTTGCGGCGGGTCGGATCGTCCGTCTGCCGCTCCCATTGCCCGATGCAGGGGCCGCAGGCGTTCGACATCACCCTGGCGCCCGCTTCGCGCAGCGTGTCCAGCAGGCCGTCGCGCTCCGCCGTGGCCTTGACCTGGGCGCTGCCCGGGATCACGATCAGTTCGGCTTTCGGCTTCAGGCCGGCATCCAGGGCCGCCCGGGCCACGGAAGCCGCGCGCGACAGGTCCTGGTAGGAAGAGTTGGTGCAGGAGCCGATCAGGCTCACCTCCACCCGATGCGGGAAACGCTCCCGCGCCTGCCGGTCCTTGAAGGCGCTGACCGGACAGGCCGCGTCGGGCGTATAGGGACCGTTGAGATAGGGTTCCAGTTTGGAGAGGTCGATCTGCACGACCTCGTCGTAGTACTGCTCGGGGTGCGCCTGCACGGCGTCGTCCGCGCGCAGCTCCGCGCTCAGGGCCGACGCCATCGCGGCGACCTCCCCGCGGCCGGTAGCCTTGAGGTATTCGGCGATGTGCACGCCGAAGGGGAAGATGGAACTGGTCGCGCCGACCTCGGCGCCCATATTGCAGATCGTGGCCTTGCCGGTGCAGGTAAGGTTCTCCGTACCGGGGCCGAAATACTCCAGGATGGCGTTGGTGCCGCCTTTGACCGTGAGCAGGCCGGCAAGCTTGAGGATGACGTCCTTGGGCGCGGCCCAGCCCTTCAGCGCGCCGGTCAGGCGCACGCCGATCAGGCGGGGCATCCGGAGCTCCCAGGGCATCCCGGTCATCACGTCCACGGCGTCCGCCCCGCCCACGCCGATGGCGAGCATACCCATACCGCCGGCGTTAGGGGTGTGGGAATCCGTGCCGACCATCATTCCGCCGGGGAAGGCGTAATTCTCCAGGACGATCTGGTGGATGATGCCGGCGCCGGGCTTCCAGAAGCCGATTCCGTAGCGTGCCGCGGCGCCCGCGAGGAATTCATACACCTCGGCGTTCGTCTTCCGGGCCTCGGGCAGATCCGCCTCCGCGCCCTGACGCGCGCAAATCAAGTGGTCGCAGTGGACCGTGGTCGGCACGCTGACGGCCTCGCGGCCCGTGCTCATGAACTGGAGGAGGGCCATCTGGGCGGTCGCATCCTGCATCGCCACGCGGTCGGGGCGGAATTCGCCGAAGTCCTCCAGGCGCCGGAGCGGCCGCAGCGAAGCGGGATCGTAGAGGTGTGCGTACAGGATCTTCTCGGACAGCGCAAGCGGCCGTCCTAGCAAACGCCGGACAGCCGCCACCTTCTTTCCGTAGTCTTCGTAAAAAGACCGGACCGCCTCCAAATCAAACATAAGGAAACTCTGCTAACTAACCTTTTCGTGACAAAGATAGTGAAAATTTTGATTAATAAAACATTTTTGTCAAACTAATTGATATTCAGATATGAAAAAGTTTTGAAACGACTATTTCCCCTATTTTTATTAATAAACGTCAGGTTTTTGCCGCACAAAACTTACAATCCGTAACCATAATGTTTTTCAAGTAAATACATTGCGCTTTCCATAGTTTTTTTGTACCTTTAGCAACTATTTTACATATACTGAACGCTATTACACATTAATAACTTTATTTTCAAAACATTGGAGGAAACCCATGAATAAGATCAAAAATCTCGCGGATCTCCGCAAGATCAAAGAGGGCATGCAGGGCAGGATGTCGATGCGTGAAAACAGCGACTCCTCCGAAGCCATCATTCAAATCAAGGTCGGAATGGCCACCAGCGGTATAGCCTCGGGTGCGAAAGAGACCATGAGCTACCTCATCTCCGAGTTGGACAAACGCCAGATCAAGGCGCTCGTGATGCAGGTCGGCGATATGGGCTACAGCTACGCCGAGCCCACCGTCGAGGTCACCATCCCCGGCAAAGATCCCGTCGTTTTCGGAGATGTCAAGATCCCCCGCGCCAAGGAGATCATCGAGAAGTACATCATCGGTGGTGAGCTGATCGAGGGCATTCTGCCGGCAAACTACAGATCCATCTAAACCTAACCCACAGTAACGAACATGGCTGTCAAAATGCACATCCTCGTTTGTGGTGGTACAGGTTGCACCGCAAACGCCAGCCGTGAGGTCATCGAGGCGCTCAACAAGGAGCTCGAGGCCCACGACCTGACCGATTTCGCGAAAGTGGTCGTCACCGGCTGCTTCGGATTCTGCGAAAGGGGTCCCATCGTCAAGATCATTCCCGACAACACCTTCTACACCCAGGTGAAGCCCTCCGATGCCAAGGAAATCATCGAAGAGCACATCATCAAGGGCCGCAAGGTTCATCGTCTCCTCTATGTTGCTCCCGATACCAACGAGAGCGTGTCCGACTCCAAGCATATGGAGTTCTACAAGAAGCAGCTCCGCATCGCCCTGCGCAACTGCGGTTTCATCGATCCCGAGAACATCGAGGAAGCCATTGCGCGCGACGGCTATGCCGCCCTCGCCAAGTGCCTCACCGAGATGACCCCCGAAGAGGTCATCGCCGAGGTCAAGAAGTCCGGCCTCCGCGGACGCGGCGGCGCCGGCTTCCCGACCGGCACCAAGTGGGAGATCGCTTCCAAGAGCCGCGTGGGCGAGCAGAAGTACGTCGTCTGCAACGCCGACGAAGGCGACCCGGGTGCATTCATGGATCGTTCCCTGCTTGAGGGCGACCCGCACTCCATCCTCGAGGCCATGGCCATCTGCGGCTACTGCATCGGGGCCGACAAGGGTCTCATCTACATCCGCGCCGAATATCCCCTCGCCATCCACCGTCTGCAGGTCGCCATCGCGCAGGCCGAAGACTACGGCCTCCTCGGCAAGGACATCCTCGGCACCGGCTTCAATTTCGAAATCGAGCTCCGCTACGGCGCAGGCGCCTTCGTCTGCGGCGAGGAGACCGCTCTGATCCACTCTATGGAAGGCAAGCGCGGCGAGCCTACGTTCAAACCGCCGTTCCCCGCCCAGTCCGGTTATCTGGAGAAGCCTACCAACGTCAACAACGTCGAGACCTACGCCAACATCCCCGTCATCATCAACAAGGGTGCTGACTGGTTCGCGAGCATCGGCACGGAGAAATCCAAGGGCACCAAGGTGTTCGCCCTCGCCGGCAAGATCAACAACGTCGGCCTCATCGAGGTCCCGATGGGCATCACCCTCCGCGAGATCATCTACGAGATCGGCGGCGGCATCAAGGGTGGCAAGAAGTTCAAGGCCGTCCAGACGGGCGGTCCTTCGGGCGGCTGCCTCACCGAGAAGCACCTCGACACCCCGATCGACTACGACAGCCTCGTCGCTGCCGGTTCGATGATGGGTTCCGGCGGTATGATCGTCATGGACGAGGACGACTGCATGGTTGCAATCGCCAAGTTCTATCTCGGTTTCACCGTCGATGAGTCCTGCGGTAAGTGCACCCCGTGCCGCGTCGGTAACCGCCGTCTGCACGAGATCCTTACCAAGATCACCGAGGGCAAAGGCACGATGCAGGATCTTGAGGAGCTCAAGAACCTCTCGAACGTCATCAAGGACACCGCTCTCTGCGGTCTCGGCCAGACTTCCCCGAACCCGGTTCTCTCCACCATCAACAACTTCTGGGATGAGTATGTGGAGCACGTCACCGAGAAGAAGTGCCGCGCCGGCCAGTGCAAGGCCCTGAAGAAATACATCATCGATCCCGACAAGTGCAAGGGCTGTACTGCCTGCGCAAGGGCGTGCCCCGTCAGCGCAATCACCGGTACCGTCAAGAACCCGCACGTCATCGACCAGGACAAGTGCATCAAGTGCGGTACCTGCTACGAGAAGTGCAAATTCGGTGCTATCAGCATTAAATAAGGGAGGAATACAATATGGATACTATCAAATTGACTATAGACAACAGAACAGTGGAAGTGCCCAAGGGTACTACCATTTTGAAAGCTGCTGCACAGATGGGTATCAAGATTCCTACCCTCTGTAACTTCGAGCTCGAAGGCCTCGCCCTCAAGAACCATCCCGGCGGATGCCGCGTATGCGTCGTAGAGGTAGCCGGCCGCCGCAACCTTGCTCCTGCCTGCATCACCGAGTGTATGCCGGATATGGTTGTGAAGACCAACTCTCTCCGCGCCATCAATGCGCGCAAGACCGTCCTCGAGCTTATGCTCTCCGATCACCCGAACGACTGTCTCCAGTGCGCAAAGAGCGGCAAGTGCGAGCTTCAGGCTCTCGCTGCCGAGATGGGCATCCGTGAGATCCCCTACAAGGGCGCTCAGTCCAATTACCCCATTTCCCTTTCTCCTTCGATCGTACGCGACGAGAACAAGTGCATCATGTGTCGCCGTTGCGAGGCTGTATGCCACGAGTACCAGACCGTAGGTGCTATCGGCGCTGTTGACCGCGGATTCCCCGCAGTGGTTTCCACCGCATTCGGCGAGGATCTGATCGACACCAACTGCATCTTCTGCGGCCAGTGCATCGCAGTCTGCCCTGTGGGCGCCCTCACCGAGGT
>JAEEGG010029132.1_pt1 | contig 10331 bp, 9 predicted proteins | sample 9134161 | NCBI WGS metagenome assembly JAEEGG01 (sample SAMN16246543, study PRJNA631951) | gut metagenome | biome: gut microbiome; feature: rumen; material: CR-attached | host: Bos | place: Iran: Karaj | collected 2018-10 | reverse complement strand
AGAAATAAACACGATAAATCATAAAGTTATATGAGCGAAAAATTTTACTTTTTTAAGTTAAAAAATATAAATACTATATGAAACGTATTGAGTTTCTGTGGAATCAACACTTTTGCTGAACAGAGCCTAAGTTTTTCTGTAATTCATTTTTACAGATGTCGGATAGACGTATTTAGTTAGTTGTAATGAACGGTCATATAACTATGAAGTGAAGCGAAATGTTAAAGTCTATAGGTATCGGAACTGAATTATTTCACGAATTAATTGAAAGCAACAGTTATTACGTAGACAAGACTTCTTTTATTAGAACCGTGTTTATGGAAAACAAAGCGGACGTGATGTTCATCACCAGACCGAGACGTTTCGGTAAAACGCTCACCATGTCCACCTTCCATGATTTTCTGTCTTTGAATATCGAAAATCCCGGTGATGTATCACTTCAGGAGAAATGGTTCAAGGACACAATAATCTTGGCTCTCCATAAAAACAAGTTGGAAATAATCATTAATCTTATTTAGAAATATCAATAATCTTTAGAAAGAAATATTCATCATCGTTAAATCCATATGCCTTTCTTCTCATTGTTTTGATCTTGTTGTTGAAGCCCTCAACCCTTCCTGAAGATATATTATATCTTGCATGGGAAATTATTCCTTTGATGTGTTTTTCCAGGAAATCAGTTTTGTTGAAAACAGGAAATGGACTCTGACAGTCAGAAAGAAGTTGTAACAGGCAGAAAAGAAATTAGAAGGAGAAAAGCCACTGTATCTCGCGACTTGGGAACATGATAATCAGAAGCGTTGTTTTCAGACTTTCTATTCCAGTTGCACAGTGCGAGGATATCCAGCCTGTTATAGTTGATGTAAAAAGGGTAACGGGGTGTTCCAGATGAAAATTCAAGGCGATCCGAATTAATTTTACAAGGTGATCCTTTTTAGCTACAACCGAGGCTAAAAAGAGTTTGTTCAGCTGCTGTTCTGGGTTCTTGATTATAAGTCTTGCATTTAGGTAAGAATAGTTTGAAACAGGGACTAATAGGCATCAGATAAGTGCGAGTGGATACTATGTGTTCGAGTAGCAAAGTAGTCTGTTCTGGAAGCTGGCAGGAATCGTCGGGCAGACAGGATGATTGAAGCGTTTTTTTAATGATCTTATTTATTATTTAACATAATACCTATTATAGGAAGTTTGAGATAGGTAACTAGAGTTGATGAGAGTGACAGACACAATGGTCACAAGGCACTTTTATCCTGTGACTTCAGATTTGACTATATTGATTATGGAAATAATTATGGGAAGTTATACCGAAGACTCATCTTCATTTAATCCTGCTGTCACCGATGTTAACCTTGTGTGTCACGAGATAGCGATACCAAATGACGAAGCAAAAAAACTCAGAAAAAGTAAATCTGTTTCTGATTTTGCAAAGTTTCATGATCTTGCACTTGAATCAGGAAACACTTGTATTTCTAAAGTTACTGGTATGAATTTAAACGAAGGTTCTCTTGATAAACTCTGGACTGATTGCTTTGCTAATTTTTGCACAAAGCAACTTTTGACAGAAGATCATATTGTAACTGACAAAAGAATCAAGTGGTACATGGTTTACACGTTAGAAACTGAATCAGGCGTTGTATTGGACACATCAAAGGTATCTCTGAATCATCTAATAAGTGATCTTTCATTAAGGAGGAATTCATGAAAACTCTTGCTATTACAAATCAGAAAGGTGGCGTTGGTAAAACTACGTTGGTCGTAAATTTAGCTCAGTTTACAGCTATCCAACATGATAAAAAAGTAGCTGTCATAGATCTTGATACTCAGGGAAATGCTTCATGGACTCTAGCTTCTGATATTGTTGCGAATGTTGGTGATATCTTTTTCGGTAACAGGATTGAATTTAATGCTTCAAGAAAGCTTAACGTAATTTCTTCAGATTTCAGACTTGCAAACATTGAAAAAAATGATGTTGTAGAAATTGCAGATAAACTTAGCAAGATTAAAGCAAGATTATCTGAGCAAGGAGTTGATTTTTTCATTATAGATACACCTCCATCAATGGGTAACGCACTTGTTAGCACTTTATTAGTTACTGATTATGTTCTATGTCCGATTGAACTTGAAGCATATTCGCTTCAAGGTGTTAAGAAGATGAGAACTGTTATCGGCAATGTAAAGACTCGCAATACAGCTCTCACTGAATTAGGTTTACTGCCGTCTCGTGTAGACAACAGAAATCATAACCATCGTAAGCAATTAGCTGAAATACAGCAGGCTTTTCCTGAACTTGTTTGTCCGTACTCAGTATTTCAAAGATCCAGCATTGCTGACGCCGTATCTGATAGAAGTTGGATAGGCTACAACAAGAAATCTAGCGCAAAGAGAGCAACAACAGAACTTGCCAGCTTAACTAACTGGGTACTGAATAAGATTGAACTGATACAGGAGGTTTAATGATGATTGATTTTAATGATTTGGGAAGTCTTTCAAATCCCAACACAAATACTGGTGCAATGGAAATTGATATCAATCTGATTGATGAAGATCCTAATCAGCCAAGAACAATATTTGATGATGAAACTCTTTTAGAACTTGCTGAAACAATAAAAGATCGTGGCGTTAAATCACCGATCTCAATTCATAGAATTGACAATGGAAGGTACATGGTCAATCACGGAGCAAGGCGGTTGCGAGCAAGTAAACTTGCAGGAAAGACAACAATTCCTGCTTTCATTGATGATGATTACAACCATACGGATCAGATTATTGAGAATATCCAACGGGATAATTTAAAGCCTATGGAAATAGCCAGATTCATTAAAGCAGAAAAAGACCGTGGATTGAATCAGAAGCAGATCGCTGAACAACTGGGAAAAGGAGTTAAATGGGTATCTGATATTTTAGGTTTACTCAACCTCTACCCTGCTGTTTTAGAATTATTTGAACAAGAAAGAATTGATAATTATGTTACGGCATCAGAATTGAATCGCTTATATAAGCAGAACAAGGAGATGGTTGAATCTTTTCTTGAAGATCTTGAAAACGAAGAAACAGTTACAAGAAAGGATGTCAGACAATTAGCTAAAGTATTAAAAGACAGCAATGATTTTCAAGTATATTCAGCTGTCAAGGATAGCATTGTTTCTGATGTTCTTGTTGGTGATGATTCTTTGCATGAACCAGAATTTGAGGAGGAAGAGACTAAAGAAAAAGAAATTACAGAGAATAAAGATACATCAGGAGAGCCTGAATTAGAGCAACTTGAAACGCTTGATAATCTTGATGCTGAACCGGGTGAAGATAAATCCTTTGGTAAAGTGTTCAAGACTGTTAAGGAAATAAGATGCAACTGTGATGCTTTTGGCACTGTAACAGTTGTATTCAGGGAGGCTGAAATTGAAGGAAACATCGTTGTTTTAACTGATAATGGTGTTAAGGAAATCAAAGCTGAAGAATTAAAAATTCAATCTATCAAATACTAAAGACACACAAGACCTTTTTTGAGGATACTAATGATTACACATAAACTATCTTTAGCTCCGTTTGCGGAGTATGTCCCTTTTACAAACCTTTATGACGGAAGGCAGGCTAAAGCCTGTCTTGTAAAAGGATGGAAAGATTTACACAGTAATAAAGCTAAATATACGGTAGATGAATGTCCTGACAATACATGGATTCAGAGACGTTTACGAGTCCGGGATGAATTAGGAAATTATATATATTGTGGCTTTATTATAGTTGATGTTGACGATCAGCACTGGGGCGATCAGGTGATGAATCGCATCAAAGAAGAAGGAATTAAATGTCAGGCAAGAAAAACAAAAAACGGTTATCATTTTATTTTTCGCTTTGTTCCGGATCATTTTAATGCTGCTACCTCAGACTGGCTTGATGGTCTGCAAATTAGTGAGCCTGCGGAAAGTTCTCACCAGAAAACATCTTTTGTAATTGATGAAGTTGTTGACTATAAATTTAGCGAAATTGTTCGCCATATAGTTGATGTTAAAGGTAACTACATAGGTAAAGTAAAACATCGCTTCGACAGGGTTGTTATGCGAGACTTATGTTATGACGAATCTTACAGTTTAGATGAGCAGCAGGCACGAAATAAGAAGGAAAATTTGCCTGAATGGTTTCCTGCCTATGACGATATGCCAGATTGGCTGATTCCTGTAAAAACTAAACAAAGCAGAATTCCGGAGGGCATTATGTTTTATAAAGAAATTGAGGATATGATTAGTTACTCATCATCCTATGTAGATAATAAAAATTTTAATTACTCTCAATTCTTCAGGTGTTTGGATGAAGTCTTCAAGTACAAACTTGTTGAATATAGAAATGGAGAAAAGAATTTATTCATATACTCAGAATCAGACGGATACTATCAGCTTGTTTCAGATAATATCTTTATGGGCATCATTGATAAGATTCTGCTGAATCAGCCTTATGGTGAGATAAACGAGACAAAGGAAAAGGCGAAGAGCATATATACTCAGTTCATGCGTAATCTAGATCCTAATTTTTTATGCAAAGATGAGGAAATGGATGGTGATGAAAATCTCGTTAATTTTCAAAACGGTATGCTCGATCTCAGAACAGGTGAACTAAAGCTGCATTCACCAAGATATTTAAGTTCTATACAAATTCCCTGCAAGTGGGATACAAGTTCAGATACTTCAGAGCCTGAAGTGTTTATGAAATACTTACGGCATCTTACCAAAGGACTTCCTGATCAGCAGGAAATTATCACTATGATATTGCAATACTGCGGATGCTGCATCAGTAATGTTCCTGTTCATAAAACTAAAGGGGCGTTGATTTTTCAAGGTGTGTCAAATGCAGGAAAGTCACAGTTATTCAACATGATGTTTGACTTGATAGGTAGCAAATACAGCATACCAAGCGATTTAAAGCGTTTGACTACAAGCAGATTTGCAACGTCTTCATTGTATAGAAAGAGACTCTCAGGAAACGCAGATTTACAGCATGGTGCTACTATTGAATCAGCTGACATTTTTAAGAGTCTTACTGCCGGAGATATTATTGAAGGAGAAGAAAAGTATAAAGGGATGTTCTCATTTGTGTATCGTGGAGGACTGATATACTGCTGTAATGATTCTCCCCAGTTTGGAGATGCTGATCAGGCTTTATACAATCGTCTCTTTATAGTGCCTTGTAATAATGTAGTTACAGCCAGCGAGAGAGATCCTGAATTACAAACAAAGTTCAGAAAGGAATATCCGCAGATTGTTAAGCTGATGCTTCGTGAGATGCTAAAACTTAAAAAAAATGACTGGAAACTTTACGATCAAGGTTCTGTTGCAGCTTCAAGAAGAAACTATGAAGATAAGTCTGACAACATGAGAGACTTTGTAGAAGTTGCAGTTGTTACAGAAAAAATTAAAGAAGATTATCAGCGAGTACAGTTTTGGTACGATGCTTATGTATCATACTGTAAAGAATACAGGTATCCTGCAAACAAAGTGTTAGGAAAGCAGAAATTCACGAAAAGATTTGAGACGGTTGCAAAATGTAAGAAATTAAAAGGTACTAATGATATCTGGGTATTTAATGTTTATCCAACACCAGCCGCACTGAGGTTGGTTGATAAGATGTTTTAATAACCTATAACTCTATAAAACTAAAGCGAACTGTGGATTACACAACACAGCTCGCTTTTTTTCAATCAAATACTACAGAGAATTATAGATCGTTTTTTTAATAAAAACAAAAATAATTTTAATTTTTCAAAAATGGCGGTAAACACCTCAAAAATGGCGGTAACACCCTCAAAAATGGCGGTAAAGTCCCCAAAAATGGCGGTAAACACCTCAAAAATGGCGGTAAATTTTTATTAAAATTCTTTACTTTTCAAATAGTTAAGCAATATTTACCGCCATTTTTGACCTTATTTTTTGAAAAAAGTATTTCGGAGAATCAGATTTAATCCAGAAAAAAGTTTTTCGGATTTTTATGACAAAATTGGCGGTTATAGGGTCTAATTTATTGATTTATAAGGATTATTCACCGCCATTTTTGAGCTTTTAAAAATGGCGGTAAAAATGCTGTAGCATGGTCTAATCTATTGATTTATAAGGATTATTCACCGCCATTTTTGAGCTTTTAAAAATGGCGGTAAAAATGGAGGTTCTCAAGCTGATTAGTGTTTTATAGCATAAACAACTGAAGCAACAATGATAGCTAGAGCAGCACCAGAAACAATGCTTGCCAGTATAATCAATTCGTTTCTGAATCTGTTTTTGGACTCTTTCTCTACCCTGCTTGTGTAGGCTTTAATTAGCTGCTCTAATTTTGCTGTTTCAGAATTAAAGCGGTCAGAGATTTTCTCCAGAGCAATGTTAACTCCGGTCAGGACAGCACTGTTTACATCCTTCCTAGTCTTCTCTGTGTCTTCCAAAAGCTTGATACTTGAAAGGTCGAGAATGGTTTTTGTTGTATCCTGAACAGCAGCATCCATATTCAGAGAAAAGTTGTCAGTAATCTCTTTTATCATTCGCAGATCTCGCTGACGGTTCTCTTCAATTTCCCTGATAGATTTTTTTAAGTCTTCAAGCAGAAGAGATTGAAGATACCAAGCTACCATAGATGGATCATCACTTTGAATTACTACATCAAACTTGTTTTTAAGATCCACTAACAGCTCTTCCTTTTCTTTAGTTGTTAACATGAGAAAGGTCCTCAAAGTCCGGCTTGCTGGATGGCATCATAAAACTTTTTCTGCATAGTGTTGATACGATGTTTAGCCATCAGCCGGATAGATCCATCTTGCCTTGAATCCTCGAAAGTCTGCCCTGATTTTAGGAGGAGTTCTAGATCCTTTCCATATAGTTGTTTATCCAAGTTTGGCAGATAAACCTTATAATCTATGAAATCTTTGACACTATCATAAATATCAAGCTCAGTGAAACTTTTACCCATCCATTCTATAGAACCGTTGTACGAGTTAAACCAGATAGCAATACGAGGTCGATACTCAGAATTGCCAAAGGTGCTTAATAAACCCATTACACCTTGCAGAGTATCGTTTGAATCAGACCCTCCACTTAGTATAGTGTGAAAGTAAGGCATACAGTCATTTTCAATAAGATACTGAACAAGTTCACAATCCTTTATATATTTATTCAGAGGAATGAAAGTTGACGCACCTGAGTCAACAACTACAGAATCGCATTCAGTATTAAAAATCTGCTCTACCATTACGTCAAACTGAGATGCATCAATAACTTGTTCCTGCAATAAAGAAATAATTTTTACATTAAAAGCTTTAAATCTATTAAAGGAACGATTTACAGCATCAGTATCAATGCATAATACTTCTTTATCTTGTGATTTTAGATATTGTGTAAGTAAAACTGAAACCAGAGTTTTGCCAACACCACCTTTTCCCTGCATTATAAAATGAACATCTTTAGTCATATTTATTTCCCTACCCATTCATCAATAAATTTAGTCGAGTCACCATCCCAGTTATCAAACGTAGGAAATTTAAAATGCTTTTTATCATTGCCATTATCGGGCTTATTCTTTAAAGCATCTGAGTCCTGATTTGTTGAAACTGAGGATTTATTTTGAACTTTTAGATTAGCTGAGCGCTCACTCTTAGTTTTATCACTGGTATTCTTTTGAATCTGAGGAATCTGAGAAGTCATTGAATGCTTCCCAGAATCTATATTTTCAAACTCTTCTCCCTTTATCCATGATTGTACTGAGTTGCCATGTAACAGGTGTTCTCTCACAATTTTGACAAAAGAACTGTAAGGAACAGTAATTGCTTTTCTATCTGTTAGATAACTCCAGATAATCGTGAGCTTATAACTGCATTTAATCAGTTTAATTATTACATCTTTATTAGCTAATACTTCAGTTAAATACACAGCGCCAGCAACAGTTTTCTTTTTAGCCGATAAATCAGATTCTTTGATGTAATTACTTTTGAAATCTTCAGCACTTATAGGAGAGTTACTTGTAGTATTCATTTGTATTACCAAAATGATTATAAACGGATTATGATGAACAATTTTAGATTATATCAATAATAAAAACAAATAAATAATGTATAATTGTATTTAAACAACAAAGAATGAGTGTAAATGAATTTAAGTAAATTAAAATAATTATAAATAAAATTAAAAGAATTTGAATGAGTACAAATGGATTATCAGACTATGTTTAAACCTATTATTATCATGTGAAACTGAGGGCAAGATAGGTGTTTGTAGATCCACAAACACACGATCTACATTCGCAACTTTCGTCGCTCAAAGATTTATCTTGCTCTGCGAGGCTAGAATGAAAACTGAAAAAAGAAATCTTCCGTGTTTGGTTAGATGCAGATTGAGTGCATCAGAACTTGAAAAACATAAAGAACTTGTAAAGTCTCTGAACATCACTTCACAGAAGTTTTTACATCTTCATGTACTCAACTACAGACCATCGACTGACGTTCGTCTTTCTTTGGTTCTAGACTTACTAAAGTACATTGAAAAAGCTAACGAAATCACTCGAAGGATGAAACTCTATATCGAAGCAGATCCATTTGATCCTCCGGCTGAAGTCAAATACTGGTCAGCTGATACTGTTGCAGTTTTCCATCAGAGACTAAATGAGCTTCTCACTAAAGACATTCATCCAAGATTGGAAGATATCTTTTCAAAAGATCCTCATATCAAGCTAATCAGAGAGGAGGTCAGAACTGTTGATGCTGAACTGTTTGATAAGGTTATACATTTCAGAGTGAAGCCAGAAGAAAAGGAAATAATCAAAGCAAACGCTGAAAATTGTAGACTATCAGTCTCCAGTTACGTTCGTTTAATTGCGACAGGTAAGAAGCCTCAATCAGTTGATAGTCTCAAAGCCGGTTCCGGCATGGCTAAAGTTGCAGGCGATTTGGGACGTATCAAAGGGATAATGCACTACTGGATGGGAACAGAATCAAAAATAGAAAAATTACCAGAAAAAACTAGAAATCTGATTTCTGAAAATGCAAGAGAGTCTTTAGGGAACAAAGTCCTCGCTTCAAAAATAATGCAACAATTTCATTACATGATTAGTTAATTATGCTAACAAAAGAAATCAAAATGAATGATACCGGAAAGAGCAGTTTTGAGCGTCTGGTAGATTACATAACAAATGATCAAGGAAATGAACTTAGAATTCAGGATGTAACTATAACTAATTGTAGTTCTACTGATCTTAAAGAGGCTGTAGGTGAAATTCAGCTTGATCAATTACAAAACAAAAGAACTGCAAAAGATAAAACACTTCATGTTCTGTTAAGTTTTCGTGCTAGCGATGAAGCAAATCTAACACCTGAGTTGCGACAAAAAATTGAGCAGGACTTCTGCGAACAAATAGGCTTTGGTAAGCATCAGCGTATCAGTGCTTATCACGGAGATACAGATAATCCGCATATACATATCGCTATAAACAGGATAGATCCTGAAACATTCTCCATAAATAACCCAAAAGGATTATGGGCAAAAATGGCGAAAGCTGCGGAAGCAATCGAAAAGAAGTATCAGATTAGTATGCTCAATCATCGAGGAGAAAAAACACATAGTGAAAACCTTGTAAATGATGCAGAAGCCATGAGCAACGAACAAACATTGTGTTCGTACATTAAGAGTATTGAAGCACTGAAGAAAGCACAATCATGGGCAGATTTTCACAGGATATGCAGGGAACACAACCTCACGCTTAAATTACGAGGAAACGGAATTGTTTTTACTGACGGAAATATTTTCGTAAAGGCTTCAACCATAGATCGCAATTTTTCAAAAGGAAAACTGGAAAAACTGTATGGAAAATTTATAGATGATGAACAATCTTCAGAATTTGAACAGTCACAAAATGATATTTCAATTTCAAATAATTTGAATCAGGCATCCAGTCAGGATGATCAATCTTATGCAAACAATACATATAAAAAAGGTAAACCAAAAGAATCGCTCTATACCGATGAGCAGAAAAAACTCTTTGACGAGTTTGTGATCCAGAAGGAGCAAGTCAGCTACCAGAAGAAAAAGGAACTTTACTTCAGCGAAACGAAGCAACAACTTCACAGACTTGTCAAACAGCGTGAAAAAGAATTCAACTTAATTCGCACCAGTCGTATGCCATCTTCAGTTAAAAGATATATGTATCAAAAGCTGAACAGCCAGATAGCAAAAGATCGCCAGATGTATATATACGCAGAGCGATATATGCTCAGAAAACTCCGTGAACAGGCTACATGGAAAGGCTTTTTACATACAAAAGCTTTGGAAGGCAATCAGACAGCTATAGAACTGCTTGAAAGTAAAAAACAGCAG
>JAEEGG010029130.1_pt1 | contig 10332 bp, 8 predicted proteins | sample 9134161 | NCBI WGS metagenome assembly JAEEGG01 (sample SAMN16246543, study PRJNA631951) | gut metagenome | biome: gut microbiome; feature: rumen; material: CR-attached | host: Bos | place: Iran: Karaj | collected 2018-10 | reverse complement strand
AGTATACAAGGATGTTTACAAGAAAGGAAGAAACGGAATGATATACATAGCAGTATGCGACGACCAGATAGATCATATGAAAAGGCTGTTTCAGAAAGTTCAGGCCGTATGTGAGAAGATTCCCAAGCGTTTTGATTGCCATGTGTATGACGGTTTTCTTTCTGCCGAAAGAGTCATAGATTTTATGAGCACTCGACCCATCAGTATTCTATTTCTTGATATCGAATTAAAAGGTATTAACGGCTTTGAGCTTGCCTCCCGGATAAATGAAGAATATCCTGAGACTATAATCATATTTGTCTCATCGTACGAGAACTATGTTTTCAAATCTTTTGAGTACGAACCTTTCCGTTTCATAAGGAAGTCACATCTTGACGACGAGCTGGAGCCTGCGCTGCTTGCCGCCGTTGACAAACACCTTCGTGCCGGAAAGACATTTTTGGTTGATTCAACATCAGGTAAACTTGAGATAAGGCATAAAGACATTTTATATTTTGAAAGCTCTCATAATTATCTCGTCGTACATACCGTAGGAGGCCGCAACTATTCGTTTAGGAGCACATTGACGACGTTAGAAGAAAAGCTGAAAGGCGAAGATTTTTGCAGGATCCACCACGCTTACATTGTGTATTTGCCGAGTATTAAGCGTATCGAAGGAAGCGCAAGCGTAATTATGAAAGACGACACCACGCTTCCGATCAGTGCAAGGCAGAAAAACGTTTTCAAAGAAGCTTATATAGAATACACAAACCGGAGGTTTGCAAAATGATCGAGATCGCTGCGTCTTTAATAGATTCGTTTATATGTATTTGGTTCATTACAAGCTTTCTTCAATTCAAAAAAAAGAAATTGATATTCGCACTTGTTGCAATACCGGTATATTTTCTCGTGACGCTCATTTGTGATGAGTATCTTTCCGGATTCAATGTTTTGGCGTCTTTTGTCTTATTAGTACCGGCGTTGATATATTCTTTTCTGATTTGTGAGCGCCATTTCATAAAAGCGGTTATTGCATGCAGTATCTATAAAATTGTTTTTATTATCAGCAGTTCTTTGCTATTCACAATAATATCGTCATTGATCGATGATTTCGGAGTGTTGATGCAAGGATCAGATGCAACGGTAAGGATTATATATATTGCGCTCCATAAGGTAATTATAATATCTGTATTCAGCGCAGTACTGACAATATTTAAGAACTCAACCATAAATGACTTGGTGACCGGTATAATAGTTTTCGGAACTTCAGTTGTCACAATAGTTGGACTTGGTTCGGCGATGGTCATCATCGCAAAATCAAATATACAGTTTAGTCATTTAAGCAGCATTCTGTTGGTTAGCGCGTTCGTGTTGATCAACGTCGGCGTCTATTCTTTTGTAAACCGCGTAAAGAAGCTGGAAAAGCAGAAATATGATTTACAGTTGATCAAAGACAGATATGAATATCAAAACAAAAAGTATCAGGACGCGGTAAACATATGGACGCGTATAAAGCAGATGCAGCATGATATGAAAAATCACCTTATCATAGTAAAAGAAAGATTGGATTCGGAACGATATGAAGACTGCAAAAAATACGTTGAATCGCTGATTCCGAAAACCACTAAGATCGGCAATATCGTCCATACCGGCAACGACATTCTTGATTATTTGGTGAACACAAAGCTCTCAGTAATGGATAACGTGAACATATCGGTTTCCGGTGTCCTTACCGATCTTTCAAGCCTTCCGGAGACGGATCTCGTATCAATATTCGGTAATATCGTCGACAACATTGCTGAGGCGATAGAACCGTTAAATGAAAGGCGTGTGGAACTCCTTTTTGCAAAAGAAGAAGAGAATCAAATAATGATATTCAAAAACAGCGTATCTTCTTCAGTGCTAACAAACAATCACGAGCTGAAATCGACAAAGAAAGATAAGGAATCGCACGGTATAGGACATGTTATCGTTGAAGAGATTGTAAACAAGCTCGGAGGGATAATCAATTACAGCGAGGCAGATGATATGTTCTCGGTTCAGATAGTGTTTCCCATTAAAAAGTAATTAAAACAAGTTGAAATGACATATTAACCGTCAAAACAGGGATAACTGTAACATAATTAGGGATAAATGTTGAGCGCGTATAGCGCAAAACTATTTATCCCTATTTTTGATTGATTATCCCTTGGTATTTAATTTAAAACATTTGTATGATATAATTTGTATGCAGATGAAAAAAATATCAAAAAGGCAACTAAATATGGCAAGAATAGCATTGATAGGGAAAAATTCCATTGAATATATATCATTGCTCATAGACATCTGGAAAAATGGCGATTGTGTCGTTTTGATTGATTGGCATATTCCATATCAAACCGCGATTGAAATGATGAAAGAAGCCAATGTCAAAACATGCTATCTCCAGGACGGTTTATGGGAAGGAGCTCATTTTGACGACGATGTAGATATAACTGTTTTTCGATATCCAACTTCAAAAGAATTGACATTTACGCTACCAAGCCATATATATGAAAAATTTAACGCGAATTATAGCGGGTCGGAAGCTGTTATTATTTATAGTTCGGGTACTACTGGTAAATCGAAAGGTGTCATTTTATCACATTTTGCCATTAACACGAATGCCGATGCGATAATAGAGTATATGAATCTTTCAATAAGCGATTGTATTTATACGATACGTTCGCTTTCTCATTCGTCTACACTAACCGGTGAATTACTTGTGGCTTTAAAAGCCCATACAAAACTTTTAGTAACTTCTTCTGCGGTGCCGCCACGGTATATATTGGATACAATAACGAGAAATAACGTTACTATTCTATGCCTCAATCCAACTCTTCTTTCCTTCTTATGTGATGAGCTTTCGAGGAAGCCATATTGTATTTCTTCTTTGAGAGTGATTTACAGCAGTGGGGCGATATTGAGTGATTCTATATATAAAAAGGCAAAAGCAGCGTTGAATAACACGCCTGTATACAACGCTTATGGCCTTTCTGAGACCTCGCCGCGTTTAACTGTGCAGACAAAAGATTGTTGTGAAACGAATTCAGTAGGCCGGCCTATCCAAGGCGTTGAAATTGCAATTATTGACGAAAATGGCAAAATGGTTTCCTCTGGAGAACGAGGTATTGTTCATGTAAAAACTCCATGCTTGTTTTCAGGCTATGTGATTGGTGGTTTAAAGCACACGTCGTTATGCGATGGATGGTTTAATACCGGCGATATAGGGTTCTTTGATGAATTCGGCGAATTACATATAGTTGGACGCATTGATGATGTTATCGTCTGCGATGCTCACAAAGTGTATCCGATTGACACTGAGCGCCGAGTTATGGAAGTCCCCGGAGTTATCGACTGTGCTGTGAGCAAATGCACATTTAGCGGTGTCGATATGATTGGATGCATTTATGTGGCACGGTCGGATTGTACTATGGAGATTATTAAACATTTGAAGAAAAACCTTTTGCCATATGAGATTCCCAAGAGAGTATTAGCGGTTCAATCTATTCCATACAACAGTCGCGGTAAAAAAGACATGCATCAGATTGAGGTGACTTTGTCTAAAAATGTGCAGAAAGAGTTCTAACTATGGAAAATAACGAGATAAGGTCAAATATAATCCGCATGATATCAGATCTGTTTCCTGATTCGGGTATAGATGCCGACGTTATTGAATACGTGGATTTGATTGATGATCTCGGGATGGATTCTGTTTCGTTTATTTCAATCGTGATAGAAGTCGAATCACTTTTTAATACTATTGTACCGGATGATATGCTTTTGCTGGAATGCTTTAGAACCGTTGATAAGATTTGCGAAGTTGTCAAAAACGCACTAACACAAAGTGATTGCGTTGAAAACATATCGGAGGATTCCATATGACCAAACTTGAACAAATGCTCAAATATGTCTCTGAGCACAATGATTTTTACAAAAAACGCATCAAAGAATATGGAATCACTAATCCGTTGGATATTACACAATGGCCAATTCTTACAAGAAAAGAATTGCAGGAAAATAGGTATAATATGTTTTCCGACGGATATAAGAGCAAATATTTCAACCAACAGCTGCGCCGTCAATCATCGTCTGGCTCAACGGGAGTCCCGGTAAATGTATATTGGGATTATAAGGATTGGTATGCTTCCAATATGTGCCTCTGGAGGAAAAGAAAGGAATGGTATGGTATATCTCCCCATAACAAATATGTTGTTTTTACTTTAAATTCGTTTAATCTTGAGGCAAATTGTTCATCGGTTTATTACATTCAAAATCCAAAAAATGTATTGTCCGTAAATGTCTCTCTCCTTCAAAACGAAAAACAGTACAAAGAACTCGCTTTGGTGATCAATAAGTTTGACCCTGATTGGTTATATATTCAACCATTCATGTTGAATATTTTAATGCAAACATACAATAAATTTGATATAGAAAGTCCCAAAGCGTTAAAGTATATCGAATCGGTTGGCGAAATACTTACGCCGGATTTGCGAAAACGGGCAACGGCTTTTTTTGGCGTACCCTTGGTAAATATGTATGGATCAGAAGAAATGAATTGTATTGCGTACGAGTGCCCCAATAAACATATGCATATCATTAGAGATAACGTTTATTTAGAGACGGATACATTGGATTCTGATGTAAATGCGATTATTACTAGCTTAAACAATCATGCTATGCCTTTGATACGATATGCACAGGGTGATATTATAAACTATGATACACTTCCTTTGAGGTGTGTTTTCGAAGAGAGCAAAAGCATAATTAAACTAATCAAGGGAAGAGAATTAAGTATTTTTACAATAGGCGACCACCAATATGGATTGTCAACTTTTGTTTTACTTGAAATCATAGCAGAGGCTAATAACTTGTTTGATGATATAATCAAAGAATATCGTTATAAATATGTAAAAAACGAAAACAAACTTTTACTGTATCTTGCTCTTTATGAAAAACGTGTTGGATGGTATGAAAATATAATTAAAACACTAAAAAGCATCTTTCGCCGCAAGGTGAAATCTTCAACGGTTTTTGAGATTATTATATTAGACAAGATGCCGGCTCAATGGCAATGCCGTAAAGATGTTGTTATGGTTATTTAGTTACTCTTGTTTTATCGATACAATATTATTTATTGAGATATATAGTTCTCTTTGTTGACCATGAAAGGATTGAGCAATAATGAATGATGTCACTCCGGTGTATAAATGTTTTATTGTGAATGACAAATTCTATTGTTATGATACATTCACAAACAGGATTTTAAGCATATCTCAGCAGCACTTTTATGAATTAGAGATTCTGCAACGTGTTGGAGTGCAAGAATATATAAAGAATCATTCAAATAGTGAGGTAGCAAAAGACATCGTATCTTTGCTTGATAAAGGATTTTTAAACTGCAATTATATTGAAACAGTATCTCATCCTGATACTCTATATGTAGAAGATGCCTGCCTGCGAGGAATATATGACATGACATTGCAAGTCACTAGGGACTGCAATTTTAAGTGCCGCTATTGTTCATTTGCCCGTGAACATAACATAGATAGAACACACGAAAACTTAAATATGACTTGGGCTGTTGCAAAAGGAAGCATTGACTTTCTTTTTGAGCATTCAAAAGATTCAGAAGAAGTATATTTATCGTTTTATGGCGGAGAGCCATTGTTGAACTTTTCGTTAATAAAACAAGCCGTGGAATACATAGAAGGGTTATTCAGCACAAAAAAAGTTGTCTTCAATATGACCACTAATGGCTCAGTGTTATCTGATAAAATACTTGATTTTTTGATGATGCACGAGTTCCGCCTCCTTATTAGTTTTGACGGTCCTAAAAGTTTTCAAAACAATCATAGAAGATTTTATGCAAACGGAAATGATACTTTTGATGTTGTTATGACTAATGTTCGTCGAATTATGAACCACAGTGAGTATTTTAAAGACTTTGTGCGTTTCTCTTCTGTGTTATTGAAAGACGAGCCATGCGATGACATACTGTCTTTTTTTAAAAGATTGGGTATTGAAAGAAATCAAATAGAATATACTTATGCAAACATGAACGGAATCGATTATGTTGAAAGCCCTTTTCTGACACTCGCTAAAGATAAAAAGACAAAAAGCAGTAACAAATATGATATTTACCTTGACGATATTGTGACAAAAAACTTCATTGAACACATGGAGAATAGAATATCCGAGCATACATATTTTCCCAAAAAGTGGCATCATTCAGGGCCGTGTATTCCATCTGTAACAAAGATTTTTGTCAATGTTTATGGCGACTTTTTTCCGTGCGAAAAAATAATTGAATCGCCGATATCGAAGATAGGATCGCTAAAAGAAGGCTTGGATTTAGATAGAATCACGCAGCAAATGAATATTGGCAAAATATCTGAAAAAAGATGTAAACAATGCTGGGCTGCAAGATTTTGCGAAATATGTGTAATGCGATGCATCGATTTAGAAAAAAATGCGTTTAGTGATTCCCTAAAAGAAAATGTATGTAAGTTTCAAGAAAAAAACATAGAGGATTATTTAAAATATTATGTTTCAAAAAAACAGTTGTGAAATAATAATAAAAAATGATGTAGTTGTAACTTTTTGATTTTAGCCTTATTAGTATAATTGCTAACGGCTGGCATTGTGGTTATGTTATTATGTTGTTGTGGTTCGCATTTCTTAGAAGAAATGATAATGCGAAATATAGTAATTACCTAAATGGGACAGTTCCCGAGTCAATCTGCATTCTCGAAGAATGAGGACCATCCTATAACTTTGCGAATCTTTCTCTTCTCAAAGCCATTCTAAACCGGCATAAATACACAACGTTTAATTTCATATCATAAATCTATTATAAGGACTACGTAAATGAACATTTTCGTCTTTTCCTCTTCAAGAATAACAAGAGCAGTTGTATTTAATATTGAGTATGTTCTTAATGTGAGTATAGATAACATTATTGTTCTGAAAGAGAATCATGATAATAATGATTTTCCTTTTTCGCAGAACAGAATACTGCTAATCAATAGTTTGGCGGATGCATTATCATTTAGCGATATCGTAATAGTTATAGATAATGGGAAAATTCCAGAAAATAGAATAAACAGAATAAAAAGTTATACGCTAAAAAATCATAAACGGCTTGTCTATATTCGCGATAATAAAAGTAATCAAGAAAAGCAGTTGGCTGGTAAGTGCGATTTCATTCACGCTTTCCCAAAAATTATAAATGTTGGAATTGGCGACGACTCATTATCCTATTATTCGGAAATATATCTTAATAAATATTTTTGTAAAAACAATATAAAAATATATCAAAGATTCACACATTTCACTAGTGAAATTATTAATATTCTTAATAATGAATCGCTTCTTAACCCAATTATACTTATGGAGACTGAGATAAGTAAGGTTGAAAAGCCAGAATTGTGCATATATAGTTTATTCTTTAATGACATTTATTCGATGATTGATTCTTTAGACTATATCACTTCTTTAAAGCCTGATTTGATTATGTTTAATGGAAACGCGCGAATAGATGAGCAGTTTGATCTGGAAACCCTTGTTAAGTATAGACTTGGGTGTAGCACCATCGTAGTTAAGTCAAAGTATATAAACATACAGAAAGATGAGAATAATTGTAGATTGATTTTATGTAGAAATAATTTGTGTGAGAATTGTATCGATGGAGATGGTTTTGACACTTTTTTTGAGCGAGAGTTTAAAAGATGTTTTACATTTCCTGATAACATATATCTCATTTAGGATTCTATTTTTAAACAAGTTGATAAAGTGGGAAATTAATAAAACATAATATATTAGGAGATGGTTTTATGAATATCACAAAAAACAATTATTCTGTGATTGATCTTGTTGTTAAATCAGGATGTAGTTGCCTTTCGTGTCCATGTAACGGAAAGAGCTCGAAAACTGCCGATGGTGCTTCCGGATCGCAAAATGATGCCGGAAAGGAAAAGAAACTCAATAACCCTTCTGGATGCTCATGATTTATTGTACGAGGATGTGCAAGTTTTATAACAAAACAAACCTTGCATGACCCAAAAACTGCACTAGAGAATGTGCTGAATAGGATTAAACATATTTCCCACTTTATCCTAATCATTCGTGGAGGCGTTTTATGAAAAAGCAAAGCATATTTAAAACATATGCTACTAGCAAATTTATGTTTAAATCTGTTTGGAGTAAGCGTGGCGGAAAAAAATACATATTCATGAAATCCATCGTTGCATTATGTGATTCGTTTGTTCCACTTGTATATGTATTATTTCCGGGTATGATTATCGATGGATTGCTTAATAAACTACAAATGCCATATATAATAGGATATGTGATAGCATTGTGCGGGCTGCCTATTTTGAATGAATTGTTTCATTTGTTTATAAATAAAAAAATAGTAAAACTTAAGCAAACTCTTGACTTGGGTTTTTCTGTCGATTACTATAATCACATTGCTGATATGGATTTTGAACTGAATGAATCACCTGAAATACAAACGCTAAAAGGCCGCGCGCAACAAACATTAGAGTCGTCGGTAACCATCGTCGATTCTTTATTAAGTTTAATTGCAGCATTTGTTCGCTTGATACTTATCGCAACGGTAATAATAGCAATGAAACCCGCGGTGATTGCCATTGTAATTATTCAGGTTTATATTAATTATCGCATATCCAAGCGACTAAATATAAAAAGCCATGAGGCTGATATAGCAACATCTTCATTTGCCAGGAGAATCTATGCATGCACATGCGTATTTGATGATGATGATTATGCAAAGGAACTAAGGCTATTTAATTTAAAGGATTTTATACTTGAATTATACAAAAAGAATAAAAACGAAGAAAACACTATTTGGCTTAGACACAGGAACAACCAGTTTATCTCTCACGCTTTATCAGTTTTTATAAATAACACTCAACAATTCATTGTTTATGGTATATTAATATATGATTTCGTATATAATATGCTGCCAATTGGTCAGTTTACAATACAACTTTCAGCTGTTTACCAATTCTCAAATGCATTAAATACTCTTTTCACATCATACATCGAATTATCAGGGAGAAGTTTGAAAACTGATGAATTAATCAATTTTATGTCTATTCCTAAAAAGCAATTTCTTTCTGGGACTAGATCTCCAAACTTTACAAACAAATCCATCATTGAATTCAGAAATGTGTCCTTTAAATATCCCGGGAGTGATTCTTATGCGTTGAAGAACTTTAATATAACTATTAGTTGCTCAGAAAAGCTGTGTATAGTAGGAGAAAACGGTTCTGGCAAATCCACTTTCATAAAACTCTTGACTCGACTTTACTTTCCAACAGATGGAGCTATTTTTTTAGATGGTATAAACATTAACGAATTCGATTATAAACAGTATCAAGAATTGTTTGCACCCGTATTCCAGGATTATCAATTACTTTTTATGTCTTTACGAGATAATATTGTGCTATCCAAGAAAATTGACAATCAAAAGTTGGACAGCGTATATAGCGATAGCAGATTAAGCCCATTAATCGCTTCATTAAAACATGCTGATAATACACAAGTGTATAAGTGGGAATGTGAAGATGGATTCGAGCCATCCGGCGGTGAAGGGCAACGAATAGCAATTGCAAGAGCGTTATACCACGATCGGAATATTTATTTGCTTGATGAACCAACGGCAGCTTTGGACCCAAATACAGAGTTTGAATTATATACGCAATTTCATAATATAATACAGGATAAAAGTGCGATTCTTATAACGCATCGGCTTTCCGCTGTCCAATTGGCAGATAAAGTTGCTGTGTTTAATGATGGACAAGTTGCAGAGTACGGCACACACGCTGAGCTTTACTCAAAGGGTGGAATATATACAGAAATGTTCGACAAACAAGCGAAGTTCTATCGTGATAGCCCAACCGATAATAATTCTAACCCTTCTCACGCTGTTTGAAGAAAAATCTTTTGCCATATGAGATTCCCAAGAGATTATTAGCAGTTCAATCTATTCCATACAACAGTCGCGGTAAAAAAGACAGGCATCAGATCGATTCGGCCTTGTCTAATAACATGCAGAAAGAGATTTAACTATGGAAAATAACGAGATAAGGTCAAATATAATCCGCATGATATCAGATCTGTTTCCTGATTCGGGTATAGATGCCGACGTTATTGAATACGTGGATTTGATTGATGATCTCGGGATGGATTCTGTTTCGTTTATTTCAATCGTGATAGAAGTCGAATCACTTTTTAATATTATTGTACCGGATGATATGCTTTTGCTGGAATGCTTTAGAACCGTTGATAAGATTTGCGAAGTTGTCA
>JAEEGG010029129.1_pt1 | contig 10332 bp, 11 predicted proteins | sample 9134161 | NCBI WGS metagenome assembly JAEEGG01 (sample SAMN16246543, study PRJNA631951) | gut metagenome | biome: gut microbiome; feature: rumen; material: CR-attached | host: Bos | place: Iran: Karaj | collected 2018-10 | reverse complement strand
GTAAATGAAAGGAATATGTAATAATCGGGCGGTAAAGATCATGTTTGAGGCTGCCCTACTACCATGAGCATGAATGATTTGAATTCCTTCCTTCTTAATTAACTTGATAATCTGTTTCTGAATACCAATATCGAATGGTTTCTGTGTATCTATAACATAACAAATGATACCCATCTGAGATAGTCGGTGAATCATCTCACCATCAGTAAAAGAAAGACATATTGGGGTAATCTTAGCCTTATCAAGAAAATAGATTAAATCCATCAAATGGGATTCCCCACCTCCAATTTGTCCTTGGCGAATTACTTCTAAGACCCTTATCATATCTGTTTGATGATTTTTGCAGGTACCCCAGCTACCAATGAGTGGGGTGGCACATCCTTAGTAACAACAGCTCCTGCGGCAACCACAGAATGCTCCCCGATAGTGACCCCTGGCAGAATCACGGCATTCGCCCCAATCCAGATATCATTCCCGATGGTGACAGGTTTTGTCGAAACTCCTTGCTCATCGATTATCCTGTCAGGATTCTCAAAGTTATGATTCAGCGCTGTCACAGTAATCCCTTGAGCCAGATTTACATGATTACCAATGGTCACAGGCCCGATGATAGTATTATGCAATCCTACTCTGGTGTGATCGCCAATCATCACATCGCCCACCGCATTATTGATACAGGCAAACGATTCCACGACAGAATAGTCACCCAATGAGAACTTCCGATAAGGAGGCGTATCCATTCTCGCAGAGCGATGAATAACAGAATGCCTGCCCCGATGTTGGTAGAGAGGCGCCAACAATCTGATGAACCAACGTGGCCTCGTTTCCACTTGATTCATAATCACCCAATCAAGGAATTTCTTCCATTTGGGATTGCTTTTGAACGTTTCTCTGATGGCTTTGTTATTCATCACTTACACATTTATGACCACAAAAGTACGAATAATTATGTATAATTCCAAATATTTTCCTATTTTATACCTCAATAAATTAATTGAATTGACAAAGATCTTGTATTATATGACTCGTTCATAGGCTTGAATCAATAAATCTGTACATTTCGATACATTGTATTTGCTAACTAGCTGTTCCCTTAATTTGGGCTGGGTTGTATTATCGTTCATTGCTTGTAATACCGCCTGTCCAATATCATCAATATTGTACGGATCAACAAGTTGTACAGTACCTTCATCATAATATTCTTTTGGCCCTCCCAATTTTGTAATTACAATATTACATCCGTGAACAGCAGCCTCTAAAGCAACTAGTCCAACACCTTCATTCAAACTTGGTAGTGCAAATACCTTTGCACGATTATAAAGAGATATTAGTTCTTCGTCAGATACGAATCCTTTGATCTCAATGTTATGAGCATTCCCAATTAATGAACGCAAACTCGCTTCAGAAAGTGAGTTCCCAACATTTCCTACTAACATTAGTCTGAATCCATATTTCTTTGCAGCTTGTACAAGATTTGGAACATTTTTTCTTGGTTGGGTCATAGTTCCTGCAAACATGCAGAAATCTTCTTTAGGTATATTTGGGTTATAATGATCATTTCTATAAGAGAGAGGTATGATCCCGATTTTATTATGCTCAATCCCGTAACCATATTTCAGATAGTTCGCTTCATGTTCTGTTCTTGCAAAAAACAGTTTGATATCCTTTTTTATTTGTCTTAGTGCATAGTTTTGTGAAAACAATCTCAATTTGCCACATCCAATACGTGTTGCCATGCGGTATTTCCACATGGATGTATTAGTATCAATAATCGGAGAAAATACAAAATTTGAATTAATGCCACATCCCCAGTGTATTACATCATAATTCCATACACCCAACCCAAAAACATGAACAATATCAAAACTTTTCCAGTCATAATGCCCCCATGGGTTAATTCTCTCGACATTATGGCCTTTATGTTTTAATTCATTCAACCATATTTCTGCTTGCATTTTTATTCCATCTCCTTTGCCCATATAACAAGCTCCGGGATACATAATAAAAGCTATGTTCATAATGACTTATATAAGATTTGTTTGCAAATATAGTCTTTTTTTTGTAAAATAATGATATTTAATTCAAGTATTCCTCTTTTTTTTCTTTTTTTTGTGTATCTTTGCACAATAATAATATTCGGATGAGGATTTTATTCTTAGTCTATCACGGTTTTTCAGAGTATAGTGGAATTAGTAAAAAAATCCATTATCAGGTGAAGGGATTACTTGAGAATGGGCATGATGTGCGTCTTTGTTATTATGGTTTTGCAGAAAATGGCCATCGCTGCAGATATATAGATGATGTTGTTATCAAAGATTATGGCAAGGGAGCAATGGCAGCTATTCGACAGCGTATGAGTTATAGTTGTATTTATGATTATTGTGTTAAAGAAAACATAGAATTTGTCTATGCTCGTTGCTTCCAGAATGCTAACCCATGGCTTATCCGTTTTTTTAGAAAGTTGCGAAAAGCTGGTATTCATGCTGTGACGGAAATACCAACCTATCCGTATGATCAGGAATTCAAGCATTTTGAATGGAAAATGCGATTAGGACTAAAAATAGATCAAATATTCCGCAATAAACTTTATCAGCAAATGGATGCCTTAGTTACATTTAGCGAGGCAGATTATATCTTCGGACAGCGAACCATTCGCATCAGCAATGGTGTTGATTTTGACAGCATCCCTTTGCATCAACGTCCAGTTAACAATCTTTCGACTATTCATCTTATAGGTGTAGCAGAGGTTCATCCGTGGCATGCTTTTGACAGGGTAATGTCTGGCATTGGGGAATATAAAGGAGAACGAGAAGTTTTCTTTCATGTTGTGGGAGGTGTCCATCCCTATCGTATGAGTACAGATTTTGAACCCATAATTAATAAATATGGATTACAAGATAAGATCATATTTCACGGCCAGCTTTTTGGCGATGAGTTAACAAAAGTCTTTAATCAGTGTCAGTTCGCCATCGGCTCTTTAGGGCGTCATCGTAGCGGTATAACCGTTATTAAAACCCTAAAGAATCGAGAGTATGCTACCCGAGGCATACCTTTTATCTATAGTGAACAAGATTCTGATTTTGATAACCAACCATATATATTGAAGGCCCCAGCTGATGAATCTCCAATTAATATTCAACATATCATTGATTTTATAAATCATTTTACGATGAAACCAGCAGATATTCGTAATACTGTGGAACACTTGACTTGGAAAATCCAAATGCAACGAGTTGTTGATGAAGTTTTTTGATTTTTTCTTGGTTGTTTAATTGATTATTTGTATCTTTGCACAAAACAAAATGGTTATGAGGGTTATTAATTCAGATGAATTGAAATCTATTCAGTTAGATTTGTTACAGAAGACTGTTGATTTTTGTGAGAAAAATAGCCTTAGATATTTTTTATGTGGTGGAACACTTATTGGTGCTATTCGCCACAAGGGCTATATACCATGGGATGATGATATTGATATTGCCATGCCCAGACCTGATTATGATCAGTTTGTGAAGACTTTCAACCAATCGGAGAATTATTATCAAGTGGTAAATTTGGAAACTTGTTCTGATTATGAATATTCTTTCGCAAAAGTTCATGATAATCGTACTATTTTGAAAGAACTCCATTATCAGGGAACTGCTTTTGGGGTATATATTGATGTATTTCCTGCAGATGGTGTTAAAAACATGACTCAAATACGTAAAATAATGTTACTTCATAAATTTCTCAATACTAAGAGAGCTAACTATTTTAAACGAACAATATCAAAAAAAATAATTAATAGTATTGGCAAATTTTTGCTGTTGCCTTTCTCTGCCCGTAGGATTTCAACATGGATGGATAGCGAGGCACGTAAGTATGCTTTCGGCAGTGTGCCTATGGCAGGGGTTATTGCAAACCCCTTGGGAATAGGAGAAATGGTTGATAAATCTGTTTTTGATAGTGATATTTATCAAGAGTTTGAGGGGCGGAAATATCGTGTTCCTATTGGCTATGACACATGGCTCAGAAGTATTTATGGTGATTATATGCAATTGCCTCCTGAAGAGCATAGAGTAACCCATCACACATTTGAAGCATGGTGGAAAGACTAAATATCAAAATGTTTTTTTTATGAATATTGCATTAATTATTGCAGGCGGCTCAGGTAACCGTATGGGGCAGGACATTCCTAAACAGTTTATGTATGTTGATAATGCTCCAATCATTATTCATACGCTCCATTGTTTCCAACAACACCCAGATATAGCACTTATTGCTGTTGTATGTTTGACAGGATGGGAAACGGTATTGCAGAGTTATGCTAATCAGTATAATATCACAAAACTGAAATATATTTTTCCTGGAGGAAATTCAGGAATGGATTCTATACACAATGGAATCTATGGACTGAAGGAGGCTGGATTTGCAGACGAAGATTTGGTGTTGATTCATGATGCTGTTCGCCCTTTACTGTCTCAAGATATAATCAGTAGTAATATTGCAACGTGTAAGGCATACGGCTATGCTATAACTGGTATCAAGTGTCGTGAGGCAATCCTAGAAAGCCAAGACGGATTTTCATCCACTACTAGCATTCCTCGTGATATGTTAATTCGCACTCAGACACCGCAGACTTTCACATTGAAGAATATTATAGATGCTCATGAAGAAGCAGCATTGAAAGGTATAACCGATTCTGTGGCATCTTGTACTTTGTGTGCAGAGTTGGGAAATAGGGAAATGCATATAGTCCCAGGATCAGAGAAAAATATAAAAATTACAACAATTGAAGACCTTGAAATTCTGAAAGCCTTGATGCATACTTCAAAAGAACAGTGGTTAAAATGAAACATTATTGTGACGATATCCAAGATATATTTCATAAGGATCTACCCTGGGAAAAACTCTCAGGCACTAAAATTCTTATAACAGGTGCGACAGGCCTGATAGGCAGTACATTGGTTGAAGTCCTGATGTCTAATCCGCATCGTGATTATGTAGTGTATGCTTCAGGGCGAAATATGGAGAGAGCAAGGGCGCGTTTTGAGAAATATCTCTCCATGGAGTCATTTCATTTTGTAGAATATGATGTGATATTCCCCTTTCAGTGTGATGTTCAGTTCGATTACATTATTCATGCTGCAAGTAATGCGAGTCCCAACGCTTTCTCTATGAATCCAGTCGAGATTGTTAAGGCTAATATTTTGGGGGTATCCAACTTGATAGAATATGGTATAGAACATGGTATGAAGAGATTTTTATATGTTTCTTCTGGCGAAGTATATGGGGAAGGAGATGGGCATATTATTACTGAAAAGTATAGCGGTTATATTGATTGCTTGAATCCCCGTTCCTGCTATCCTTCTTCAAAAAGAACTTCTGAGACATTATGTACTTCGTATGCTTCTGAGTATGGCGTAGATGTTGTGATAGCCCGGCCTTGTCATATATATGGACCAAATTTTACAGAGGCCGACAATCGTGTTTATGCCCAATTTATTAGGAATATTCTTAAAGGCGAGAATATTGTTATGAAGAGTTCGGGTGAGCAAGTCCGTTCTTGGTGTTATGTCGTTGATTGTGTTTCTGCGCTTTTGTATATATTATTGAAGGGTATATCTGGAGAGGCATATAATATTGCAGATCCAAATTCTGTCATAACAATTAGGCAACTAGCTGAAATGTTGGCGGAGATTGGAGGATGTAAGGTTATTATGGATGTGCCCTCTGAAATGGAGAAAAGGGGTTATAATCCAGTGTCAAAGTCAGTTCTCTCTATTAATAAAATAGAAGGACTAGGCTGGAAAGTATCTGGGAGTATGACTCAGAAAATGAAGAAAACTGTGGACCATTTGTTACCTAATTTTATTAATTGTTAAGCAAGTGTTCGTAGAAGACTTTACATTTGTTCATGATAATATCTATGTCGAAAGATTTCGCTTTTATTATAGCAGAATTAGAGAACTGCCTTCTAAGTTCTTCATCTTCAATTAATTGACAAAGTTTCTCCGCAAAGAGCCTAGTGTCACCATCGTTTACAAGGAATCCATTGCTTGCATCATTAATAATACTTCTGGGCCCAAAAGGACAGTCAAATGCTACGCATGGTAAACCATGTTTCATTGCTTCAAGCAACACCAGTGAAAAACCTTCAAAATATGAAGTAACGCAACATATGGAGCTGGTTGCATATTCGTGACTGATGTTTGACGTGCAGTTATGAATATTCAAGTTTGAAATTTTGTGTGACTTTATTTGTTTTATCAGAGTGTTATACATGCGTCCTTCTCCGAAGATATCTAAATGCCAGTCTGCATGTATGGATGATACCATTCCCCAAGCCTCAATTAATCTTTCAAACCCTTTCTCCCATGCTAATCTACCCACGGCTATTACACGCTTTTGGGAACAATCGCTGTATTGGCTAACATGCATAGTTGAGAAGTTGGGAATTACTTCTATGTGCTTGGCCCGTTTCCATAACATTTTGTCACCTTCTGTTAATGTGACTATAGCATCTGCGTTTCGTTCTATAGTGCGAAAATAGATAGAAGTGTATATCTTTAAAAAAAGCCTGACAAGTAATATGTGTTTTGTGCTTGCATCGAATATCGTATTATATCTAGATTCATGACATTCAATGACTTTTTTTGCTCTGCATTTTATGGAACTGATGTAATTGGCTTTAAATCTGGAAACTCCAATCAGAATATCTGGGTCTACTTGTTTTACCGCATTCGTAATACTTTTCTTCAATAATTTGTTCATTTGCCATTTTACCCATAGCCTTTTGGGATATTTATATTTGTATTGAGAAAAGTATGGTATTTCAAGATTGATTTGCTTGATTTTATGAGATTTAGTGAAATGGTTTTCTTCGTTTGCATGCTGAAAACATGTGATAATAGTTACTTCATATCCGTAGCGTTCTGAAAGATAGTTCGCTTTTTCAGTAATCATCTTTTCTGTTCCACCTGTAACTGCTAAAGTGGAATAAATGTATACAATCTTCATAACAATGGAAACAGCCTCCTTACCCGTTGATAATAGAATGGACGAATTCTTTCTTCGAAAATGATACCATATAAATAACGTAAAGAAATATAAAAGTGCGGAAAATGCCTAAACAAATAGGATATGATTATTTGTTTTATCCCATTTCTGAAATATAAGTTTGGAACTTGTTTTTTTAAGGAATCAATTATATCAAATCTGTCAGATTTGTTTTTTATTTCATGTACAGTTCTTGAGATCATACAAGAGAATGAAATATTGACATCTTCTAGAAGTTTATCAAGTTCTTTTGCCGAGAGGTCCTTGAGATTAATTAACTCCCAGGTTTTTGCAATTGCGATACAAAAATCCAGTGCTTTCTTTTTGTTAAAAATAGTTGAAGCGGCGGTGCTGTGTCCATGCCTATATATATTAAGAAGCCATGAAGTCCTAATGCAATTGTTAGCTTTAAGATAGCATTCATGAGTAAAAGGCAGGTCTTGAATATAAATACCAGGAATGAACATCAGATCGTTTTTAATAAGAAAGTCTCTTTTATAAAGTGTGCGCCATACATAACACTGATATGGATTAAGATCTTGTAAGAATAACTCTTTACCGTTTTTCTTTTTGTATTCGAATACCGTTTGTTGTAATAGAGAAGTGTTTATTTGCTCAATTTCTTTGCTGGTCATATATAAAAAGTCAGCAACAACTAAATCAGCCTTCGATGTTAAGGCAAGATCAAGTAGTTTCTTTAAGCTATTATCTATAAGCAAGTCATCTGAGTCTAGCATTAGTATGTATTCTCCTTTTGCTTTAGTAATGCCGTTGTTGCGGGCAACTGAAAGCCCTTGATTTTCTTGATTGATAATCTTAATATTTTCGTGCAAACTGATAATGTCAGAAATCATTTCTATGCTTTTGTCTTTGGTGCCGTCATTTACAATGATGATCTCAGTGGTAGTATCATCCAATCCTTGTTTGAAAATACTTTCTACGCAAGGACGAATGTACTTCTCGACATTGTATACAGGGAGGATGATGCTTAAATCCATAGAGATTGTTTGGGAATTATTAATTATTCAGTTTTTTTTTTGCAAAATTAATATTATTGATAGAAATACCTCAATTTTTTTATCCAAATATAATTTATTTAATTTATTTTTATTAATTTTGTCACCAAAATATAATGTGTAAATCATATTACTAATAGTTATTGAGCGTATGAAAGTTTTGTATGTGTATGAACATCTGACTATCTATGGCGGTGTTGAGCGCATTTTTATTGAAAAGATGAACTATCTTGTCAATAATTATTATGATGAAGTTTTTTTGTTGACATATAATCAAGGTCATAGTCAAATGACATTTGAGCTAGATGAAAAGATAAAATACACTGATTTATGTATTATGACTTTTCAAGCTTATAAGTATCGTGGTATGAGAAGATTATGGGAAATGCTTAAACGCCAGTATCTATTTAAGCGAAAGTTACGTGATTACATCCTGTCTTTGGTGCCTGATATTATTATTTCAACTACCATTGGGCCAATAGGGTATCTATTGGAGATAAAGGGAAATGCTAGACTGATAATTGAATCACATGGAGGATATGATCATATAATAGATTCACTAAATAATTCTGTTTTAAATCGTTGTTTTTGTAGATTACAAAAGCATAGGATTAAGAAGGCTGATTGTGTGGTATCTCTTTCAGAGGGCGATGCTGCTCTTTGGCGAACATATCATCATAGTGTGGTAGTTATTCCAAATTTTATTCATTTTAGTGAAACAGAATCTTTTAGTACGTTGGAGAATAAACAGGTGATATTTGTCGGACGTTATACATATCAGAAGGCTATTCCTGATTTAGTGGAAATATGGAAATTAGTGAATATCCGTCATCCAGATTGGAGTTTGGAAATGTATGGTAAAGGGAGGGATGAAGATTTCTTAGATGATGTTGTTAAGCATAATGATTACAATATCAATTTACATCTTCCAACATCAGATATTCATAGGCGATTAGTTGAGAGTTCAATTTTTATCCTGGCTTCATACTACGAGTCTTTTGGGTTAGTTATAGGAGAAGCAATGTCATGTGGGTTGCCTGTTGTGGCTTTTAACTGTCCTTTTGGACCTGCCGAACAGATAAAAAATGGTGAAAACGGTTTCCTCGTAGAGAATCGTGATATAAAAACTTTCGCAGATCGGGTATGCCAGCTGATAGAGGATAAGGAAATGCGGAAAAAGATGGGGCATGCAGGAATTATGTCAGTCCAACGCTATAGGCCGGAAGTTATAATGCCAAAATGGAAGGAGTTGTTTGAATCGCTGGTTTCATGTTAAAGATGACAAAGTGTAATTATGGCATATTGGTACGACAAATATATGACGATCTACGGAAAATCACTTGATGAGATTCCTGAATCTGTACTTGATGAAATAAAGGGAAAGCTTAATCACCAACAGAGCCAAAATCCTTTGGTTTCGGTAGTCGTGATTGCTTACAACGAAGAACGGCGTTTAGCCGCTTGTTTATGGTCTTTGAGTGAATTACAGACCAAATATCCCATCGAGATCCTTGGGGTGAATAATAATTCTACGGATAAGACAGAAGAGGTGTTCCAACGTCTTAACCTTCCTTATTTCAATGAGTCAAAACAGAGTCCAGGCTTTGCTCGTCAATGTGGCTTGGATAATGCCAAAGGAAAATATCACTTCTTTATTGATGCCGATACGTTTTATCCTCCTCGATATGTTGATTTAATGATGGCTGAGTTATTGAAACCTCACGTGTCGTGTGTGAATTCTTTTTGGAGCTTCTATCCAGATGAGAATCATTCCCGTTTAGGGTTGTTTTTCTTTGAGCTAATCCGAGACGCATTTATGTTTGTCCAACATTTTAAGCGTCCAGAACTCTGTGTCCGAGGTATGGTATTCGCCTTTAATGCTGAATATGCCCGTCAAGAGAAGATACGTACAGATATTCGTCGTGGAGAAGACGGCTCATTAGCTTTGGCATTGAAGAAATATGGTAAGATTGCTTTTTTGTATAATAGAAAGGCACGTCCCGTAACTGGTTATGGTACCATAGGTCAGCAATCTTTATGGCAGAGTTTTGTTGATCATGTAAAGGTTCAAAGTAAGGGCATAACTAGAATCTTCCATTCGACGGATCACTATAAAGATTCAGAGGATAACCTTGTAAAAAAGTAATCAGAGATAGATAATCACAAAGAACGAGGCGATCCAGCCTAGGATGCAGAGCTGGATGAAGTGGTCCTTGACGAGGGATTTTGTGGGGGAGCCGCTGAGGCCGAAGACGATCATGTTCTGGAGATAGCGCAAGAG
>JAEEGG010029127.1_pt1 | contig 10332 bp, 5 predicted proteins | sample 9134161 | NCBI WGS metagenome assembly JAEEGG01 (sample SAMN16246543, study PRJNA631951) | gut metagenome | biome: gut microbiome; feature: rumen; material: CR-attached | host: Bos | place: Iran: Karaj | collected 2018-10 | reverse complement strand
ACTTTGCCAAACTACACTCCATAGCGGAAACTGCCATGAAGAATGGAAACTCCAAATTCAATGCGATTCTTGCTGTCGTACAACAGTAAGACAAGTACTCATGCCATGGGGGTGCTGAGTAGTTACATTGCTCGGTTATTCAACAATCCAGTCTGAAAAGCGTACTCATGTCAGAAACCCAAGTACTCATGAGACAACTGGGGTAACGGAAGATGATAAGGACAGAAGAACTATTCTACTGTTTCTGATAGTTGGGACACAGTAGTCATACGTTTCTTTGCAATCTCAACCAAGCGTCGGCGGATAGCAACGAGATGGAAATCGGCCTCTTCACCCACCCCCAGTTAATCATTTGTTATCTTAATAATATTAGTCAACGCTGACACCGTGAAAGGAACACCATTTTCACCTTTTACGACATCACCATCAATCATATAATAAGAAAACTTATCGTCGCCAAGACTGATGCCGGCCTCCCGACGAGTACTATCTATCATAAGGGTACCGTTCACCTCGGGGAATATAGTAATCCCCTCCAACAATTTCTTGTCGATGGTTTCAAGAACATGACTGAAGTTACTAACCACTTTATCCGTCAATGGACTGGCCTGCTCACCATCCCAGCCCTTTTCATATCCCTGATAGGTCTTCAGCTTGTCAAGAATGGCATAATAAGCCACTTGAGCCCCTTCGTCCACGCTGGAGGGTGTCTTTGATAACAAAGAATCCTTCAGCTTTAACACAAGCTGCATTCTCACCGTCTCGCTCAAATCTTTAAGCAGATTCCAATAGAGATGAGTCTCAACAGTTTCAGGATAAACATTCGTTACTGCCATAATACATATAAATATCGTTAACCGCCGCAAAGATACGAACAAATTTCCGAACCGCCAAACTTATGGGGAGAAAAAAAACGGTCAACGGAAGATGATGAGACAGGAGTACTCATGTCAGAAAAACGTACTCATGTTCTCATGTCTCAAAACGTACTCATGTACTCATGTCAAAAAAGTACTCATGTAACCCTTCACATGACCGTATACAACTGATACACAGACAATTACGATGAACAGTCTGTTTCAGAGTCCATCCGTCACAGATGCAAGCGGCTGACAAACCCGTCATCCTGGAGTCCTTTGGAGCCGCCATTCACCCTGTTTGGAGCCGCCATCCACCCTGTTTGGAGCCGCCTTTCCATTTGCTGACCTTGGTCAGCAATGCATAGACCAGCCACTTTCACCACATAAACCGCCGCCTCTTGAACACAAACCGCCGCCTCTTGAACATAAACCGCCGCCTCTTGAACCCAGAAAGCTCATTGGACCTAATGACCGATTGGGGTTAAAAATTTACCCCTAATTTCTCATAATTTGTTTCCAATAATAATATGTCACACAGATCTCACAGATCCCACAGATTCTTCTTTCCAATCAATTATATGTCACACAGATCTCACTGATCCCACAGATTTTCCTTTGCAACCATGACCGCTGAAATCATCTGTGAGATCCGTGAGATCTGTGTGCCCTTCATAATTTTCCCCTAATTTCTCATAATTTGTTTCCAATAATAATATGTCACACAGATCCCACAGATTTTCCTTTGCAGCCATGACCGCTCCATCCAGACAGCCCAAAACAGACCATTCACCGTAAGCAGATAACTGCCAACACGTTACACCACACGTGAAGGGAATTTTCGCACAACACTTCACGATAAGAGTACACGAGAACCGTTTTTGACAGGAGAACATCAATTTGACAGGAGAACAAGAGAACAAAGTACTCATGTCAGACAACCCTTTTAGCCTCTCAGCCTTCCCCCCCTTTCTTCACCCGAGGATATAACTGCACAAAAGGGTGACGTCATCGGCATCGACAGCGCCATCGCCGTTCACGTCGGCTATCCTGGCTTCTATCTCCGTGTACTCACGGCCAGTGACATAGGCAATCAGACGAGTGATGTCGGCCACGTTCAGCTTACCGTCACGGTTGACGTCGCCCACCTCGATGTACTCGCCGAAGCGCGACCAGGGGCCGCTTGCCCTGTATGCCTCCTTGCAGCCATGAGGCACCACCAAGTGTGCGCCGCCATAGACGAAGTAGAAGGCGAAGCCGTCGATGTCTGCTGGCTTCGGGGCAAGGCTATAGACGGTAAGGTCGCCCTCGGGGATGAAGATACCCGACGACGGGTCGGCATTCACGTAGGGGTCGATGGCCATCGAGCTCATGAACGTCAGGCTCTTTGGCAGCACCATCGTTCGAATCGGCCCTGAGAAGCTGTGCCACCCTACCCGCTTCACGCCTTCCTCTAAGACGACCGCCGTCAGCCGCCGACAGTTGTAGAAAGCGTAGTCGCCGATGGCTTCCACGGTGCCTGGAATGTGCAGCTCGCCGCTGATGGTGCTGCCGCTGAAGGCATGCTCGCCTATCTCAGTCAATCGCGTGAAGTACTTCAGTTCAGGGAACGCCCCTATCTCCTTGTTGTCGCGGAACGCCTCGCCTAACGACGTCACCGCCACCGCCTCATCTTCGCTGAGTTCGCCGTCGCCGTCGGTGTCCCAGTTGGCGATGCAGACGGCCTTCACCGCCGCGTCCTCAAACACGATGGTCTCTGCCATCGACAACACAGGGTTGCAGAGGGCAGAGACCATCATAATCAGGAATGTCTTACGCATAGGCAGACTTACATATTGTCCCACATGCCGCGGCCTAAAATAGAGCGCGAATCGGCATCGGGATCTTTGCCAGTTCCACTGCCTATATCATCACCATTACCGTCATCGTCTGGGTCCATCACCCATTGTGTTTTCTCGTTCGATGCCGCAAAGAACTGCTGCACCAGCAGCCTCACTGTCTTAGTAGTTGGTTTTACGTATGTACGTTTCATCGTTCTATGTCCTCCTTTCTGCTTACTTCACCACAATCTTCTTTCCGTTCACAATGTACAAACCACTGCCGAGGGCATTGAGGTTGTTGCCCACATACTGGCCTGCCATATTATAGACCTTTCCGTCAGTGGGCACGATGTCACCGCCATCCAGACGGTCAATGGCAGTCACCTCATCGCCATTCTCGTCGTACTCCATGATGCCGTCGTCGAAGGCAAAGGCATAGCGTGCGTTGCTACCGCTCGTCGGGAAGTCATCGTCATCGCGACCGTCAGCAAAGACAATCTTCAGCGTACCGTTCAGCTTATCGGTAGTATTTGCTTCTATAGACGGATAGAATGACTTATTATCTTCTACAATACCTAAATCTGATGGATTCTCACGATAGTACTGGCCATTGTGACCATCATAACCACTATAACTTGTTGCTGCCTTATATGGCACAGCCATGATGACACACTTATATGCCGACCATTTGTAGTCATTAACGTTGGTGTTGCGGTACCATTTCCCCTTACTCTGATAGAAACAGTAGCGCGGTAATTTCTGATCCCAGAATGTACCTACGAGAGCATACTCATAATCTCTGGTATTGTCGCCGTCCATATAAGTACAGTAGCTTCCAGACGGGGTGTCATTCGCAGCAACGACGACAGCCTCCTCATAGGGCTTAGAGAACTTCAGAGTTGATAGTTCGCTACCACTTGTTGAACCTAGATATTCGTAGTATTTAGCTCCGTGATTCAGGCAGGCTTGAGTCAGTTTAAACTGGTCGCCATAGCGTGTCATGATATACTCACCGAGGTTATAGCTCTTAATCTTTTCGCCCTTACGCTTGTAAGCCTTGATGATATAGGGAATACCACCGCGCAGGACGGGATCCGAATCACCAGTGCCAAAAGCAACTGTTTCTTTGATTCTACCTGCACCTCCTTGAGTACGGTCAAACTCTAAGTAGTGCCCAGCTTCGCCATTATACAAATTAGTTGTCAGTCGGAATGTTACCACGTTCTTGTCACCGCTGCGCGTACTCGTATGGCGTGTGACGGATTGAAGCTGGCGTATATCCGGCATCTTAGCCTCATTCACTACTTCCTCACCGTACTTACATGTGATTTTGTCAGTGCTTTTCGGTACACCGAGCCACTCACGAACCTGCTTCTTCGTCATGTCGTAAGGAATACAGAAGGTGAACCATCCGGCATCCACATATTCACGTGTTTCAGGGTTAACTTCGTCTGGCTCTACGTATGTGGCCTGACTCAGCGTGAACTGGTGCCAACCCTCGTAGTTCTCGAAAGTATAAACGCCTAAGTCATTGTTAGCGGTACCACCATTAGAAGAATTATAATTTCCAAGAGTCAGACCAGTTGCAGAAGTTGGGATATTCTCACCACCATTCACCTCTTGCTGACTATCGTAGTTAGCTACCCAACGGTTCCAAGTGATACCAGCAGTAGCCTGGTTGTAAGCGCGACGGAGCTCAGAGAATGTAGGCCATGTGATTTCATCACCGTTAGCATCCACGGCACCCGTCTGCTCCTTCTTAGAATATACCTTGGTAACATCGGTGTACTGCTTCTTCATCAGGTCGTAGCTGGTATCTCTCTTGTCTGCGACAGTAGCATCATAAGATTCCTGCGACGGGAAACGAAGCACGCAATAGTAGTTTGTGCCATTAACATACTTGTCACGGCAATAAGGCAGCGTACCGTCGAAACCACCCCAACCGTATAGCATGTTGGCGGGGAAGGCATTCTTGTAGCAGATAGGAGTCTTTGTAGCCAGCACATAGCAGTCGAAAACCGGGCGGTTCTGCGGGAATACGGTCTGTGTGGCTGTCAGACCTACAGTATTATCTGCAGGTGCATCGCCAACCTGCTTCAGATTAGCAGACAGGGTATAAGTATTCGGACCGTTGTCAACCAGCGTACCACGGGCATCGGTTGTGGTGATGTGCTCCACGATGGAATTCAAGAATGCTGCATTGTGAATTTTCTCGTAGTTATGAGGTATGCATATTTCTCTCAAGCTGGCCATACCTTCACAACAGCTTTCTGGAATATCCTTCATTAACGTACTTGTAGGCAGCTTGATGTCGCTGAGGTTAGCCAGACCTGCCCACGACAGGTTCATGTCGGCGTAAGAAGTTGTTCCACCACTTGTCGTAGTTGCCTTATTCACGAATACCGCATCTGCCAAGTCAATGCTGGTGATACCATACTCCGTACTCAGACCAACAGAAGCCTCGTCGCCGCTGGTATTCTTCCAGTGACCATTTGCATCTGTATGGTAGGTGGTCAGGTTACAGCCTATGTCTGCAGCATTCAGATTGCCAGCGAGTGTTACCGATGTCAAGCCCACCTTGGCAGGTGAGTAGATATTTGGATTACCTGGTGTCACAGATCCGCCGGTAGCCAGATAGCGAGCCTCGGCGAGCGAGCCAGCCGTCTTAACGTATGCCACACAATTGGTAGAGGTAGAAGAGATGACAGCCTTCAGGCTGGTCAAATCGGAATAATTAGATCCACATACAACAGCCTTGGTCTGTCCTTCCGGCAACAGGATGTATTCAATGTGTGTGTTGGTCAGAGCTTCAAGCATTTCATTTGTTATTCCGGTCGTACCTGACGTGTTGGCATATCTCAGATCAAGCACACGAGGACCATTAGTAAAGCTGTTGATAGCAGCTATGTCGTTAGCTGATATAGCGCCATTAATCTGAAGCATTTCTGTAGGTGTAGATGGTAAACCTGTAGAAGTGCAGGCAACGGCAAAATTACCAGGAGCATTTGGATATGCATATACAGAACCCTTACCAGTCTGTGTTCCTACCATCTCGTTGTTGATAGTTTCAATACGAGTAGAACCCGAAATGCTGGTGCTCGACGAGTTGACCTTTGTGGCGCTATTGCTGGTTATCAAGACGATGTCTGCGTCTGTCTTAACCTCAGGAACAGTCTCGTTATTTGTGTTCACATAAGTATGTGCATCCACCAAAGACAGCATCTTCTCGTAGCTTGCCTGATAAGCATTTGCAGCGGATGGAGCCTGGTTATAGACGTGACCAACGAAGGTTTGCTGCGTCAAGTTGTCACCTTGATCATCCTTTGTCTTATAGTAGGCGATGAACTCTGAGCAGGTAGCCAACTGCGTATTAGTTCCTGCTCCATCCTGAATAAGTGTTGTTCCGGAGCCAAACTGTGTATGATCCTTCGGCAGGATGAGACCCTTCACCTGACGGTCGTTTTCACGCATCCAGGTAATCCACTGATAGATAAGACCGTTCCCAGTTGTTGGTGTTGCACACAGGTCAGATGTTGCAGGCACATCGTACAAATCTACATAGTAGTAGTTCGAGCGCCAGTTCATATCGTTGTCAGGATTCTTACCGCAGAGAGCCTTCAGGTCATCAAGATTGAGATGGAGCTCATTGAGGGACGCGCAGGCCGCATCGAACTTAAAGGTCGTGCCCTGAGGATAACCTGCGTAGAGGGTCTTCATCAGCTCAGCAAAGTGACCTGCATGTACTGCATGTACGGTAGCAACACCTTTTGTAGCATCGTAAGTAATCTTACAATCGTTGCATCCACTCACGGTAGCATCACCTGAAGCGGCTGCCTCAGTGATATTGTCAGCAATATCTGTAAATGGGTGGATACGTGGGGAAGCGTTATTCACGCCATTGAAATTGTTAGTCACACTGATGGTCTTGTTGCCATCACTATTGAGAGTTTCGATAGGATTGTTGTCATTCTCATCATTCGTTGCATGAATGTGAATTAGGCTGCTAGTGTTCTGGAATTGTGTTGTGGTCAAATCCAGGCTTGTCAGCGGAGTAGCATTCAGGTAGATGTCACCCGTTACCTTTGCGGGGGTGGCGAAGCTGGTGATGGCAGTGCTGGCAAGGTTCAGTGCGCCTCCGAAATTCGTAGAACTGTTCGTGGTGAAAGTCCTGAGGCCTGTGCCCGACAGGTTGGTCGCCCCAGTAATTTTAGTCCCTGTAAGGTTAACTGATGTTAGGGAACTAATATTGTGAGCATCTAAACTGACAATGTCTGCATTTTTCACATCCAATGTCTGGAGCGAAGTACAGCCACTTACATTGACATTAGGACCTGTGCCGTAAGCACTCTTCAGTCCGTCAAAATTCAGATAAGTAATATTGGGATTTGAGAAGGAATAGGTGGAATTATAGTTGTTACCAGTATTGGCAATGGAAATATATACCGATTTGATGGAAGGGTTTGCATTGTTGATGGCAGTGATAATTCCTTTTCCATTTGTGTTGGCCGTACCGAACTGATGGTCGTAGACATATTCTCCAGGAAGAATGTCGATGGCATTGGTTCCGGCACGCACAATGCGTGGGTTCTGAAGTGCTGTTCCCAAATAGGAGTTGTCTTTTATTACCAGTATGTTCAGCTTTGTGTCTTCGTAAGAATACACAGCAGCCAGATTTCCTTTCTTATCGTTGTTTTGGAAGTGAGCCAAATCAGCGTTCGACCAGTTATTTGGCAGAATGATACGGTAAGGGATGTTATCTTCAACAGTATAGCTGTCGGCCACCGTGGGAGTCATGATTGATTCACTAAGGTCTAAGAACAGGTAGTTCGTCGGCTTGTTTGTCAGTGCACAGAAGTTGATATCTGTGGCGGTCAGGGCAACCCCGCTTGCCACCTTGATATAGAACGAGTTGCGCAGCTGCTCTTCATTTTCAAGAGCCTCTGCCAAGCCGCCAGCCTTGACTACCCATACGTAGTCGGCGATGGTGTTCTTTGTGTCGTCATATTTATATGTAGCCGGTTTTGATTCGTCTGCCTGGTTAGGACCAGTGGCAGTGCAGTCGCTCGATGGCGAATAAGCATAGTTAACATTTCCTGCTGCTTCTAATTTTCCAGCAAGTACGCTCGATACGGTCTGGTCCTTAGGCAGCACCAGCGAGGTCAGCGACGACGGCAACTGTAAGTTGTCAATAGATGCTCCGGTAGCAAGCGTTCCCCCCGAGAGGTCTATGCGAGTAGCACCTGTCATTGCAGCGTCTCCCAATACAGCTAGGTCAGCGTTTTTCAACTCGCCGATGACCGTCAATGTGCAGATATGGGACTGCCCTCCTGCAACGACAGCAGCCTTAGCTTCTGTAAGTAAGGTCGTCAAGTCTGAACCCAATGCATTGCTCATATTTATGGTAACATTGCAGCCTGAAACTGTGGATGCAGAAGGATAGAGAACTGTTGCGCCAGTAGGAACAGCAGAACTGATAGATGATTTTGTCACACCAGCACCAACGGTGGCACCAGTAAGATCGAGTGTTTCAAGACCTGTCAGTTTAGACAAATAAGTGACATCCTCAGAGGTCAGCGGACCAGAAATAGTCAAAGAGGTAACTGTTGCTAAAACAGCGTTCTTTTCCTCAGTTGTTGAACTTGAACTCAATTCGCCTTTGCCTATTAGATATGCCTCAAGCTGAGTTTGTAAATTATTAGAAGAGGTAGTTGTTACAGAAGCACTACCATCAAAATCGCAAAATGACGGATAGGTTACGAAAACATTGCTGGGAAGAGCCGCCTGTATTGTACTCTTAGAAACACCTGAGCCAAAAGTAACTCCAGAAAGGTCAACCGTTTTCAGGCCTGTCAGATTGCTCTTATTGGTGTTCAGCCATTCAACATCTGTTGACGTCAACTCACCAGTAATGTTAAGGGTTTCAATGTTGGAAGGGCTGTTGTTCTGTCCATACTTGCCGAGTTCTGTGCTGATATTTGTGCCGAGCGAACCTCCTGCAGCAGCCGTCATGTTGCCGTTGAAACGTACTATTACATTCCCTTCGGCTGCACCCTTAACGTATTCCTTTTCTTCTATAGAATTTACATATACGGTAGCTCCAGAAGGAACCGTTGTTTCTCCTGTAAGTGTTGTGTTAGTGAAATCGTAATAAGTGAAGCCAATACCACTCAAGCTGCCACTTGAGAAGCCAAAAGCCTTCAATGTGGTGCAATCACCCTTGACTGATGAAATATTCGCATTATTAAGGTCACCGAGTGAGGCATTCAGAGTGGTTCCATTGATACTATACAAGTTTATACCTCCATTTATTGCTCCATATGCTTGAAGTGCAGGAAACGATGATGGGTCGCTTGCATAAACAGAAGGAACAATAATGTTCTTTGAATAATTATTGTTATCGCCTACAACAATACCGGTCACACTCCAAAATGTAGTAGTTGGCATAGTGGCTCCAGAAAGGTCAAGAACGTAATCCTTAAATAGGCTACCGAGATTAGCGCCATCAGACCCTCCGCCATTTTCAGCATCCTCTGCTGTCTTACTGTAAATGGTTCCAGTAATTACAACCTTTGTAACACCTGTGAGATCTGATGGTTTTCCTGAATCCCAGTCAGACCAATGGCTGAGGTCATTGCGGTTAGCCACATTAACGGTCAGTGTGCTCCCGCTAATAACCCAAGTGGAACTACCGTAGAAAGTACCATTTCCATCCGTCGCCCACGCCCCTATCGAGACGCAGACACACGTCATTACAAAAAGTAAGAACTTTTTCATCTTCGTTAGTTATTTTATTAGTTGTTATTATCTCATACATACAGGCCGCTTCGCAGCGGCGGGGCAGCGTGACGCCAATCGTCATCGTGCATATTGCGTGTGCAAAAATACTACTTTTCCGCGAACCGACAAAACAAATCGGGTAAAATTTTCCGTAAACGTTTTCTTATTTGACATGAGGCAAGGAGGGGCGCCATCCGGGGCGCCTGAATTGGTCGCTTCGCCCGAAATCAAGCCCAAATTTCCGTGCCAGCCCGATGCAGAAAATAAAGTCCTTAAAGTCCTTAAAGTCCGTAGCCAGAAAAAGTCTGACCAGTGCGGCTGAAACATCACATTGAAAAGAAACAGGAATATACGGTTTGTCATGGAAACAAATTATGACTAATTAAAACTAATTTTACTCACGTCTTTAAATTAACTCTCAGGTGAAGGCCACATGTGGCCAAAATTAGAGCAAATTAAGTTAATTCGTTTCCAAACAAGGATCGTTATTCCCTTTCCGTCGACTGTTTCCCTTCAACGCAACATGTCGAAAAAGTCCGTGCCAGCCCGTGCCAGCCCGATGCAGAAAATAAAGTCCTTAAAATCCTTAAAGTCCGTAGCCTGAAAAAGTCCGTGCCAGTCCGATGCAGAAAAAAAGTCCTTAAAGTCCGTAGCCAGAAAAAGTCCGTGCCAGCCCGATGCAGGAAAAAAGTCCTTAAAGTCCGTAGCCAGAAAAAGTCTGACCAGTGCGGTTGAAACATCATATTGAAAAGAAACAGGAATATACGGTTTGTCTTGGAAACAAATTATGACTAATTAAAACTAATTTTCTGTTTATTTTTCTTTTGATTTTGAGGCCATACGCATAACTCTTACCTTTGCACCCCAGGCAACCCTCT
>JAEEGG010029123.1_pt1 | contig 10333 bp, 9 predicted proteins | sample 9134161 | NCBI WGS metagenome assembly JAEEGG01 (sample SAMN16246543, study PRJNA631951) | gut metagenome | biome: gut microbiome; feature: rumen; material: CR-attached | host: Bos | place: Iran: Karaj | collected 2018-10 | reverse complement strand
TGGGGACGCTCTCCTGTACGTATTGATGTTGCAGGAGGCTGGACAGACACCCCACCCTACTGTCTGATGGAGGGCGGAAACGTCATCAATCTCGCCATCGAGCTCAACGGTCAACCACCGCTCCAGACTTTTATCCGTCCGTCGCATGAGCCACATATCATCCTTCGTAGCATAGACCTCGGTGCCGTAGAGGTGGTGGAAACCTACGAACAGCTCACCGACTTCATACATGTGGGCTCTCCCTTCTCCATCCCTAAGGCAGCCCTTGTACTTGCAGGCTTTGCGCCAGGTAAGGCATCTACCCTTCAGGCACAATTAGAAGCCTTCGGTGGCGGTCTTGAACTGACACAGCTCTCTGCCATCCCTGCAGGTAGCGGTCTTGGCACATCAAGCATTCTGGCGGCTACCGTTCTCGGAGCCCTCAGCGATTTCTGCGGACTGGGCTGGGACAAAAACGAGATCGGGCATCGCACGCTGATGCTTGAACAGATGCTCACTACAGGAGGCGGTTGGCAGGATCAGTTTGGTGGGGTTCTCGGAGGCGTAAAACTCCTACAGACTGGGAAGGGATTTGATCAGAGTCCCCAGGTAAGATGGTTACCCAATGACCTGTGGACACAACCAGAATACCATCCCTGCCACCTATTATATTATACAGGCATTACCCGCACCGCCAAGCATATCCTGGCAGAAATCGTGCGACGGATGTTCCTGAATCATGGTGCCGAACTTCAGTTACTACGTGAGATGAAAGCCCACACGATGGAGATGTACGAGGCCATCCAGTGCGTAGATTTCCAACGCACGGGTCTGCTGATGCGGAAAACATGGCAACAAAACCAGCAACTCGACAGTGGTACCAATCCTCCTGCCGTCGAGGCGATCACCAGTCTCATCGACGACCTCTGCCTGGGTTATAAGCTACCAGGCGCTGGCGGTGGCGGCTACCTATACATGATAGCCAAGGATCCAGAGGCAGCAGCCCGCATTAAACAAATCCTCAACGAAAACCTACAGTACCCCAATGCCCGTTTCGTGGAGATATCGCTCTCCACGAAGGGACTTCAAATCAGCAGAAGTTAAACCCGTCAAACAACAATATCAATATGAAAATAGGAATGATTGTAGCAATGGATAAGGAACTGAAGCAGCTCCGTCCATTATTCCCCGAAGATAAAGTAATTCTGCAGAAGAGCGGTATTGCAACTGTAAATGCCGCCATTCAGGCTGTGGAGATGATCCGACAGCACAAACCCGACTGTATCATTTCCTCTGGCTGTGCAGGTGGCAATGGTGATGACATCAACCTGCAGGATGTGGTGGTAAGTTCAGAGCTGACATACCACGATGTGTATTGCGGAAAGGCCATCGACGAAACGACTGTCTTCGGACAGGTGCAGGGCTTGCCTGCACGCTATCAGGCCGATCCCTATCTCTTGGAAAAGGCCAAACTGACGGGTGCCAAACCTGGTCTCATCGTCACTGGCGACTGGTTTGTGGATTCGAAGGACAAGATGCGCGAGATTGTAGGTCACTTCCCTGAGGCAAAAGCTGTTGATATGGAGTCGTGCGCCATCGCGCAGGTGTGCCATCTCTATAAGGTGCCCTTTATCTCCTTCCGAGTGATCAGCGACATTCCGCTGCGCGACACCGATGCTTCGATGTATCACGATTTCTGGAGCACCGTTGCTGAGAAATCATTCTATACCACCAAGACATTTATCGAGAGTCTTTAAGAATTGAAAAATTGAAGTTATGGAAGTTATACAGAGTTTTACGATAGACCACACGCACCTGAAGCCAGGTATCTATGTGTCACGTGAGGATAAGGGATTCACAACATTCGACCTGCGTATCACAGAGCCCAACAAGGAGCCCGCCGTAGCGCCAGCTGCTATGCACAGTCTGGAACATCTGATGGCTACCTGGTTCCGTAATTCTGAAGCAAAAGAAGATGTGGTGTATGTGGGACCTATGGGATGCCTCACAGGCATGTATATCATCATGACAGGAGCCTATACCGTAGAAGATATGCGACGTCTGACCATCGCGTGTCTCCAATGGATTCTCACACAGACGGAAGTGCCCGCCACCCGTCCAGAGGCTTGCGGCAACTATCTGTTGCACGACCTACCTATGTGTAAGTGGGAATGTGCCCGCTATCTGGATCGCCTGCAGAACGATTTCCACTGCGAATACACCAAACTTCAGATTACCCTCGAAGACGGCAAGACCTTCGCCGACGCATAAACAATAATCCCCAACCAAATGGCTGGGGATTATTGATTATACTTTATTTGCCTTGACCTACGGTCGAGCCCACTCACGCTCGATAGAGTAAATCTATTTGACTCTATACTCGCTTAATCGTGGCCTTTTTACGCTGATCATGATCCAGGATGGTCTTACGCATACGCATGGACTTCGGCGTGACCTCCACCAGCTCATCCTGTTTGATATACTCCAGGCATTCCTCCAGCGACATCACTGTCTTTGGAATGATTCGGGCTTTCTCGTCAGTACCTGAGGCACGCACGTTGGTGAGCTGTTTGGCCTTGCACACATTCACCACCAGGTCATTGTCATGCACATGCTCACCTACTACCTGTCCCATATAGACATCCTCGCCCGGATCGATGAAGAACTTACCACGATCCTGCAATTTATCGATGGCGTAGGCAAAAGCATTACCCGTATCCATAGAGATCATTGAACCATTCACACGACGCTCAATCTCACCCTTATACGGCTGATACTCCTTGAAACGATGGGCCATGATAGCCTCACCCTGACTGGCTGTCAGCACATTGGTACGCAGACCGATGATACCACGAGAGGGGATATCAAACTCGATATTCACACGTTCACCCTGACTCTCCATCGAGGTCATCTCACCCTTACGACGGGTTACCATATCGATCATCTTCGAAGAGAACTCCTCGGGCACGTTAATAGTTAGCTCTTCTACCGGCTCGTGCTTCACGCCGTCGATCTCCTTATAGATCACCTGAGGCTGACCTACCTGCAACTCATAACCCTCACGACGCATCGTCTCCACCAATACAGAGAGGTGCAGCACGCCACGACCAGAGACAATCCACTTATCCGTAGAGTCCTCAAACGGCTCCACACGCAGTGCAAGGTTCTTCTCAAGTTCCTTCTCCAGACGGTCGTTGATATGGCGCGAGGTCACAAACTTACCCTCCTTACCAAAGAAGGGAGAGTCGTTGATCATAAAGAGCATCGACATCGTAGGCTCGTCGATGGCAATAGGAGGCAGCGGCTCTGGATTCTCGAAATCACAAATGGTGTCGCCAATCTCAAATTTATCCAGTCCAATAACAGCACAGATATCACCACACTCCACCTCATCGGTACGGATATGGCCCATACCATCGAAGGTGTGGAGCTCCTTGATCTTCGTCTTCTCCATCTTACCATCACGATGGGCTATCGTTACCTGCATACCGTCTTTCAAGGAACCACGATGTACGCGACCTACGGCGATACGTCCCTGATAACTTGAATAGTCGAGTGATGTAATAAGCATCTGAGGGGTACCTTCTATCTGCTTAGGGGCAGGAATCACCTCCACTATCTTATCCAGCAGATAAGTGATGTTGTCAGTAGGCTTCTTCCAGTCTTCACCCATCCAACCGTTCTTGGCAGAACCATATACAACGGGGAAGTCCAGCTGATCCTCTGTGGCATTCAGTGAGAACATCAGGTCGAACACCATCTCATAGACCTCTTCAGGACGACAGTTAGGCTTATCCACCTTGTTGACAACCACGATGGGTTTCAGACCAATCTGAAGTGCCTTCTGAAGTACGAAACGTGTCTGAGGCATCGGACCCTCGAAGGCATCCACCAGCAACAGACAGCCGTCTGCCATGTTCAGCACACGCTCCACCTCGCCACCGAAATCTGAGTGACCTGGGGTATCAATAATGTTAATCTTCGTTCCTTTCCAATTGATGCTCACGTTCTTCGAGAGAATGGTGATACCACGCTCACGCTCCAGATCGTTAGCATCCAACACTTGATTGCTGAGATTCTGTCCCTCACGGAAGAGATTTCCAGCCAGCATCATCTTATCGACCAATGTGGTCTTACCATGATCGACATGCGCAATAATTGCGATATTTCTGATATCCTGCATACCTATTAATATAAAAACGGGTGCAAAGGTACGAATAATTTTCGAAAAAGTTTGCAGTATCGAAAAAAAGTTGTACCTTTGCACCCGCATTTCGGAAAATCCGAAGCATTTGATGACGTCAACCACCAGTGATTAGGCAGGAACACACGTCTGAAAGATGTTATTGCAAAACAATTAATCACATTTTAAATTATGTATTTAGACAAAGCCAAGAAGGAAGAGATCTTCGGTCAGTATGGCAAGAGCACCACTGACACTGGTTCTGCAGAGGCACAGATTGCTCTTTTCTCTTACCGCATCTCTCACCTGACAGAGCACCTGAAGAAGAATCACAAGGACCACAACACAGCTCGTTCACTGACGATGCTCGTTGGTAAGCGCCGTAAGTTGCTGAAGTACCTTTACAACAAGGACATCAACCGCTACCGTGCTATCATTAAGGCCCTCGGTCTTCGTAAGTAATCACAAACATGTTAAAGCCTCGCAGATTGCGGGGCTTTTTTTGAATGAAGAAAGTAAAGAACAGCGAACTGCTCCTCTCCTATATCCGAGAAGGTAAAGCGATGACGGGTCGTGAGAAGCTGGCCCTGATTACTCAGTTGAGTATCCCTAGCATTCTGGCCCAGATATCCGCCACCGTGATGTTTTTCATCGATGCATCGATGGTGGGACATCTTGGTGCCAGGGCATCTGCGGCTATCGGACTCGTAGAGACCACCGGATGGCTGATGGGCGGACTGTCGCATGCAGCGTCGCTGGGCTTTTCCGTACAAGTGGCGCACTTCATTGGTGCCAACGACTTTGAGGCAGCTCGTCGTGTACTTCGTCAATCACTGATCTGCTGTCTCATATGGTCACTGATGATGACAACCATTGGTATCGGCATCTCACCCTTCCTCCCCTATTGGCTCGGCGGCAGTGCAGAGATAGCCCATGATGCCTCACTTTACTTTGCTATCTTTGCCTTCTGCGGCATTTTCTTCCAGGCAGAAGGTCTGGCTGGTTCGATGCTGAAGTGTTCCGGCAACATGAAGATTCCCTCTGTCCTTAATATCTGCATGTGTCTGATGGATGTGGTGTTCAACTACATCTTTATATACGTGATGAATCTGGGAGTGACGGGGGCTGCCATAGGCACAGGACTTGCCATGCTGGTGACAGCCTGTCTGATGCTCTATTTCCTGCTGGTGAAGTCGAAGATGCTTTCACTCAAGGGACGTCCCGGATCCTTCAAGCCAAGAATAGACACTGTGAGCACCGCTGTCAAGATTGGAGCCCCCATGGGATTGCAGCACATGCTGATGGGTGGTGCCCAGATTGTAAGTACATTGATTGTGGCACCCCTTGGCACCATTGCCATTGCCGCACATTCCTTGGCTATCACAGTAGAGAGTCTCTGTTACATGCCTGGCTACGGCATTGCTGAAGCTGCCACCACCCTTGTAGGACAAGGCATTGGCGCAGGCCAGAAACTACTAACACGCTCCTTTGCCCGATTGTCTGTTGGGTTAGGCATCTCGGTGATGACGTTGATGGGTGTGCTGATGTGGATCTTTGCTCCACAGCTGATGGGCATCATGTCACCCGTTGAAGAGGTGATCGCCCTCGGTACAGAGGTGCTTCGCATTGAGGCTTGGGCAGAACCGATGTTTGCAGCCTCTATCGTCGTGAACGGCATCTTCATCGGAGCAGGTGACACACTGATTCCAGCAGCTATCAGTCTATGTTCCATGTGGTTTGTCCGTCTCACCTTGGCAGCAGGTCTTGCACCGAAATATGGCTTGAAAGGTGTGTGGACGGCAATGGCTATTGAACTCATCTTCCGAGGCTGCTGTTTCCTGACACGACTGTTCAAAGGAAGCTGGACAGAGAAACTGAAAGTTAATAGTTGATAGATATGATGACTAAAACAAAGCATTTTCTATGGGGATTTGTCCTCACAGTATCTTTATTCCCCTCAGTGATGTTCGCTCAGACCAAGAATACTGAGGTACTGTTTGAAACCACTGCAGGTAATATCCGCATCGCCCTTTACGACGAGACGCCACAGACCCGCGACAACTTCCTGAAGATGACGAAGATGGGTATCTACGACTCGTTGCTCATCCATCGGGTCATCAAGGACTTTATGATTCAGAGTGGTGACACCAATAGTAAGCATGCCAAACCAGGACAGCTGTTAGGTACTGGCGACTTCGACTATACCATCGAAGCAGAGTTCCGTTTGCCGCAGATTTTCCATCGTCGTGGTGCTGTAGCAATGGCGCGTGAGGGTGAAAAAGTAAATCCTGAACGTCGTTCTTCAGCCTGTCAGTTCTATATTGTCTGGGGAAAGGTGCGCAACGACATGCAGTTAGCTAAGATTCAGGAGAAGCTCGACTCTGCCACCCAAGGTCAGGTAAAGCTGACACCCGAAATGCTGGAGGTATATAAGACCATAGGCGGTGCCCCTCATCTCGACGGACAATATACCGTTTTTGGCGAAGTGGTTGAAGGTCTTGATATCGTAGAGAAGATACAAGCAGTAGAGACTGACAAGAACGATCGTCCACTGGAAGATATCAGGATTCTGAAAGCTACAGTGACAAAGGATCTCCCCCAGCCCAAACAAGAAAAGAAGATACCTGTTAAGAAGAAAATCGTCAAGACTGTACGATGTAAATAGACAAAAAAAAGCCGCTCAAGGGTCATCAACGACTCAAGGGCGGCGCCAACAATCTATGAATAACTAAAAACCTTTTCTGAAAGAAACGGAGTGTCACCACTGCGTCTGTTATCCTTACTAGCAAATCTTTCTAACACCTTAGAAAAAACCTATTGCCAATCAAAATAATAAACCTAAAACTAAAATCTAACTATTAACTCTAACTAAAACCTAAATTCTATCTTTACCTTAACTAATACCTCGTGTTTGTGATTCTATTGAAGTATCTTTTGTCTTTTGACACTGCAAAGGTACGACGATTTTTTTAACCCACAATAGTTTTGGGACTTTTTTTATTGTAAAAGTACACTTCTTTTGATTTAAATCAATCAATTGTGTACGAACACACCCCGATTGTGTCCGATAACAGTCCTAAATTCCCTTCAAGTCTTCCTCTACGAGATTGGTTAATTCCACAAATTCTGGGATAGAAAGTTGCTCAGGGCGACGAGTGAGAAGTGAAGCCTGAGTAGTAAAAAGTGAGGCTTCAGCTGGCAGGATCTGTTTCAATGAGACGCGCAACATCTTTCTACGCTGGTTGAAAACTGTCTTCACCACACGACGGAAGAGTTGTTCATCGCAACCCAGAACAGTCACCTCGTTACGTGTCATGCGAATCACGGCACTCTGCACCTTGGGTGGTGGATTAAATACCCCTGGCTCCACCGTGAAGAGATAGTCCACGTGATACCAAGCCTGAATCAGCACTGACAGAATGCCATATTGCTTATTACCAGGCTGAGACGCCATGCGCACTGCCACCTCATGCTGGATCATACCAGTACAACAAGGGATCAGATCTTTATTATCAAGCATCTTAAAGAAAATCTGCGAGGAGATGTCATAAGGATAGTTGCCTGTCAACACGAACTGCTTTCCATCAAACACCTTATTCAGATCCATCCTGAGGAAGTCGCCTTCGATGATTGGGGCTTCCCGCTCCCGAAAGAGAGTCGCCTTCAGGTAGTCCACTGACTCACGATCGATCTCCACCACCTTGAACGGACGCGGCTTCTCAACGAGAAACTGCGTCATCACACCCATACCAGGTCCCACTTCAAGCACTGGGATATTAGGACAGGCATCTACGGTATCAGCTATCGCCTTGGCAATATTCAAGTCGGTCAGAAAATGCTGACCGAGATTCTTCTTGGGTCTTACTTGCTTCATGGCTGCAAAGTTACGAATAAGTGAGAGATTTTCCAAATAATCTACAAAAAAAAGACGGACCAGATTCACATCCAGTCCGCTTTTACTATGCTTTCTTCTAACTTAACTTTCGTTACTTAACACCTAAATTCATGTCGTTATTTACCTTCACGGCCTCAGCAATACATACTGCAACGACAAATGAAACCATAAATAATACTGTCATACTTAATTTCCTTTCTCTAATCGTTAATTTGTTATCCTGTTTGTCTTTTGACGATGCAAAGGTACGATTGTTTACGCACACAGGCAACATTTTGATTCAAAAAAGGCATAAAAAGTATCATTTCATTGACACGTGTCAAGTTTTATTCCTTCCTGGGAATGTCTTCGAGGGTTTTCTTCAGTAGCTGCCAGAAAGGCTCAACCGTTGCGATGAGGGCACGCTCGCTAGTGGTGTGAGGCGACTTCATGGTAGGTCCGAATGAGACGACATCGAGATTGGGATACTTGCCCAGAATGACCGAGCACTCCAAACCTGCGTGGTCCACCTGGATGATGCCGTCCAGTCCGAACAACTTCTTGTAGTCCTTCAGCAGCAAGTGTAGGATTTCTGAGTCGGGGTTGGGATCCCAGCCACTGTATGAGCCTGCGGTCTCTACCTTCATGCCAGCCATGTTAAAGCAGCTCTCCAGCATCTTGACAATGTAGTCTTTCATATCCTCGCGACTCGAACGGGCCAGGATCTTGAAAACGGAGTGTCCACCCTCGATGTCGATGATGGCCAGGTTTGACGAGGTCTCTACTACGCTGGGGTAAGAAGGTATCATGCGTACTACGCCGTCGTGACAGGCGTAAATGGCATCGATGAGGTTGTCTTGAATTTCAACGGGTACCTGCTTGGCAGGAGTTTCCACACGTTCCACATAGAACTTAATGCCTGTCTCAATGCCCTTAAACTGGCTGTTGAGTTCGGCCAGCCAGTCTTCTGCCAGTTCTCCGAGGGCTTCCACGTTCTCCTTCGGCAGCGTCAGCAAGGCTTCTGCTTTATAGGGAATGACGTTGCGCACCTTGCCACCATGCCATGATGTCAGACGGGCATCCAACTGCTCGATGGCCTCGCGGACAAAGCGTACCAGTTGCTTGTTGGCATTGGCGCGGCCTTCGTGAATCTCCAGACCGCTATGACCGCTGCGCAGTCCTTTCAGTGTCACCAGTACGGCAGCATCCTCAGGATCGGTATCTACCTCCTGGTAGTCGAGGGTGGCGGTAATGTCGATACCACCGGCAGAACCGATGACGAACTTACCCCATGTCTCTGAGTCGAGGTTCAGGAGAATATCGCCTTGCAGTTCACCGGCAGGCAGTTCGTTGGCACCAAACATGCCCGTTTCCTCATCGCGGGTGATGAGTGCTTCGATGGGACCGTGCTTCAGACTTTTGTCCTCCATGACAGACATGATGGCGGCAACGCCAAGTCCATTGTCGGCTCCTAATGTGGTACCTTTGGCCTTCACCCAGCCATTGTCAATCCAAGGGCGGATGGGGTCAGTCTCGAAGTTGTGTGTCGATTCGGTGTCACGCTCAGGCACCATGTCCATGTGGGCCTGCAGGATGACACCCTTGCGGTTCTCCATGCCTGCCGATGCCGGCTTGCGCATCACAATGTTTCCGGCGGGGTCCTTGAAGGCCTCGACGCCTACTTCTTTGGCAAAATCGAGCAGGAACTGTTGGATCTTCTCCAGGTGTCCTGATGGTCGTGGTACTTGTGTCAGTGCATAGAAGTTCTTCCAAATGCACTTTGGATTCAGATTTTGAATTTCGTTCATAATACTATCGTTTTAGATTGAATACGTTTCGTATATAGTAGGGCAGCCCAGGCATAGATGCCGAGGGCAATGACAAGCATGGTCTGAACGGTGTGGACGATCAGCACGAACCAGAGGGCTTGTTCATCGGCGACACCATAGAGAATCAGCATGGTCTTGATGGCGAAGTGCCAGGGGCCGGCACCGTTGGGTGTTGGTACGATGACGGCAAAGTTGGCTACGACAAACGACACGAGGGCACACCCGATACCCAGGTGCGACGTGAAGTCGAAGCAGAAGAACGTGAGATAGTAATGCAGGTAGTAGCACACCCAGATACCAACAGAGAAAAACAGGTAGAGGGGCAGGTTCTTTACCCCTTTCAACGAGAGTACGCCTTCCCAGATGCCACCCAAGGTCATCTTCACCTTATTATATATAGAGAAGTTCTTCAGCAACAGATGGAGCAGGATGAGAACGGCAATGGCGCAGACAGCAGTCACAAACCAT
>JAEEGG010029118.1_pt1 | contig 10335 bp, 9 predicted proteins | sample 9134161 | NCBI WGS metagenome assembly JAEEGG01 (sample SAMN16246543, study PRJNA631951) | gut metagenome | biome: gut microbiome; feature: rumen; material: CR-attached | host: Bos | place: Iran: Karaj | collected 2018-10 | reverse complement strand
ATACAGCCATTCTTTAAATGAGGCATCTCCATTCGAGAAGCTTCCTTGACAATGTTTGTGGCGTTTTGGTTGCTGTTGGTTAAGTCGTAAACTTTAGAGTCGTCGTCATCACTACATGATACTACTATCAGACATACCGATAGGAATAAGGTTAGTTTCAGACTGAGGGATTTGAGAATAGTCATCTTTAGTTTTTGTGAAAAGTCAATGAAGGTGCGTACAAGGCATATGCAACTACCCTGGACGCACCTTCGTGTAAGTGTCATTTCCTAGAAATATCTTACTTCTTCGAAGCCTTACCGTAGCGGCTCATGAACTTATCGACGCGACCAGCGGTGTCGACGAGCTTGCTCTTACCAGTGTAGAAGGGGTGAGAGCTGCTTGAGATTTCAACTTTTACCACGGGGTAAGTTTCGCCTTCGAACTCTACAGTGTCGTTAGTCTTAGCAGTAGACTTCGTAAGGAACATATCGCCGTTGGACATGTCCTTGAACACGACGGGGCGATAGTTTTCGGGATGAATTCCTTGTTTCATTTCTTTTTGTATAATTGATGATAAATAATAATTCTGTGCGCACAATGCGCCAATCAGGGTGCAAAGGTACGAACTTTTTTTGATTCCTGCAAACTTTTAGCCTCAAATCTTTTGTGTTGCTTTTCTGTTTTGTTGACTTGGCGCAGTAAAACAACTTGTTTTACTTTGAAAAACAGCTGTTTTTTGTTTGCTAAACCATAGGTTTTCTATGGTAAAACAACTTGTTTTACTTTTGTGAAGCATGTTAAAATAAAGGCTGCATCCATGAAGGGTGCAGCCTGAAATTGATATTGATGATTTCCTGATTTATTTCTTTGTCAGAGTAGCGTCATCAATGAGAATGTCCTTGCCTGAAGAATAGCTAGATTTCTTGGGATTCATAACTACCAAGCATACTGTTGTTTTTTCAGCAAGAGTAAACTCGTAGCTAACCTGTTGCCAACTGGTGCTGAGGGTAGCATAGTCACCATATGAGTAGCTTCCAGCAGCACCGTCTTTGATGGGAACATAGCCGGGACGTGCCTGAGAAGCATCAGATACAGTAGCTTTTGCCCAAAAAGAGAATGTGTATGTACCAGCTTCAAGCTCAATCTCCTGAGAAGCCAGACGCTTGTTGCTGCTTTCATTACCATTGACGTTAACAGAGTAACTGCCTCCGTGTGCGTCTGTACTCTGAGCCAGAGTGGCAGAACTTGCGGTGCTGGCAGACTTCCATCCTGTTGGCAGACCGTCAGCCCATGCTTCAAAATCTCCATTAGTCAAGGAAACTGCTGAACCGTTGTTGTTATTACCATTGTTGTCGCCATTGTTGTCGCCATCAACGTAGATATAGGCGTTTGCCACCTCAATCTTATCGTTGTGCATGCTGCGGTTACCAATGATTGTGATGGTGCTACCGTTCTGAAGACCATACTTAGTTACCAACTCCTGGAACTTCTTCTTGGCACCTCCCTTTTCAGAAAGTACACCATATACATATACGGATCCTGTGGCATCCTCAAGGTCAAAGTTTCCATACATATCTCCATCTTTCAAATTCTTGATGGTACCAGTGAGCTTGTACCATACGTCTGTGCTCACGGCTGCTGCATTGAACTCTGCCACGGTGACGGCCTTAACCTCGTCACCACTATTGCCGCTGTTGCCACCTCTATCAATCTTGTAAATAGAGCTACCCTGCGCAAACTGAGGTGTGCTGCCTTTGTAGTTCACAAGTTTACCGGTGATGATAACCTCGTCGCCAACTTTAATTTCGTCAGCTGACTTGAACTTCTCACCGTTGAGTGAATAACCACGATACACCTGGAGAGCATTATTCTCTGTACCGTCATCAGAGATAGAGTAGGTGGCATTGCCGTAACTACCAGTATCTACTTCCTTGATAGCGCAGATCTTACCCTTGACAAAGCCCACGGGTGACTGCTTGTCGGCAGCCAGAGCGTTGGTATAGGCCAGTGCTTCTGCCACGGTGAGAGGTGCTTCTGCAGTACCAGGAGTTGCAGGAGTTTCAGAGCCGCCTTCGCCTTTCTTGATAGAGTAGATATAACAGCCTTGTGTGAACTCGGGCGTTTCGCCTTTGTAGTTAACCAGTTTACCATAAATCACAACTGTATCGCCTTCTGCAATTTCGTCGTTCTTCGTGAACTTCTCATTATTAACGGAGTATGCACGATATACTGTCAGCGTGGCACCAGTATTGTTGTCGGCAATCATGAAAGTGGCATTGCCGTAGCCTACGCCTGTTGTGGGGTTATACAATGAAAGGTCAGAGATGCTTACAATGATACCTTTTGCATAAACATTATCGGCAGTACCGCTCTCGCCTGCACTCTGGCAAACTTCCAGAGCTTTTGCCACATTATATGGGTCCTCAACGGTACCGCTACCAGCAGGTTCAATAACCACTTCGGGCTCGTTGCCTTTTAGCGAATCATACGGGTTGTTGTATGGCTCGGGCACATCTTCACATGCAGTGAAGGTGAATGCTGCGATGGACATCGCCATCATTGATTTGAAAATCTTATTCATAGTTTTATTCTTATTTTTCTGTTAACAAAATAGGTTTATTTCACTTCTTCAATGTCGCTCAGCGAACGCATGATGAGCTCCCACTGGTCGCGCTGGCCTTTCTTGTTGCAATAGTGCTTCAGGACACCAGTAACATTGACTTTACCAGTAGGCAACTTCATTGCTGCGAAATCTGCGTAGCTGCTGGTGTAGATCTGTACAGCAACACCATCATTTGTGTCAGAGATCTGCTCATTGAAATACCAAGAGGTTGAGAAACCTGGGATAACATAAGCTGATTCACCAGGAACAAACTTGATACCGTCGTGATAAGTGCCGTTCTCTCCTTCTTCAGAATTGAAGTAACCTGCCTGCTTAATGGTGACATTCTTGATGGTACCCAGTTTGCCTGCATCCATCGTCAAGTCCCAAGTGGTAGGAGTGCTACCATCGGCAAAAAGTTCTGGAGTTACGTGCTCACGATAACCAGTGTAGGTGAAGTGCTGCTGCCACAATGCACGGGGCATACGGCTGACGCTAACTTCGCCATCCTTACTTGTGTAAGGTGTACCAATTGTAGCAGAGCGACGGTAGTTACCAATGCAGAGTCCTTTCAGGTCAATCAGAATCTCAGTACCCACGGGGAGGTAACCAAAGATGCCGCCTTGAGAGATGCCGATGAAAATACCACCGGTTTTATCCTGCACGCAGATTTCATTGTACATATTTCCCTCGATATCATTGGCTGTTACTACAACCTTGAGCTGCAGGTCTTCATCAATCTGCTTGTAGACACCCAGTGTTGATATCTCGTTCTTGTATTTTGTCTTCAGATCCTTGACGGTGATGACATTAGCCTCCTTGATGTCGGAATTACCGTAAATGGTGTCCTTGGCTGCAGGCTCGTCCCAATCGCCGTCCATACATCCTGTAAACACACCGCATACAAGTGCTAATAATAAATAATGTATCTTTTTCATACTTTCTTAATGCTTAAATCGTGACTATCTATTAGAACTTATATGCAATGTTGAGCATACCGTTGATGCCGTAAGCATAGAACTTCATGGGGTTCTTTGAGAACTTATAGGCACGTACGTTTCCGCTAGCAGTGTAGTCGGAACGGCTCTGCTCGTAACCGCCAGTTACAATGTTCTGGTTGTTCAGCAGGTTAGTAACCGACAGGTTGATGCTCATAGAGCGACCTCTCTTCAGGTTGATGCTCTTGCCGATAGAGGCGTCAAGCATGAAACCACCGTGACCCTTGGCCTGTTCTACGGCGCTCTCCATCACGTTGCCATTAGCATCGTACACATTGTGCTCAATCTTCTCGCGAGCTGCCAATGTTGAAGAGTAACGGTAAGAGGGTGAGTAGCCAAGGTAAATACGATCGTAGTAATTACCGTTCAGGTCAATGAACCAACCGCCTTTGTGGTAGCTCAGAACCAGACTCAGTGCTGTGAGGGGAGTACCAGATTCGCGCATGTTTTTATTATATACTACCTCTGGCTTGTTGTCGTTGGCATCATTGAAGGTACCCTTTGTGCTGCTCATGTACCAAACCTGGGCATTGTTAGTGTTGCGAGCCTCGCTGATAGTACCGAGCGTCTTCAGGTTGATAGCGTCGGTGAGCTTGAAGTTCAGACCCCATTCAACGCCGTAGTACTCTTTTGAGATGCCTGTCATTGAAACATAAGAGAATGAGTTGATATCGTCAAAGTAGAAGTTCTGCCACTCAGTAGCGTCTTCAACGATAGCACCATATGCCATGATGTTAGCTTTCAACCATGAGTTCTGCATCTGGTAGCCAATCTCGGCAGAGTAGTTCTTCTCGTTCTTCAGGTCAACCACGAAGTCATTATTCATCTCAGGTGAAACGAAGGCAGACTGTGCCTGTGGAGCACGAACCTCTACGCCGACACCACCATTGATAGAGTGACCATGTCCGAGATTGATAACGGCGCCTGCCTTACCGCCACCTTCCAGGAAGTGGGCAGTCTTGCTCTTGCCGTAAGAGTTGTTGAGGAACATACCGTTGCGCATCTTGCCTTCACGCTGCATCTCGACACCGCCAATGCGACCGCTAACGAAAGCGTGGGTGTTGCCTGCAATGTCAGCGGCATAGGTCATCCAAACGTTGGCCTTGTTGACAAAGATGTTGTAGTCGTAGCCAAATCTGTCGCCTTCGCGAACAACTGCATTAGGATGGTTTGCGTCATACTGAACCTCAGGATCCAGTGCTGAATAGTTGCCGATAGCGTAGGTGTTGATGTTGTGATAAACACTGGCACCCAGCAGGTCGTCCATTGTCTGGTAGTGCATACCCTTGTTGGTAGCCAGCTGGAAACCCATGTTCAGACGCTGGTCTTTGTTCAAGTCAAAGTTCAGGTTTGATGCAAGGGCAACATTCAGGTTGTCATTGTGCTTAGCCTGAATGAAGTACATGGCGTCTGCACCCTGCAAGGCAGCGTTGCGGTTGGCCAGGTACAACTTGTCGAAGTCAATCTGACGGTCGCGCTGGTAACCTGACATCAGGTTCTTGGCACGCAGCCAGTCGCTGGCACACTGCTCTGTACGGTTGTTGACATCGCTCTCATCCCATACGTCGAAATAACTACTTGGCAGGTTCTTCCAGTAGTTGGGGTGTGGGTTGTCTGAATTGTTGTAGTTGAGCTTGGTGCTCTTGTACATAGAATAGCGTCCGGTCAATGTGGTCACCAATTTCATCTGGTCGTTGATCTGCCAGTCCCAAGTAAACATGGCTGTGGGAGCGAAATCGTTAACTACACGGGAGTTGCGCTTCTTGCCGTTCTGGAAACCCCAGTTAGGGTTGTAAAAACGGTTGTTTGCCAACCAATACATTTCGTCGGTGGCTGCACCCTGAGAGGCACGCTCTGTGGGGTTACCCCAAGTTACCAGCGAAATGTGGTGCTGGTCGTTGATGAATTTCTCGGCGCCGAAGAAGTAGCTCAGTGCGTTGTAGAATGTTCCTTCAACATAAGACGTGTTCATGTTTGCCCAACGGTAAGTCAGGTTGGCAGAGTAAGCCCAGCCGTTTTCCTTGACGCCGCTGTTGTAGGTGTACATGCCACGAAGGGTGTAGTTGCGGTTTGCACCTGACAGTGTGAAACGGTGCCCTGTAGCAAAGGCAGAGGGACGGAAGTTGTAGTTGTTAGAACCGGCCATGCCACTCATAGAGAAGTTGTTGTCTTCGAAGGGCAGTGAGTTTTCCACACCACGTGTCTGCTGGTTCAGACCACCAACGATAGAATAACGGAACTGACCTGTCTCCATGTCATTCATCTGCACACCATTGATGTAGATGTCATTGTACTTTTGGTTCAAAGCACGGTAGCGGAAGCGCATAGGGCTGAACAGATAGCCTACTTGTGAGGCGTAAATGTTTGAGTTTGAACCGGTGATAGTCACGTTCTGCGACATATCGTCGTCCTCGCCCAACTGTGCTTCCGTGAAGGTGAATGCTTGCTCGTCCTGCACGCCCAGAGAGTCAATCTCTGTCTGAGCCATTGCAACGGGAGCGACACAAAGCGCCATCATCACGAATTTCAGCTTTTTATTCATAGAACTTTTTTAAGATTAAATTAATTATAGTTGTGTGCAAAGATACATTAAAATTATGTAACAACAAAGTATTTTATAAAAAAGTTTTCTCAATTACAAAATATATGGTAAAATTATATTGTTTATCAGAATTTTTTGTAACTTTGCACACAAGAACTATTTATTAAGCCTAATTAGACTGATCTGAATATGAAAAAGACAATGTTTTTATTGGCACTGCTTCTCCTGATGGGAACTGGTACCACGTTTGCTCAAGAGAAAAAGTTCTCATTGTATGGCATCGGATTCTACAATTTGGAGAATCTGTTTGATACGTGTCATGATGAAGGTCATAACGACTATCAGTTCTTGCCCGATGGACAGTATAAGTGGACGGGACTGAAGTACTCTAATAAACTGAAGAATATGGCCCGTGTGCTTGCAGAGCTCGGCACAGACAAGTTACCTGGTATAGGTTGTGCCATCATTGGTGTCTCTGAGGTTGAGAATGCCAAATGTATGGAAGACTTGTGTAATCAGGAACCTTTGAAGAAGCGTGGCTACAAGTTTGTACATGTTGAGGGACCTGACTATCGTGGTGTTGACTGTGCCATGATTTACAATCCTCGTCTTTTTTCTGTTGAGAACGTGACATTGATGCCCTATACCTATATCTTGCCTGAAGACAGTATGCGCAATACCCGTGGATTCCTCACGGTGAGTGGTAAGTTGGCTGGTGAGCATGTGGCAGTCATAGTCAACCACCTGCCTTCTCGTGGTGCAGGTTCTTTCTATCGTGAGGAGGGTGGCCGACAGATTCGTTTGGTGAAGGATTCCCTGCTTCGTGTTGATCCTGATTTCAAGATTATTATCATGGGCGATATGAATGATGATCCTCAGGATAAGTCTATGGCAGTGTCCTTGGGTGCACAGCGCAAGATGAAGGATGTAGAGAAGGGCGGTCTTTGGAATCCTTGGTGGGATACTTTGGCCAATGGCACAGGTACGCTGATGTATGATGGTAAGTGGAACCTGTTTGATCAGATTATCCTGTCACAGTCATTACTCGACCAGAATAAGAAAAAAGACTATCGTACCCTGAAATATTTTGCTCACCAGATTTTCCGTCGTGACTATCTGTTCCAGAAAGAGGGCAAATATAAGGGAAATACCTTGCGTACTCATGCCGGCGGTGTGTGGCTCAACGGTTATAGTGATCACCTGCCCACAGTGGTGTATGTCGTAAAAGAAGTAAAGTAACAGGTATGACAATTATTGGAATAGCAGGCGGTACAGGTTCGGGCAAGACCACCGTAGTAAGAAAAATTGCCCAGTCGCTGCCTCCTCATTGTGTGGCTGTAGTACCTATTGACTCGTATTATAACGATACTACGGGTATGACGCCAGAGGAACGCAAGGCTATCAATTTCGACCATCCTGATGCTTTCGACTGGAAACTGCTGACGGAGCATGTGAAAAAGCTGAAGAATGGAGAGGCTGTGGAACAACCCACGTATTCCTACATCGAGAGCAATCGTCAGAAGGAAACCATTCATGTGGAGCCAAAACCAGTGATTATTATTGAGGGCATCATGGCTCTTCATAATAAGAAGCTGCGTGATGCTATGGATTTGAAGATCTTTGTAGATACAGATAATGACGTACGTCTGATTAGAAATATCCGTCGTGACGTTGTTGAGCGTGGCCGTACGGTTGAGATGGTGCTTGATCGTTACGAGAAGGTGCTTAAACCTATGCACGAGCAATTTATCGAGCCCACGAAGAAATTTGCTGATTTGATTATTCCCTGGGGTGGCGAGAACCGTACGGGTATTCATATCCTGAAAACTTATATTGAAGGTATTGTAGTTCCAGGGGTATGACAAAGTTATATCTTGTTCGCCATGGCGAGACGTTCGATAATGAACGTCAGATTATGCAAGGACAGACACCGGGCGAACTGAATGCAACAGGCATCCGTCAGGCTGAGGCTTTAAGTCTTCAGTTGGCGGATGTTCATTTTGATGCTATTGTTGCCAGTGATTTATGGCGAGCTATTCAGACGGCACAAATCCTGGCAAAGCCTCATCAACTGTCTGTTGTCACCACGCCCCTGTTCCGGGAACGTGACTGGGGTAGTTTTACAGGGCGTTTTATCCCTGATTTAAAAGACATAAAACCATGGCCTGATGATATAGAATCTCTACCTGCAATGAAGGATAGGGCAGGGCGTTTCCTTGATTTTATCCGTAAGAATTATCCTGAGTCTCAGGTATTGGCAGTGGGACATGGTATTATTAATAAGGCCATCCAAGCTGTGTACTGGGGAAAGGAAATGCACGAGATAGAGAAAATGAAAAATGCCGAGGTGCGAATCCTCGACATTTAACAATTATCCTTCACATTTCCTTTTACCTTAATTTATCTTCTTCCTCCACGGGGGCTGCTACCGCTGCTGGTACCTCTGGTGCCGCGATCAGATGAACCTCTTGACATGCTGCCACTGAAGCTTCCGCTGCTATGACTTCTGTTGCTGCTACTGTTGCCAATGTTGTGATTGCTGCCTGAGGTTGATCTGCTGCGGTCAAAGTCACGATTACCAACGCTTGTTCTGCTATTGCCGGACTCACGGGTGCCGATGGTCGTGTTGGTACGATTGAGGTCACGGTTACCGCCAGTGCTGCGATGGCCTCCGAACTCGCGGTTGTTATCGATACTGCGATTGTTGTTCAGACCACGATTGTCATTCGTACTTCTGCTGCCGTCAACTCTACGATTTACGTCTGGTGTACGGCCGTTTCTCTCGGTAACACGTGTTGAACTGCGTCCTCCGTTGTTCCGGTAGTCACCGCGATCCCAACTGTTACGCATTCCAACATGATGGTCGCGGTGTGTCACTGTGCGATAATGACCGTGACGACCTTCGTACCAGCTTCTGCCTCCGTTATGGCGCCAACTGTGTCCACCGCGATAGGTAGCGTAGAAGTGGGGGCGACCGAAGTAGAAGTAGTCACGACGTGGGTAGTGAATGTAAACTCCGAAGTGCCAGTGACCTGCCTCCCAATAAAGCGGACGGTAGAAATAAGTGGCTGCACGGAACAAATCCCACTGCCATGAATAGAGGATATAACTCAGATCAAGGTTGCGGCGCTCCCAGTAGGGACCGTATACATTATCATATGAAGTAACCCCCATCAGGTAGTCGAGGTTAATCTCGTAGGCTGCCTCATACTGCGCGTCATTCAGATTCAGTTCGTAGGCCATCTTGTCCGTCAGGAAAAGAGCCTCGTTGCGAGCCTGCTCGTATGACATGGCGTTTGCCGCTGCTGCTATCGTCAGCATGGAAACCAGGGTAAACAACATCTTTTTCATAATCATATCGTTTTAATCGTTCTACAATCAATTTCTATTTCTTGCTGCAAAGATAAGGCGAAATAATGGACGAAAAAAGGGATTTTCCCTAAATGGTTAGAGGAAAATCCCTATGCTTGATAGAAGGATGATATCAATACTTATAGAAACTCCAGGTCTTTCCGTCTTTACTGAGCACTAAGTCGTCATCATTGATCGTGTTGATTTTCAGGCGTATGTCTTCGAAGGGCTTGAAGCCAAAACCATTTTCTACAAAGGCTGTGTCGGTTGGTGAAGCATTAAGAGAGACGCATTGAATGAACAGGCTGTCGCCTTCATGCTGGAAGTTTCCAAACACTTCCCCATCGTCTAAGCTTCTAAGCAGTGTCACAGCCCCAGAGAAACTAATATATTTTGTATCTGATCCTTTCAGTCGCCATTGTCCGAACAGATTGCCAGCCTCCCTACCTTCCTGGCAGGAAGATAGAAAGAATATGGATGATGTAAGGAGGAGTAGTTTATAAAATCTTGCCATGATACCCAATCTTTATGTCAAATGTAGAGTTGTCGCCATAGATGTTTCCTTTGTCAAAGGCATATGATGCACTTAGTTGCCAAGGACCTTTTCTGTAGATACCTTGGAACAATGCATCGAATGAGTGGTGCTTGCAGGCTAATGGGTTGCTATAGGTGCCCCATCCCTCTCGATAAGACCCTTTGATGAGATAACTTAGATTATCTGTGATATCGCCATTAATTCCCATATGCCATGCTTTAACACGGTTGTCAAGAAATCTTGTATAACCATTTCTGTTATAAATAGGTGATGTAATCAGGGCAATGCCAGGTGTCATACCATAGCAGGAATAACTGTCATATGT
>JAEEGG010029102.1_pt1 | contig 10339 bp, 6 predicted proteins | sample 9134161 | NCBI WGS metagenome assembly JAEEGG01 (sample SAMN16246543, study PRJNA631951) | gut metagenome | biome: gut microbiome; feature: rumen; material: CR-attached | host: Bos | place: Iran: Karaj | collected 2018-10 | reverse complement strand
ATGGAAGTATTTATACTAAGACTGGTGATGGTGAAGATATTACAGCTACAACTGATGAAGTTAGTGGAACAGTAGAAATCACAAATAGTTATGTACCAAAATATACAAGTGTTGAAGTAGATAAGATTTGGGATGATGAAGAAGATGTTCAAGGCTTAAGAAATACAGTTAATGCAACAGTAGAACTTACAGGAGACGGAACACCAGTAGAAGTATCAGAAGGTGTAACAACAGTAAATGTTGGAACAGAAGACGGATGGACTTATACATGGAGTAACTTACCAGTATATAGTGATGCTGTTGGAACTAAGATTGTTTACGTAGTAACAGAAACATTACCAGATGGAAGTATTTATACTAAGACTGGTGATGGTGAAGATATTACAGCTACAACTGATGAAGTTAGTGGAACAGTAGAAATCACAAATAGTTATGTACCAGTATATACAAGTATTGAAGTAAATAAACTATGGGATGATAATTCTGATCAAGATGGTATGAGAAGTGATGTTAAAGCAACATTACAATTAACAGCTGATGGTGAAGAATTAGGAGATCCAGTAGAAGTTCTATATGGTACTGACAATAAATGGACTTATACATTTGATAACTTAAAAGTTTATAGTGACGCTATCGGAACTAAGATTGTTTATGTAGTAACTGAAACATTACCAGATGGAAGTGTTTATACTAGGACTGGCGATGGAAAAGATATTACAGCTACAACTGATGAAGTTAGCGGAACAGTTGAAATAACAAATACTCATACGCCAGAAACTATTAAAGTTACAGTAGCAAAAGTATGGGATGATGATGATAACCGTGATGGTATTAGACCAGACAGTGTTGAAGTTACATTAACTTCAATTACTGAAAGTGAAGAAGAAGAAACTATTACTGACGTTCAAAAATTAAATGATTCTAATGATTGGAAATATGAATGGTTAGAACTTCCAAAATATCGTAATGGTGAATTAATCAACTATGCAATTGCTGAAACTAAGACAGATGTAGTTACAGGAATTGATGGTATTGGAACTTATGCAATTGTTATTTCACAAAACGGTGAAGTAGGAGAAGATATTGACTTCGTAGTTAAGAATCCTCATACTCCAGAAGTAATAATTATTAAAGTTGAAAAGATTTGGGAAGATCAAGATAATCAAGATAACGTTCGTCCAACAGAGTTAACAGTTTATCTATTAGTTGATGGTGAACAAATCGATAGCATAGTATTAAATGAAGCTAATGAATGGAAAGGCGAATTCAGTGAACAACCAGCATATGAAAATGGTAAAGAAATTAAATATTCTGTTGCTGAAGAAGACCTTGGTGATATTTATGAAGCTGTAATTGAAGGCGATGCTAGAAATGGATTTACTATTACAAACTTCTATTCACCAAAAGGTGGAGAAAAAGTTCCTAAAACAGGAGATAACATTGTTCTATATATTATTAGTTTACTAGCTAGTATCATAGGACTTGGATATAGTATCTATTTAAAGAAAAGCTTTAATTAATAAAATAAAAGACTTATAGTTAATATAAGTCTTTTTATTTGCTTATTATAATAAAATATGATAATATGATAATGTTTTATTAGTGGGTGATATTATGGAAGAAAAAAAGCCTTTTTACGATGAATCAATAGAAGCTTGGAATTCGTATTTTTATCCGGGTACTGATGTTTTAAAAAACAAATTGGGTATTATGGATCAATCTGAATTAGATAAAAAAGAAAGAGAAATTGTTGATAAAAAATTATCAGAATTACATGATAAAACTATTGTTGGTTCTTTTGATTTAAATCATTTATGTGCTATCCATAAATATCTATTTGATGATATCTATGACTGGGCTGGAGAATTTAGAACGGTTTATATGACTCGTGATAAAAAACATTCCTATTTTGCTTCGGTTACTAATATTGTTCATACTTTAGAGGATGATTTAACTTTACTTAATAATAATTATCGATCTGTAAGTAGCTATGATCAATTTATTGACTTCATAACCGATTTTTATGTATCGCTTCTTAATATTCATCCTTTTAGAGAAGGTAATGGAAGAGCGATAAGAGAATTTTTAAGAGAATTTGTCGTTAAAAAATCGGAATATCATGGTCTCGAACCCTTTGATTTAGATTGGTCACGTGCTAATCATACTGTTATTGAAGAAGCTATGCCGATGGCTAGAATGTATAAGTATTCAATAAGAAAAGAAATAGCGAAAACGATTGTTCCTTTAGAAAGAGATAATCAAATGAGATTATAAAAGACTCAAACTTAATTGTTTGAGTCTTTTTATTAATTTATTACTTGATATATAGCCATTTATATTAAATCGAGATGAATAATTATAAATCTTTTAGTTTCTCGATTTAATATATTATGTAATATTTTAATAAAAAATAAAAAAAGTCGATTAAATCGACTTAATTTCATATGGTGCTCGGGGTGGGAATCGAACCCACATGACTAAAAGCCACACGATTTTGAGTCGTGCGCGTCTACCAGTTCCGCCACTCGAGCAACAAATAGATTATATCATAAAAGATAGTTTATAGTAAATATATATGTAAAAAAGACATGGTTTTTTAACCATGTCTTCCTCCTCCTGTATGTCCGAATCCAGATGATCCAGAATGAGAACTAAATCCTCCTCCTGATCCACCAGAATCTGAACTTATTGTATGATGAGTAACAACACTATTGATAAAAGTATCAGTTCTCTTAGTGTAATTAATGGTGTTTTGATCAATAAAAGTATTAGCTTCATATGCGTGTTTAACCATTTTGTTTTTATTTACGTTTACGCCAGTAAAGATTGATGTACCAATTACTGCTGATATAAGCATTAATATAGTTGGAGCTTTATATTCTTCAGGTTCTTTAGGTGGTGGAACTAAGTGTCCTTTATCGTCTAATGTATATCCTTCCATTTCACTTGGAATTCCACTTTCATAAAAACTATCTAGTAAGCTTATAAAATGTTTAAATCCATTTAAATATTGTTTTCCCTTTATTTCATCATAAATTGTATCTAATATATCATCGATTTTTGGAGTGTAATAAAGTTGGGCATTTCCTGTTAATTCCATCGTGTAATATGGATTGGCTTCATATGTGTTTCTAAATAGAATAACACCATCATAATGTTTGGTATCAAGTCCAAAATCATTATAATCATAGAAGTCATCCGCATATGCTTCATTTTCACTATCATCTGTGTATGGTAAATTATCTGTAACAATTACTAAATCAAATCCTGTTTTCTTATAGTATGCATCAATTAAAAGTTTTAATTCTTGTTCTTCACTTTCTGTTAAGATATCAGAGAAGTCATATATTTTTTCTGATGCATCAACATATTTTGTTTTCATGATTGAATTTAATCTATCATGATAATCCGTTTCTTTTTTTACTCCATAATTATTTTCTTCAGTTCTTTCATATGTTTTAGTACTTGCATTAACATTAAAAGAGAAGAATAGGAGTAGTGTTAATAAACAATATAATATCTTTTTCATGTGTCCTCCTATAACTTAAATATTAGGTAACTTATTCCTAATACAATTAATGCAATAATAACAAAACATAAAATAGTATAAATGGTTACTTTTGTTTTATCTAATGGAATATCTCCTATAAATTTACCATTTTGTCCATTCATTGCAAATAAATATTGTTTATCTTTATATTTAACATTTACCATCCATACTGGAAGTAGAGCGTATTTAACATTTGTTAACTTCGAATTAATATTTTTTTGTTTAATATTTTTCGTTGCATAACCTTTAATATCATTTTCAAGTTCCATTTCAACTGATTTTTTTACGCGTCCTTCTGAAATGTTTTGTAATTCATCTTTGTCTTGATCATATCGTTCTGCGTAAAAGCCTGATAGATAAGCATGATTATATTTTTGTAATTCGTTGTAATTATATGGTTGAATAGTATCCATAATATCATTATCAAATCTAGTTGAACCATCAATAGGGATTTTATTAAAATTCATATTAGCTGATCTTTCAATATGATATGTTTTAGTTTCTGTATATTGATAGTTTCCAGATATCCAAGTCCTTACTTTAGTAGCAGATCCATTCATATCTCCATCAAGATGTAAATCATATAACCAGAATGGTATATAAATACCTCTTATCTTTTCAATATTCTCTTGTTTAGTAAAATCCTTTGGTACAAACATTCTTCCTTTAGATAGGGATTTAAAGGCTTCCATAGCTTCTTCTTTTTCTGTCTTAAAAGGAATAACATAATGTGGTTTAAAATCACCTTCAAGTTTATTCTTTAAGATAGTAGTATTACCACAGTATACACAGAAGGTAGCTGATGTCTCATTATCAGCAATTATTTCAGCACCACAACTTTGACAGTTATATGTATAGTAATCAACATCATCTTTAGTAACCTTTTCATCTTTATTACTTTCTTTAGATGCTGATCCACTAGTTACTTTTTCCATTTCTTCTAAAGTGAATTCACTATAACAATATTTACATTTCCATTTATTTGCTTTTGGATCAAAATCAATAGAAGCTCCACAAGCTGGACACTTCGTTCCTAAAGTTTGACCTTTCTTAGCCATATTATCACCATACTTTCATATTCCATTATATCATATTTTTATATTATTATTAATTATAAATACAAAAAAAAGAAAGGTTTTTTAACCTTCCTTTACGCTTCGTTTTCTTTAACAACGATAGTATTAGATAAATACTCAGTTTTGCCACTTATTTCAATCTTATAAGTAACTTTAAAGGTGTTAGCAACATCACTAGATACACTAGTTGCTCCTGTATCACTTGATACACTAACTGTTATTTTTGCTTTTGAAGTTTCATCTTCACCAGTATTATTATTTGTTACAATTACAAGAGATCCATCATATAAGTTACTTGGAATAGAATCACCAACATTATATGTTGTATAACTATTGCCACTTAACTTAACAGAGATACTTGAATGAACAGTGAAGAATGCACCACTACTTGTATTAGAGTATTTATTATCTTTTGACTTGTAAGCTGTCTTAACAGCATATTGACCTGTTTTACCATCAGTAACAACAAAGTTTGTACTTGTTGTAAAATCTAATAAGGTGTCACCTTGATAAACAAGATAACCAAATGTCATATCGTTATTATAACCTGGATTTGATACCCCATTCCATGATAGGAAGACAGATCCATCAGTTCTTATTTGTCCAAATAAACCTGTTACATTATCTAAAGCAACATACTTAGTTGATACTTCAGTTGGTTCTGTACCACTCTTAAATAATTCTGTTCTCTTTTGATTATCTGGTGTACTTGGAGAAGGTAGTTTAGGTGGATCAGATCCAACTTCAATGGTAACTGGAACAACACTCTTTGGTATTGACCAATCAGGACTACTATGATTAAAGCCTACCTTAGCAGCAGCTAAGAATAAATCATTACGATAATGTCCATCACGATTGAAGTTCAAATAATTCTTATTACTTGTTTTATCATAACCTAACCAAATACTAATAGCTGTATCTGATGTATAACCATCAACCCAATAATCACGAATTGCATAACTTGGTAATTTAAATTTCGTTCTTGTAATACTATCATAGTTTGTAGTACCTGTTTTAGTAGCAAATGGTGTATTTCTTAAACCATATTTATTTGAATTATCAGTAACAACACCTTTTAAGATATCAGTTATCATAAATGCAGTTGCTTCACTACAAACTTTAACTTTAGGTGAAATGTATTCATCTTTTTCACCTGTTTCACGGAATATTACTTTAGTAACAGAATATGGTTCATAATAGTAACCACCATTACTAAATATTTGATATGCTCCTGCCATAACAACAGTACTAGCACCAGTAAATGCACCAATTGAGTGAGCTTCATGAATGTAACCTGTACTATCTATTTCAGGAGTAATACCTGCGGTTGTAACAAATTCAATAATCTTTTGATTATCAACTTGTTGGAAGGCTTTAAGTGCTGGAATATTACGAGATGCATGTAAAGCTTGCCTTAATGTAACCTTTCCATCATATCCACCATCCCAGTTATTAATCTTTTTACCATTTGAATAAGTATAAGGTGAATCATCAAAAATCTTAGCTGTTGACCAGTTATTATATTCAATACCAGGTCCATAATCGAATAATGGTTTAGCTGTAGAACCAATTTGTCTTAAAGTATCTTTATCAAATGTTGCATAGTTATAACTCTTAGCACCATTTCTATTACGTCCAGCACCAATAGCTTTGATTTGACCATTTTTAGTATTTAATACGGTAACAGCACCTTGAATAACATCATCTTTCCATTTATATGTTTTACCGTTCATAATGTCATTAATACCATCTTGGGCTTTACGATCCATTGTTGTATAAATTAACATTGGAACAGAGTAGGGGTCAACTCCCCAACGGTTTTTAACTTCTTCACAAACTAAATCAATAAATCCTTGATATACGTTTGCTTCTTTATTACTACGATTTAGCATACTCTCAACAGGTATACTTTCCGCAATATCTCTTTCTTCTTTAGTAATGTAACCGTGCCTTACCATTAAGTTAAGAACAGAGTTACGTCTTTTTTCAGCTCTTTGTGGATAATTATAAGGATTATAATATGTAGGAGCTTGATATAATCCAGCAACCAAAGCTGCTTCTGGAAGCGTTAAATCTTTTGCATCTTTAGCAAATAAGAATTTACTTCCTTCTTGAATACCACCTATGTTACCTATAAGTTCATGATTGTTAACATAGAATTCAATAATTTGTTCTTTCGTATAATTTTTCTCTAATTGGAAAATAGAAATATAAATATCGGTAAACTTACGAACGATACCTTCGATACCTTTATCTTCGTTACTAGTGAATGTATTTTTAACAACTTGCATTGTAAGTGTTGAACCACCACCGGCATTATCTCCACCACCAAGTAGTTTAGTAATTATTTGACCACCAGCTGCTTTTAAGAAACGCATTAAGTCAAAACCATTATGTTGAAAGAAACGAGAGTCTTCGGTAGCTATCAAAGCATCAATAAATTGTTCACTTATTTGATTGTATTCAATATTCTCACGAATATCAGTACCAATCTTAGCATATTCATTACCTTGATTATCATATATTAAGGTTGCTTCTTTTTCTTTTAACAATTGACTTTCAAAGTCTGGAGCATTTTTAACTACATATATTAAGAAAGCACATCCTCCAATAACACCAATAATAAACATTCCTAAGATAACCGTGAATATTATTTTTAATGTTTTACGAACTTTTGATTTCTTTTTAGGTTTATCTAAATAAGTACCAATCATTAAAACAATAAATAATAAGAAAGTTACTACTAAGGCAAAGATCTTTCCATAGAAATGATTCATTCCTATAAAAGTACCAACTAATAAAACAATTAATATTACTAAACTTACAATATTACTAGTTTTAATTTTTTGTTTTGGTCTTTCAACTTTTGTTTTAGTATTTTCTTCCTTATTTTTAGGTACTATTTTTTTTGAATTAGATCTAAGTGCTAATTCATCTTTTCTGGTTTTAACAACTTTCTTTGGTTTTTCCATATCTTACCTCCAAAATCTTATTAACTATTTCCAAATAATCAACTCTTGGAATAAACTTATCTTTAATATTATAACCCTTATCTATAAAATATGATATAGGTATAACACTTTTTTTATTATTATCAATAAAATCAATAAAGTCTTTTGCTTCCAATAAATAAGTATTATTTGTTTTTGTAAATCTTACTATTAAAAAACATATTCCTTTTTCTTTATTTATATTTCTAATATGTTCTATTTGATGTTTATGAATATTAATAAGGGGGAATCCTTTAGCGTTTTCTGTTTCCTTAGCTTCAAAGTCTATATAATAACCTTTATATATACCATTATAATCAGTAGTAGAAGGTGATTCAAAATAAGCTTCTTCAATTTTACCTTTTTTATAATCTACTTTAACTAATTTAATAGGAGTAGGTTTTTTATAGATATAAGCAATACCTTTTTCAATATAGTAACTATTAGTACTATTTAAATCATCTTCTAAATTCATACCACGGTTTTTATATGAAATATTTACCTTTGTATTAACTGTTTTTTTTGTTTTTATTCCACCTGGATAATTCATAAAACCACCTATAATAAATTATAATATAAGATAGGTTAAAAATCTACTAAAATATAAAATTTTGAAAAATTAAAAAAGATAATTTTGGTATATTTTTGTTAAAATAATTGACTATAAATTAATTAAAATTTATAATTAAAGTGTTGTATGTTTTTTTAATGATTTATAAATTATTTTATTTAATAGATGTTAATAATTCATAGTACTTAACCATGGTATTATGGGGATAGCTTAATTTATTTAAAGAAAAATACCAGAAGGAGAAAAGATGTTTTATTTAGAAAACGCACCTGCTCCAAACGGAGGAGGAATGTCTCCTATTTTGTTTTTAGTAATTGGCTTAGTTGTTGGCGCAATTATTATGTTTATAATTAACCTAGTACGTGGAGCACGTGCTAGTAAAAAAAGTGAATCAATAATTGAAAAAGCTAGAAAAGATGGCGAAAAAGCTAAAAGAGAAATGATTCTTGAAGCTAAGGAAGAGATTCACAAATTAAAAATGGATTCAGAAAAAGAAACAAGAGAAAGAAAACAAGAAATTAAGGATTTGGAAGCAAGATTATCTCAAAGAGAAGATAATATTGATAAACGTGATTTATTATTCCAAAAGAGAGAAGAAGCTCTTGATGAACGTGAATCTAAGATAATTGATAAACAAACACAATTACAAGCTGATAAAGCAAAAATTGAGGAGATTAAACAAGAACAAATTAAAGTCTTGAATGAAATTTCAGGAATAAGTAAAGAAGAAGCACAAAAAATGGTTATGGACAAAGTAAAAGAGACTATGACCAAAGAAATTGCAAGTTATATTAAGGATAGAGAAAATGAAGCTAAACTTGAATGTGATAAGAAAGCAAGAGAACTATTAGTTTCATCTATGCAAAAATTCTCTAGTGATATAGCTAGTCAAGAGACTGTTACTGTAGTTAATTTACCTAATGATGAAATGAAAGGTAGATTAATAGGTAGGGAAGGACGTAATATTAGAACTATTGAAGCTGTAACAGGAGTAGATTTAATTATTGATGATACGCCTGAAGCTGTAGTATTATCTAGTTTTGATCCACTACGTCGTGAGATTGCAAGAGTAACACTTGAAAGTTTAATTAAAGATGGACGAATTCATCCAACAAGAATTGAAGAGTTATATGATAAGACAAGTAAAGAAATTAATGAAAAGATTATTGAATATGGAAATAATGCTTTATTTGAATTAGGTATTACAAAGATGGACCCAGCTTTAATTGAATTAGTTGGTAAATTACATTTTAGAACAAGTTATGGACAAAACGCTTTAGATCATTCTATTGAAGTAGGTCATTTATCAGGTATTATTGCTGGTGAACTTGGAGAAAATGTTAACTTAGCAAAAAGAGCTGGTTTACTTCATGATATAGGAAAAGCAATTGACCATGAAATTGAAGGAAGTCATGTTGAAATTGGTGTTGATATTGCTAAAAAATATCATGAACATGGAGTAGTTGTTAACTCTATTGCATCACATCATGGTGATACCGAAGCAACAAGTGTAATAAGTGTTATTGTAGCTATTGCTGATGCCCTTTCTGCATCACGTCCAGGAGCACGTAATGATTCACTTGAAAATTATATTAAACGTCTTGAACAACTAGAACAAGTAACAAATGATATTGATGGTATTGATAAATCATTTGCTGTTCAAGCTGGACGTGAATTACGTGTTATTGTTAAACCTGAAGAAGTTGATGACTTAAAGAGTATTCAAATTGCTCGTGATATTAAAGAGAAGATTGAAAATACTATGCAATATCCAGGTACAATTAAGATAACTGTTGTACGTGAAACAAGAGCAACTGAAGAAGCGAGATAAGATAAAATATGCATCCCAAAAGATGCATATTTTTTTATTAAAATAAAAGATTAAAATGGTTGTATAAGAATTTTTTAAATGGTATAATTAAAGTTGGTTAATAATAGAATAAAGGTATTATATGGTGGTTATTATGAATTTAAAAAAGATTAATAAAAACTTAATATTAAGTATTGTATTAGTACTACTATTACTTGTAACGGGATACTCTCTTTATAGACAATTTAAAGGATATAAAGAAGAGGGTGTAAGAGGAGATATATCTTATACAACCGCTGTAGAGAGTTATTTTACTCATACTTGTTCAGGTAGTAATATTTT
>JAEEGG010029101.1_pt1 | contig 10339 bp, 8 predicted proteins | sample 9134161 | NCBI WGS metagenome assembly JAEEGG01 (sample SAMN16246543, study PRJNA631951) | gut metagenome | biome: gut microbiome; feature: rumen; material: CR-attached | host: Bos | place: Iran: Karaj | collected 2018-10 | reverse complement strand
AGTGCCTCGTGCCCTGAGCAGCGCCCCACGATTAATTGCAACAGCAGCTTGCATCAGACGATGCCACACCAGACTGCAGATAAACTCAATATCTTTTTTCTGCTTGTCTCCAAAGATTGCATCGTCCATCCACTTGCGGGAATCAATCATTTTTTGTTCTACAACGCCGGTCTTATCATACAGCACCTTGAACGCCGGCTTCATTGCAGCGGCCTGCTCATAGCAGCCAAAACCAAGATCAATTTCCAGCAGATTGGAAAGCACAAAAACCTCAAGCCGTCTCTGCTCAATCTGTCCATGGTAAACAATTTCATATTTTTCAGAAACCTTTTGATGAAAATAATCCATCACTTCTTTCATCGAATCATTTGAATCAAGCGCAACAACAAAATCCAGATCGGAATGGTCATCCGTAAATCCCACAGCCCCGGAACCAACCTGCACCAGCGCAACAATTTTTTCACACGCCTTTGCAATAGAAAGAATAAAATCAAAAGTCTCTTGTCTGTCCTGAACAGTAAAAATCATATTTGTGTTTCCTCATTTCAATAGTACAAAATCTTTAGATTGTTTGCTATACTTGAGAAAGCGCGTTCTTGAGCTTAATTTTCACTCATCATCCAAAATATTTTTAACAACCTTTGTAATCTCTGATTCGCCGCCTTTATGATTCCAGATAAACTGAACATCGCTGCCAGCTGCAGGGAGCTGCTTCAATCCTTCTGCAAGTCTGCACGGAATTACAAGCTCCCAGTAACGAACGTTAAAGATTTCTCCATCCACAGATTCCACAAGGCCAAGATGCTGATTAAAAATCTGCATAAAGCCTTCCTGAACTTTTACCTTGCGATAGGCAGGAAACTCTTTGCTGATTTTTTCAAGTGCAGCAGAATCTTCAATTTTTTCAAAATCTGAGCTTTCTTCAAAATGACCTTTGAAAGTCGTAAACTCTTCACTCAGCGGATAACACAAATATGCATCATAGCTGTTGCCGCCCGCATCAGTAATTCCAAAATCCTGCATGAGCTTAAATCCAAACTTAGGATAATAACCTGGTTCACCACAAAGAATTATTCCCGCAAGCCCCGCTTCTTTTGCAAGACGAATTGTTTCGCAGATCAGCGCACCTCCAATATTGTTCCCTTCCAGAGTCGGTTCAACTGCAAGTGGTCCAAGCATTGCAACTTCGTTCCGCACGCCATCTTCACCAACAATCCATGCCCTTGTGTAAAAAGCAGCACCAACGATTTTTCCATCCAACTCCGCAACACGACTGATTTCCGGCAAATAATCCGCCGAAGCCCTTATAACCCGAAGCATGTTATGTTCCACACAACCCGGAAAATATTTATTCCAGAAGCTGCGCATAGTCATGAGTTCAGTGTTTTTATAATCTTCCGGCCGCTCCTGACGAATATTCAATCTCCATTCCGTGCGGGTAATCTGGCAGGTATATTCTCCAGAAGTTATTCCAGTTTTTGGATAAGTGCGAGTTCCCTTATCGTCAATACAACGCATTCCTATTTTTTTCATAACACCAAAAGATGCAGCGTTTTTACAATCGCACTGGGCAAGAATACGGTCAATTTTTAGCTTATTAAAAGCAAAGTCGATGAGAGCTGCTCCAGCCTGTGAAGCAAATCCTCTGCCTCTGTAGTTTTTATTTATTATCCAGCCAAGTGTTGCATAGGTATGATCTTCACTGTGGCTAAGGTCGCAGTCGCAGCCACCTATGATTTTTCCGTCCAGAGTGATTACAAACTCAAAATCTTCTATCTGATCAAAAGGCTTTTTCCAGTCTTCATCACAACGTCGCACAAAATCACAGGTTTCTTCAAAGGTGTCATTTGGCAACCAGAACATCATCGTAATATTCTTGTCGCCCGCATATTCATGAATCTGCTCCTCGTCACCCAGGCGGATTGGACGAAGAACCAGGTCTTTTGTTTTTAGTTCCATAATAAAAACTCCCTCGCCCGCTTGCACACCTCTTCTGTATAAGGAACTCCAAGCGCAGCCAAAGTTTTGTCGTAAAAGGCGTGCATTTTGTTCAGACTATCCTGATTTTTGTAAACGAATTTTCCCATTGAAGTACTCCTCAAAAATTATGCCTTAGGCAAAAACACGGTAACTTCTGTCACATCATTCCCGCTGCGCATAATTATATCACCACCAAGTTTTCTTGCAATCTGTCTTGATTCATAAAGACCAATGCCATGGCCTTCAATGCCTTTCGAGTTGGAACCGCGCCAAAGACTGTTGAAAACATAAGCTACTTCTGATTCAGGGAGCGGTGTTCCTTTATTTTCTACAGTGATAAAATGTCCCTCATCGTTGCTTTTCATTTTGAGGGCGATACCTGCGCCGTTACCGTATTTAATTGCATTATCCATAAGCTGTTGAAGGATTCTGCAGACTCCGTCAAAGTCGCTGTTTATAAGCAGATTTCCGTCACTTTCAATCTCAAAGGGAATGTGATTTACTTTGCACGTATTTGAATACTCCTCTGCGACATATTCTTCTATCCTGTTTTTGTAGAAAGCTTCTACCTTCGGATCGTATTCAAAAACGGTCGTCTCCCCTTCTTTTATCGCTTTTGCTACAAGCTCCTCAATCTGCTCGGTATTCTTTTTTATTCTTTCAGCAAGCTCCGCATCCTTTTCATTTATCTTGCCATCAGGATTATATAAGCCGGTTGAGATTGCTTCGGCAAGCAGTTTGATGCTTGAGGCCGGCGTCTTTATTCCGTGAACCATAGTCGTTACGAATTTCTGCCGGTCCACAGTAAGCTTTCTTATAGCCTCGCGGTCATTTTTCAGTTTATCAGAAAGCATATTCATGCCCCAGATATAATCGCCAAAGAATTTGTTTTTTGTTTCCGGAAGCTTTTCGTTGAACTGACCTTTTGAAAGTTTCTTCGGATATTCTGAGAAGCGCTTGAAAGGCTGCAGGATTTTCTTATAAACCCAGAAGGAATAAATTAGAAAAATCAGCATTGCAAGAACAAGGCAGATATTCATAAATAAAATCAGCTTTTCATTTTTCGTCTGTGGAAAAACATATTCCACCAGGCCCGCAAGTTCATTATCAAGATAAAGGCCGGAAACGATTGTTCCGCTTTTCGTTGCAAGTCTTGATTTTTCATCAGATGAAAACAGCAGGATTTTTACTTCATCCGGACAAGACTGTCTGCCATACGACGCTTCCCATTCAGTCCTTCTGTCGAGAAATACTGTCTTTATCACGGCGTCAACATCCTCGGACTTCACAGAATTTATAACATCATCAGCCTGCAAAAAATTTTCTTCGATTTCGCGGGTAATCCGCTGCGCAATTATATTTCTTGAAGAGATGCTTTCCTCAGCAAAGAATCTGGCAGCAATATTAAAAACCGCCATTATCGCCAGAAAAAATAATAATACTATCAACATTCTGATGTAGTATTTTTTCATTACGCATCTCCGAACTGATAACCAATCATATACACCGTTTTTATATATTCAGGCTTTCTTGGATCATCCTCAATTTTATCTCTGAGCCAGCTGATATAAACGCTTAACGAAGACATCTCACTGTAGCAGGCTTCACCCCATACTGCATTAAAAATCATCTCCTTGCCAAGTGCCTTACCACGATTCTTCATAAGATAAACAAGAAGGTCGAACTCCTTTCCATTCAGCTCAATCTGCACGCCCTTTTTATATACGATTCTTGCACCGATATTAACTGTAATCTCGCCATAAGACAGCAGCTGCTTATCTTCCGCAACCTCATAGGAACGGCGCATTAAAGCCCTGATTTTTGAAGTAAGAACCGGAATCGAAACTGATTTTTCAACATAATCATCTGCGCCAATTTCAATCCCAAGAATTTTGCTCTCATCATCAGACTTGGCACTCATAATCATAACAGGCATATTGCGAGTTTTTCTGATTTCCGCAAGGGCAGCAAAGCCATCCTTTCCCGGGAGCATAATATCAAGCAGAAGAAGCTTGCAGGTTTCCTTCTCCAGAAATGCAAGTCCTTCTTCTGCGCTTCCCGATAAGGTAACCGACCAGCCCTCGCGGCGCAAAAAATCAGCTATAAGATTGCCCAATTCAGCATTGTCTTCAATTATCAGTATATCAGTCATTCAGCATAACCTCACACTATATTGATTTTAATAATTTCCGACATCTGTGAAAACTACATTATCGTCCGGACCACTCGCCGGAGTAAAAGAAACCTGAATATTTCCAGTATGATAATCTACAATTATCATTTGTGAAGTATAAATCTGGCGGACATTTTGAACAGCCGCTTCTCCTTTTTTCTGCCCCTGCAAAACCTTTTCCTGAGAAATCATAGACTTAAACTCTGCTACAGAAAAAGCATCTTCCGCAGCCACCCATTCGTTATATTTTGCAAAGCGAACCGCATTTTGATTTACGTACATTGTTTCCTGATTTCCCTGAGTAGCAAAAGAATTCACTACGCAAAGACTGTCCGGGTTATCCCATTTCAGATTCTTCAAGAGCGGTGTTTTGTTATCTCTTAAAACAGAGGTTGCCTTTCCTTTTTCCTGCTGCTGAAGCACTGCATTTTCTGCAACATAACTGCTGTTCTTATCTGTTATAATAAACTGATTCGACCAGGTATAGTCTGCACTGTTTTCAACCACATAGCTTCCGACTTCTTTTGCAGTAGTAAATTCTTCCAATGCCCAGCGCATATCATAAGTATAGGCTTTTCTTCCCTCGTATTCATACATCTCACCACAGCCCACGTCCAGAATCGCGGCAAATACTCCGTCATCATTAATTGCAGAAACTATATTCTGAAAGCCCACAAATGATATTCCGGTAAAGGAACGCTTACCTTTTTTTACATGAATTACAGCATGAATCTTACACATCTGAAAATCAGTTCCCAGATGCCATTCAAGCAGTCTGAGAGTCATAGGATCGCCGGTCTCTGTTTTACTGCCCCAGAGCGAAAGTGCCGAACAGGCGGTTCCACGAAGTGCTTCCGGAATAAAGTTCAGAGTCATAGCCTCCTCATAGCTCAAATACCCGTCTTCCTTGTAACCATGAGCCCCACCAGATATTTCTCTGGCAAAGGCAATAAGCTCTTCTTTATACTCATCCTGCATAGTAGCCGGAGTATCAAGAAAGTATAATATTCTTTCCCATACCGGCTCATAATCATCAATGATTGCGGGAAAGCCTCCGGCAATATTTTCATAAAGATAAGGTTCTACAATTATATGAAAATCCGGAATTGCTTTGAGAACAGTGGCCGCATAAGCTTTACCAATCTCTGAAGGAGAGAAGCGCTCATAGTCCAGAGTTATATCATAGTAATGCTCCATCTTCTTAATTCTGCACTCACCATTATCTGATTCATATTCAGCAAGACAAATCTCTTTAATTCCCGCATTTACAAACTGCACCGGGGTTTCCACGTAAGTATTACTCAGTGCAACAAGGCTGCTCTCTGCCTGCTCCGGAAATACAAAGCCCTCATAAGTTTCAGATTTACTGCAAGCGGAAAAAAAGCTGGCTGCCAGTATTGTTGCGCAGCTCCACACTGCAATTGCAATTGCGGTATTCCGTATATTTAATTTAATCTTTCTCATAGCAGTTACTCTTCCCTTTTACCAGTTACGTTCCTGAAGCCAGTTGCGAAGTTTTCGCTCCCGCACAGGAAGTTCATCTTCTGATTCCATTTTTCCAAGCATCAGCTCGCCCTGTATATTTCCGTCCACAAGGAAGATTACCCGTTCGCTGCAGGATGCAATTTTTTCGCTATGGGTTACCATCATTACAGAAGTTCCCTGGCGATTTGCTTTTACAAGTTCGTTTATTACATCCATGGAAGCTTTCTGATTAAGGGCTCCGGTCGGTTCATCTGCAAAAATCATTTTCGGATTGTTGATGAGAGCTCTGCACAAGCAGGCTCTTTGCAGCTGACCGCCAGAGACCTCGGTTATAAATCTGTCTGCTGTATCAATGATGCCAAGCCTTCTCATAAGTTCTTCGGCCGCAATATTTACTTCAGCACGTGATCTGATCTTAGCCTGATATCCCGGAAGAATAATATTATCCATGATATTCAGCTTTTTCATCATATACATCTGCTGGAAGACAAAGCCCATTTTATTAAGGCGGGTTTTAGTCATAGCCTTTCTGCTGAGTTTTGATATATCCTCGCCGTCAAAAATAACGCTTCCAGCCGTCATGTTGTCCATGCCGCTTACGGTATATAAGAGAGTCGATTTTCCGGAACCGCTTGGCCCCATGATTGCTACAAACTCACCCTCTTCCATAGAAAAGTTTACGTTCTGAAGCACGTTATTGCTGTATTCATCTGTTACATAAGTCTTACAAAGATCCTTTACGTCTAAAACCTTATTACTCATTTCTAATCCTCCAAATCTCAATGTTTCTGATTTTTCTGAGCACGAACATCAAAATTAATGTTATGAAAACTGTAATGAACACAACCCAGAAAATTGTAAGTCCAAGTCCTCTTGTAAAACCAAAGCCTGTAATTCCAAGCAGGGCACAGAAAAGCTTAGAAAGCATCCAGGCGCCAAGTGTTGGTGTAAGGATTACTGAGATAATTACTCCGCTTACAAAAAGAATTATCATTCTAAGGAACTGCCAGCCTTTGGTAGTTTTTTCATCAAAACCGCTGCCGGTAAGAAGGGCTATTTCGGCTTCTTCTTCCTTCATAAAAATGGACTGATACATAACAACCAGAAAGCCAAGAACTCCGGCAACTACAATGAACATCATATTGCGCATAAATTCAAAGACAACATTATACATTCCAAGCAGGGTCTTTATTCCATTTTCCACTGTCATGCACTGGCCCGGGAAAATCTCAAAGATTTTTTTCAGAGCCTCAGGTTTTTCCGATTCCGGCACATTAAGGGTAAAGCCAACAGCATCGTAACCTTGTGATGCTGCATCATTAAAGACCTCTGCCATTATTACATTGCGGGTATTAAACTTAGAGAGACGGTCTACAAAACCGGTTATGATAAACTCTTCTTCTACAGTATATGTAGACAGTCGGTTTCCTGTATATTTGTCGTACTGAATTGTTACGCTATCCCCGATTTTCAAATCATGACTTGTCGCCGTAAAATAATCTATCAATACTTCATTTCTAAGCTTAGGATAATCGCCGCCTTTTCTTATAACCAGCCCCTCCGGATTAAAGCCGAAGTCTAATTCTATGTTCTCAGCTCCGTCTTCAAATAACATTTCAGCTTTCTGAAAATCACAGAACTCAAAGGTTGCGTCTAATCCATTCGCCGCCATCACCTTATCCAGGTTTTTGATGAAGACATCTGAACTTCCGCCGCCTCCAGATAATTCATTCCAGGTTTTATTATCAAAATTGATTATGGCATCAATATGCTTGAAGTTATAAAACTTATAAAAGAAATCCGGACTGATGACAGAATCCTTTATCTGGATATTCATGATTACGACACTGCTTCCAATGATAAATGCCATAAGAAGGAGAACGTATCTTTTAAAGTTTCCGAATATATCAGACAAGGCAAGGAAAAAGGGCAGCGACATTCTGCTTCTTTTATTAAGCTGAAAGCGGTCGCTATGCTTAATTCTTTCGCTTCTTGCTTCTCCATGAAGAATATCCATTACAGAAATCTTTTTTATTCTTCTCATAGAAATAAGAATAAAGAGAATTACAATCAGTATGATTACCAGGGCAGAAATAAGCGCTACCAGATAATCAACTGCAGATAAGCTATAAGAGATGTTGTAGTAAAAGCGGCCAATCAGTTTATCACCGAGAACTACTCCAACTACAGCGCCAATAGCACCCCCCACAAGTGAGAAGGCGACATACTTAGCGGCAACCAGCCATCTGAAGGATACAGAATCTGTTCCCAGAGCCTTCATAATTCCAAGCTCGCGTTCTTCGTTTTTGATAACTGATTTTATGGTAAAGCCGATGGTAAAAAAGATGATGAAGACCATAAAAACTGCAGTAATCGAAAGGAACATTGTTACCAGTACAGAAGCAAGCGCCGCATTACTGGTTGTGTGTCCATCTGGAATTCCGCCTATAAAGTAATCACCATAATCTGGGTCTTTGAGCATCAGAGAACGAAGGCTGTAAAGATTTTTTGTTGTGAAGTCCTCATTGGCTTTCAATCCTATAAAGCCTTGCTTTTGAGGACATTCTCTGCTCATTAATTCATAATCACTGTCAGAAATCATAAAACGGTTGGTCTGATCATGAATAGGATCTCGTGTTATGTATGCAAGCTCAAAGCCATATTTTCTGCCGTTAGGTGCGGTTATATAAATTGATTTCCCTATACTAAGTCCTACCTTGCTCGCAAAGGCATAAGGAATAGCCATCTTGCCGTTTTCAACGTAGAAAGGTTTATTATTCAAATCATAAACAAGATTATTATCACGAGGCTGTTTCATCAGATAATAATTCCCAAAGGAAAAAACTTTGGCCATATTATTAACATCCATACCTTCGTAATCAATGCTGGAAGAATCAAGCCTTATTCCTTCAAAACTGGTGAGATCAGCATTTTTATAATTTTTCCTGATTATATCTATATAACACTGTTTCTGTTCTTCTCTTTTATCGAGAAGCTGCTCAAAAGCAAATATCGCATCATAAGGTTTGCATCTTTGTTGAGAAACCTTTACACCCCTTATATTTGCAAAAAGGAGAAGTGCGCTTGCTGTTACCAGCGTTGAAACCAGTACCATAAAAAGAAGGATGATGACATTTAGTCCCCTGCTCTCCTTCAGGTCTTTTTTAATCATTCTAAAAAACATGGTAATTCTGTCTCTAACCCCCTTCAATTTAGATTTAATCTGGAGATTAGTATATAAAGGAGATGTTAAAAAGTACTTAAAAAGTTAAAATTATTTTATTTTCCCTGCCATTTTTTTGACTTCATTTTTATACATAGCTTTGAGTTCCGGTGGATTCAAAATGGTAACTGCGGCACCAAAGTGCAGGACCCAGTAAAGAGTTTCCTGCAGCTGATTTGATTCAAAGCTCAGATAAACACTGCCGTCTTGATTCTGCTTACACTTCTGGTTTTTATGCCAGGTGCGCTCGAGGATATATGTATTCACAGATTTATCAAAAGTCAGTTCAATCTTCTGAGGCTTACTTTCGTTGTTCCAGATTCCAAAGTTAGGGTCTATGTGAATTTTCTTTTTATAATTCGGATCCGGTTTAAAATCATCTCCAAGTTCAATGTTCTTCATGCGGGCCAGAGTGAAGGTCGTAAACTTTTCGTACTTGGTGGAATAGCCCAGAATGTACCAGTCGCCCTTCTGATTATAAATCTTATAAGGATAGAGCTCATGAGCCTTATATTCAGTTGAACTGATTGAACGGTATTTGAACTTCATGATTTTATGAAGCTTAGTTGCCTTGAATACATCATTAAAAACTTCTTCCGAAATTACAGGAATCGGGTCTGCAATAAATTCAACGTCGTTGGCAAAGCTGGACTGAACTTCAACCTGATTGGGCAGCATCTGAGAAAGTGTATCATAAACCTTTTCGATAGTTTTCTTGAGAGGTGTATTATTGTAGCGCTCCATCAGCGGCAGGATTCCGGTAACTGCAAAAACCTCGCTTTCCGTGAGCATCATATTTTTGACAAAGTAAGTATTGTCGCTGTAGTAATAGCCCTTGCGGAAGCGGTCATATTCAATCGGCGCGTTGTAATAGAGTTTCAGTTCATCTATGTCCCTCAAAATTGTTCGGCGGGACACCTCCAGCTCATCCATCAGCCGCTCAACGCTCGGGTAACTTAAATCCTGAATAGCCTGTTCTATCTTAAAAAGACGCAGAGGTTTTGTGTGATTTTCTTTCATTTTCTGGCTCATAAAATAATTATAGCACTAAATTGAATATTTTTCCCCTTGACAATTTTTTTTCTTCTTACTAAATTGAAGACATACGTCGAGTCAAGGCACGCTTACGCTTAAAGCCTTGACATCGACGTTTTTCAGGTTTCGCAATTCTAAACCTGAAATCACTGACTCGCCGGTGAAATTTTTTATAAGGAGGTCACTCCCATGAATAACAGCGTAATGATTGATTTTAAGTGCGGAATGACTTCTCCCTGCATAAAGACGAGATAATTCCCACTTAAAATTTTAATCCTCGCAAAACCGTCCGCACGATACCTCGGCGTGTGTCTTGTTGTATTTCGGTTCGTTACCGAATAGTTTCTGCTAAATTATTGTTACACAAAATGAACAAGCTAAACTTATTTCGATATTTTAAACGTTATAGTTTTTTGTATCTGATTGCTATTGTCGCAATGTCG
>JAEEGG010029100.1_pt1 | contig 10339 bp, 5 predicted proteins | sample 9134161 | NCBI WGS metagenome assembly JAEEGG01 (sample SAMN16246543, study PRJNA631951) | gut metagenome | biome: gut microbiome; feature: rumen; material: CR-attached | host: Bos | place: Iran: Karaj | collected 2018-10 | reverse complement strand
AAACCAGAGCAACGTGGCTGAGAATGTTTCCGCCGCCAGAAGCCGCATCAGAGACACTGACTTCGCCTCCGAAACTGCGGCCATGACCCAGCAGAACATTATCCAGCAGGCCTCCCAGTCCATTCTGACCCAGGCCAACCAGAGACCGCAGGCCGCCCTGAGTCTCCTCGGTTAAGCGCAAATCTGCCAAACCTGATTAAAAAGCCCTGTCCCCGCGGACGGGGTTTCTGTTTTTATGCGGGGCAGAAGAGGATGGTTTTATGAAGGGCGAGACGAATGAGGGGCGACTCGGAGAAAGGGGGAAGACGGGGGAGACGGACGGCAGACTCCTTAGCTCTCCCTTCATGTGTGATCCGGGACAGATTTTTCCGAGCTGTTTCATATTAGCTGTTGCAACTAATTAACATGTATTTATGCAGCAGCTTTTTGACTGCCCTGAATTGCCGTTGTCAGTGCATCAATAATCGGCTCTTCAGAGAATGGTGGCTCATCCATTTCTACCGATTCCGAATCATCTGTATCCGTTGGTGCACATACACTGAAAGGCAATTCACCGCGGTTGAACCAACAGTCTGTTTCGTCATTAGCAAATACCGCAGAAAGCGCAGCAAGCGCTGGACTTACATTTCTCTGCCAGCTCATGGTTTTGTGTTTTTGGCGGTTGGCAATGAGAATCATGTTTTCGTTTTCAACTCCGTTGGATGAGTTCCGCAGCCCGGCGCGCCTCCTCAGCGAGTAGCATGTTATGTATGACGATTTTCCTCTGATATAGTCTTTGAGCTTCTCAAGCCAGCCGGGGTCTTTAATGTCTTCGGGAGGTATGTGGCCAATGTAATCAATGGCCTCATCAACATTGCCGCTCCACAGAATCCTGCATATTGCTCTGGCATACAATTTCGACAGTGATGTTTTGTCCCTTTTCCTGATCTGTCCTTTTTTGCTGCCCCTGGCATAGTACTCAGCTTCGCCTCGGGGATCATCCACCCTTACCGACTTGATCGCGGTTGAAGTCAGATTGATGACTTTGTTCTGGGCATGATACCAGTCAAGGTAGATAACGTATTTTGAGCGGCTGAAGTATTTCCTGATATCTTCAAAGATGCATTTTTCACCGTCCGTAAAGAATACCATAAATTTGGATGTCAGCCTGTTTGCGAGGAGTACGGCTATTAGCTGCCTGTACACCGCATCTCTTGAAAGATCCGTTATTCTGTACCTGAAGAGCCCTGACTCAATCTGAATGTTCCAGTGGCTGATAAACGTCCTTTCCTGCCTGCTTTCTTTTTTGCCGCCGCGAATATGCTGTTCGCTTTGTTCGGTAACAAGAACGGCATCCACAGAGATATATACCACTTCATCCGGGTTGATTTCCAGAGAGACAGGATGAAGCAAACCGTATTCTCTGTATTTCTGGCAGGAGTTGAACCATATTACATAGTCGCTTATTATCCTGTTCATGTCATCTGGAGAGGCGAGTTTCCTTGATTTCCGGCGCTTTTTGGCAATTCTGAATTCTTCCAGATCAGGAACTGACCAGCCTTCCGCCATGAGGGAAGGGAGATGCTGAGCGCTGCAGATTTTACAGGGATCAACTATAACCGACGCGGCATCTTTGTTTCTCATAAACTCAGGAAGTTCGCCCTGCGTTAACAATCCCGTATCAGGATCAAATCCATGCTGTTTCAGGATTTCCCGTGTCTTCTGCTTTTTGTACGAGATTAGGTCATTTCCGATTTTGAACACATCCCTGATGAATGTGCTGTATGTGATTTCATGATCGGTTCCGGCCCGCTCGCACGACATGTTGAACAGATCGCAGGCTTTGCGGAAAGGAGCGGCAACCGCATATTTGGCAATTCGATAACAATATTCGGAACTGAGGATTCTGGGGACTGCGCCGGTTTTGAGCTTTCCAAGACAGGCAAGCGGCACCTGAGTTTCCAGTCTTGCATGAACGCATTCGAGTGTCACACGGACTTTGACTCCGGCTATGGGGTGTTTTTTTTAACGGTCTCGCAGAGCATTTCCAAAAGCTTCTTATCCATGCTGTGAGTAAAGCTGTATACCGGTTTTTCCAGCCGCCCCAGACTTCGGCCAATAGTCTCCGGGGAACTGAAATCAAAATCATCAGAAGCAGGGAACGGAGTCTCTGACTTCAGGGCTGAGACATAAGTGTCATCGCCATCCTGCAAGACCAGAACAGCGCCGACTTTCACCTGACTGCTGTCCTCATTCATGGATTTCATCAGTTTTTCCACCGATTCAGTCACCTCCGGAGGCGCGCTGTTATTCCGGGTGGCAGCATCTGTCCGCTGCCCGCAAAACTTCCTCCAGAAGAAAGGCTCTGTTGTCTCCTTTACAGAATCCAGGTAAACACCTATAGCTGCCGTCAGTTTGTCTATCTGATCGAAATCTTCAGTTGCGTATGTTCCGGTTACCCAGGCTCTGAACTGGCCCAGCCATTCTTTTGAATCGCTGAATTCATGATAGTGGTATACCACCGGACGGTTGATCCTGATCAGAGGCGGTTTATCTCCGAAGAGAAAGACATGACTCTCTGAGAATTCCGGAAGTTCCCGGTGTATCTCTGTTAAGAATTCGGCCAGACTTACAGTCTTTCCGGTTTTCATGTCGTTGCTGTGAGCGGCCGCCGCAACCAGAATATCAGGAAACGTCAGCGCGTTTGCGCTTTTTTCAAGTTCCTGATAAAGCCTCCGGTTGCGCGTGCACAGTTCTCCTTTTCTTGTTCCCGGGGGATTCGGAGAACTGGTAACAACTATCGCTCTGACGGCGGAAGAGAGATAAACTCCTGTTACTTCCAGTGATTTCACAATAAGAGGATCTTCCGTTTCACGGCGCCAGACATGGATCCGGCGGTGGGATATGCCGAGCTGATTCAAAGCCTTCTTTACCAGATAGCCGCTCATCCCGAGGGAGGCAGCCAGAGATTCTATTGTCCACTTATCATCAGCGGAAACAGCGTTTTTAACCTTTGCAACAGCTTCAGCTATCTCATCATCAGATTTTTTGACCCCGCCGCCATAGGTCTTCCTGAGCCCCTCAATCCGATATTTGCGGAAGCTTTCCTTCCAATGGGAAACGCTCCTCTTCTCAATGCCAAGCTGAGCAGCCACATCCTTGTTCATAGTGCCATCAAGACCATTCAGGATGATTTTGGCTCTCAGGGACATGACCGGATTTTTCCCGTTGGCCAGTCTTTTTAGTTCTTTAAGCTCTTCATCACTAACCTTAATTGGCAAACTTACTCTGGACATGGTAGGTAACTCATGAAAAAACCAACGATAACACCTACCATTATACAAGGTATTAGACAATAATCAATAAGAACCTATTCATAGGTTGCACCAGCTAATATGAAACAGCTCGATAAAAATGCTGCAAAAGCGCTGCTGTCGGCATCGCTGTCCGATTTACCCAGAGCTTCATAATATTCGTTTTGCCGTGATCTTATAAGATCTTCGACAGGCAACCAATAGAATATCTCATTCCAGCGGCCCAGCAGAAGGCTGTGCCACAGCCTTCCCATGCGCCCGTTTCCATCAGCAAACGGATGGATAAATTCAAACTCATAATGAAAGATGGCGCTTCTTATGAGGGGATGGATTTCAGATGTCTTGTACCAAGTGAATAAATCCCGCATCTGACCGGGAACCATATTTGCCGGCGGAGCCATGTGAACAAGATCTTTGCCGTTAAAAACTCCCACCCCGTCGCTTCGGAATCTGCCACTTTCAGAAATCAGTTCATTCATCATCGCTTTATGAGCCTTTAACAGATCAGCAACAGAATAAGGATCTAAGGTCAGCATCATCTCATAAGCTGTGTAGGCATTTTTAACTTCCCTGATTTCCACAGGATTGCCGAGAATTCTCTTGCCTTCAAGAATAGCAGTCACCTGTTCTAACGAAAGAGAATTATGTTCAATGGCCAATGAAGAATGAATTGTTCTTATACGGTTCTCTTTTCTGAGATGAGGAGTAATGCTGCCTTTGGACAAAATTTTGATCTGCCCTAACTGCTCACTGATAGCAGCGGTCAAATTAATTATTTTGTCCGTCATGTGAAACGGCGGCTGGTACTTGCTCACTTTTTGCTCCTCATACTGAGCCCTCTCCGGTATCAGGATATTTAGCGAATGGGCCGTTAACGATTGCGGCATTGATTTCTGATAATATCTCTTCACAGGACAGTTTACCCTGCCATGTAAATTGATTATCCCTTGTTAATCAATGCTCTTTCCGAAAACGGCCGTCCCCCGTGATATCAGAACCTGCGGTCTTTCTGAGCCTTCTCCTTCTCGGCTTCTTCTGTTGAGAAAGCGAAGATTTCCTCTATCTGCCGGTTGGACAGATCTCCGATCCACTTTTCACCGACATTTATGGCAATATCTGCCAGATCCTTCTTGGATTTGATAATATCGTTGATCTTCTCCTCAAAGGTATTGGCGCAGATCAGCCGGTAGACCTGAACGTTTTCCTTCTGTCCGATGCGGTAGGCCCGGTCGGTCGCCTGATCCTCCACTGCCGGATTCCACCACAGATCATAGTGGATTACTGCCGATGCCGCCGTCAGGGTAAGTCCTGTTCCGGCAGCCTTCAAAGAGAGAATCATGCATCTTTCGTCACGGCGATTCTGGAACTTGTCAACCATTGCGGCCCGTTCGGAAGCAGAGAGTCCTCCGTGAATAAACTCGGGACGGAAACCGGTTCTCTCCTCGATCCATTTCTGCAGCAGATCTCCCATTACCTTGAACTGGGTGAATATCAGACATTTCTTGTTGTTCTCAAACATGTCGTCCAAAAGATCAAACAGCACCTCCATCTTCCCTGAATATCTGGCATCCTGATGCGCATCCTCCTGAGAATAATGAGCCGGAGCATTGCAGATCATTTTGAGACTGCGGATCAGATTGAGCACCACCGAACTGCGCTGCAAGGAATCAAGCTCCTCCATGACAAGCATGGAATGATTCACCTTCTCCTGATAGAGCGCCACCTGCTCCGGAGTAAGGGTACAGTACTTGTCGATCACGATCTTGTCCGGCAAATCGCTGATAATGGACTTGTCTGACTTGAGGCGTCTCATGATAAACGGAGCCGTTATCAGCTTGAAGCTCTTCACGGCAGCCGGATCTCTGGTACGCTCAATCGGGTTGGCAAATTCGCGTTTGAAGGCCTCCGCAGAACCCAGAAGTCCCGGATTGGCAAAATCCATAATCGACCAGTACTCAAGAAGCCTGTTTTCAACAGGGGTACCGGACATGGCAATCATGGAATCCGCCTTGATGGAACGAACCACCTTGAAAATCTGCGACCGGGTGTTCTTGATATTCTGAGCCTCATCAATAACGATAAGACGCAGCTTCAGCTTCTGAAAGAGCTTGTTTTCAGATCGGAGAACGCCGTAGGAGGTCAGCACGACATCGGCGGGCTTCGAAAGATCCCGTTCGGTATAGAAGGTATTGACCCTGAGCTCAGGAGCAAACTTGGCAAGCTCCTTGTCCCAGCTTACCAGAAGCGAAACCGGCACCGCCACCAGAACCTGCTTGTCCCGCAATTCTCCGTCATAGCGCAGCTTTTCTATGGCGGCAATTACCTGAACGGTCTTGCCCAGTCCCATATCGTCGGCCAGAATAGAACCCATCATGGTCCGCAGATTCTTGGTAAGCCAACTATACCCTCTGAGCTGGTATGGTCTGAGCTGCGCCTTAAAGGTGGGAGGAACCTCAATGCTCTTTTCAGAAAGAATATTCTGAAGGCAGTCCCGAAGCTCCTTTGTAATTGCCACATTGTCTTCGCCGAAACGTCCGGTGAGCGCGGCAGCCATGAGCCGCTGCTTGCCGGGAGCCTGAGAGCCGCCGGCAAGCTTTTTGGCAATACGGGAAGTAAGAGCGGGGTCGACATAAACGAAAGACTCGCCGAATCTGACAACCTTGCCCTCATGAAGCCGGAGATCCGCAAACTCCTCCGGGGAAATAGAGCGATCCCCCAGAGCAATACTCCAGTCGAAATCCAAAAGATCGGTTATCCCGGTGAACCCCGTGCCGTCATCCCATCTGTCTTTCATGGACACCGTCATGGAAGACTTCGGATAAATGATCGACTTCAGAGCCTTAGGCACAATAAGTCTGACGCCAAGGATTTTCATGGCCGGAATGGTAGACTGGATAATGGGAGCCAGATCATCAAGAGCAATAATCCCCACCCCGCCCCGGTTTTCCAGAAGCTCGGTGAGAGGCGGACATACAGAACTCAGGCGGGCCACTGTTCTCAGACATTCAAAGCGGATTTTCTGATACTCCCGGTTTTCAATAATCTCGGACAGCGGAATGAAGGTATCCTCGGGAGTCCCCTGCTGATCCAGACGATTAAAGCCCATGGAAATCTGAACTCCGGTATTGTTGTCAAACAGGCCCTTTCTGTGGCCTTTTTTGGCTTCCGTCTGGTCTGCCTCATCAGCTTCCGGCGCAGTAATCACCTCTCCTCTGTCAGCCTGATAAACCGGAGATGATTCAAGGTCGATATCGGCATCCCCGTCGCTTTCAGTTTCGTAAACAGTTCGGGCTTCATTAATCACTTCTGCCAGCGCCGCGGCGGACTGATCCTCGAGAATAATAACCGGCTGCACCTTGAGATTCTGGAGGTAAATCGGAGCAATCCAGGACTCCAAACGCTTCTTGACGCTCTCTCTGGCATGAAAGCCCTCCTCCAGATCCACCAGTTTGCCCAGGAATATGCTCTGACATTCCAGGGGAAGATCCTCGCTGGCATAATCATCATGGAGCTCGATAAAAGCTTTGGTGATATAGCTCCCGAGATACATGCTCAGAATCATTTCGCCCAGAACATAGGGGTTCATGTTCTCCGGCCGGCGGGCTACGCTGATGACGGTGTTGTCAATGGTCATAAAGAAACGCCCCACCGCCGTTACAATATCCCGCACCTCTTTCGACATCACTGCCGGAATCCAGCGCACGGCAAAGAAATCATCCACCGGCTCATAAATCTGCGGTATCAGAGCGCCGCTCTTCACCAGCTTGGCGGCCAGAACCCAGGCATTGTACAAAGCCTCGATTTCGACCGGAGCAATTTCCAGGGACTTCTGATTAATGGCTCCGGAAAACATTTCATAATAAGCCGCGCCGTCATATTTTTCCTTCCAGACGGCAAACGGATAAACCGAGGCCTCCCTGCCGCTGTTTTCCATGGAATAGGTTTTCCAGGAAAAATTCTCGTTAAACCTGATCCGGCCCCAGGAATCAAAAGTCAGAATCGGTTTTTGGGTATCGTAGGACGGCAGATCCCGATCCTCGTTATCCTTAAGCTGAGCATCGGCAAGCTTGGCGGCGCGCTGCATGCATTCCTTCATCACATCCCTGAGATTGGCCTGGATGTAACCTGCAGGAGACGGCTTGAAAAGTCCCACAATGGAATCAGTAAGCTCCGGAACTTCCTTAAAGGTGGCTTTTCTGAACTCGTCCATGGAGCTTGGCTGAAGTCCGGAGTTCCGGGAGGAAATTATTTCCGTCCAGGTGGGCATCTCGGATTCCTCCACCTGACCGATATTGACATCGCGCTTGGCAAGCTCGGCCACCAGATCCAGCCCCTTTAATTCAAAAATAACAAACGGGTTGGCGTCAATCACCTGACTGAATTTGTAGATTACCGCTGCAATATGCTTGCAGGGCACTGCGGTATCCGGACAGGAGCATGATGCCTTAAGATCGCTCCACTGCTCGGGAAAAATGTTTATCCCCTGCTCCTGAGCCAGAGTGTCAATCTCCGGCGCCAGTTCTCGCGCCGAAAGACGCGCCAGAATCACCGGGTTTTCGGCAATGGCATCCAAAAGACGCGTTTTTTCCTCCTCGGTGAATTTCGGGAGCCGGATTTTTACAGAATAGAACGGATCATACTGACCTTCCACCCGGGCCTTGATCATGTTCTGATCCGGATCCAGATTCGGAGAATTAACCTTTCCTTCATTAGCGTAGGCAAAGCCGCGGGGAATGCGGTTTTCGTAATCGATACCGGTGAGGGCGTTAAGCCATCTTTCACCCCACCAAGTTGTGCCGTATTCATTTTTTGCAAGCGTCATTTTGTAAAAATTCCATAAACTCTCAAATCAGTATGATCCGTTCACATCCCTCGCAGCACCATGCCGCTATAACTTCGGGGGGCCAAAACTTCGGACGACCAAATACCAGTGAAAGCGCAAATATTGCGGGATGTGAAAGCAGGGACGGGTAATTTTATCCCATATTGAGACATCAAAAAAGGGGACTGTTCCCGAAATGAAATGAACACATTTTTCCGATGTTTTGCCTGGCAGCGCTTTTCCGGACTCCGGGGATTGAAAGCAAGGCATCAGGTCTAAAGTCAGTGCTTTAGACCTTCTTAAATATTCCAGGGCATTGCCTGATCATGAATAGCATTTCTTATTTCAAAAGACAGCGATTCATCTTTTGGTTGGAGTCTGTGAACACTTAGGTACCTGAACAGAAATTCAAGATATATTCCAAGTCAGAAGCAGATTCCGGTCCTTCAACAGAGCCAAATCCTCCGGGCATTGAATGTCTCGGTACAGCAAGGTAACGAATAACCCTCTCGTCAGCCAAGTTATCCAACAGAATAGTGCCGTCCTTAGGGATTCTGGAAAATTGCCTCACAAGTTCTTCGACAGGATAAAGCTATGAAACTCTACCGATGCTGTTTGGGCAACCTGAATTTACCTACGTTTATGTTGACAAAACAAGGCTGAAGCTCTGATTGTGAACTGGAGGGAAAAGAATATGATAAATGGGACGACTTAACTTGATCTCTTAACTTGATCTCAAAAGGAATGGTATCAGGTAAGAAACGGTTTCTTCATACTGATCAGCAACAAAGAGCAGACACCAAATGAAACGCTGATTGATTATCGCAGACTAGTTCACATAGGGCGTGAACTTAATTAATCACATAGACACATATGGTTGCTGCTATATGCACAAATTTCTTTTGATCTTTGGATACCTTAATTTAAGGTAACATCTTTAAAAATTTGAAGTTCTTCAAATAACACCATCAACAAAATTACCATTTTGGTAACAATTAGTTGCATTTACAAATGAACTATGTTATCTTTGTGCAAGAAATGGTTTACAGTGGTATTTTGTGAGTGAGCCGATTTTATGAGTGCTATTCATCCTGGTGTTAAAATTCAAGAGCTGTTAGTTCAAACAGGAATGTCTAGAAGAGATCTGGCCGTTAGAACCAGTTCTACTGAAAAACACATCTGCACTATTGTTAATGGGGATAAAGGCATAACTGCGTCCTTTGCTAGAAAATTAGGATATGTCTTTGAAGGATTTGATGCACGGTATTGGCAGAATCTTCAAAATGAATTTGACTTTTCCGAACTGGAAAGACAAGAAGAGAGCGATATTAGTAAAGAAGAACTCAGAGTACTAAAAAATATCGATGTTATAGTTAGATATTTTATTAGTATGAAATATATACATAATGATTGTTCACCAACAAACAAAGTAATTCAACTTCGAAAGCTGCTGAATATTAGCGATCTTACCCTTATTCCTAGGGTTACTTATAACGCAGCATACAGAGCTCAATTGACATCCAACGGAAAAGTTGATCCGTATGTTCTGTTTGCATGGCAGAGACTTTGTGAAAAGGAAACTGAAAATTTAAAGGTAAGTTCTTGTCTCAACTTGAATTCATTAAAAAACAGATTAAATGAAATTAAAGAATTAATGTTTAATCCATCACTCGTAAATGGGTGCTTCGTATTACAGAACTTACTAGCCACGTGTGGCATTGCCTTTAAGATAGTTAAACACTTTAGAGGTGCCCCTGTTCAAGGTTTTATTAAACAAGTAGCTGATAAGAACATAATTCTCTGTCTCACATTGAGAAGACAAAGGGCCGATATATTTTGGTTCACGTTATTTCATGAAATAGCCCATATAATCAACGGAGATTATAAAATTAAATTTGTTGATTTCGATTCAATAGATAATGAATTAGAAATTAAAGCAGATCGTTGGGCTAGAGACTTTCTAATTCCTTTAGAGAAATATAAGGAATTCGTTAACTCGAAAAGCAAAATAAATTGGGACGATATCGTTAACTTTGCTCAAAAAGTTCATGTTCAGCCTTACATTGTCCTAGGCAGACTACAAAAAGACGAAATCTTAGACTGGTCAGAATACAGTCATAATATCCCACTGTACACGTAAATTTTCCCAAAATTCCTACTAAAATTCCCACCCAAAAAAATTAATGAATTCATTGTCACATAAGCGTTTGTGAAGCTCAATTTA
>JAEEGG010029099.1_pt1 | contig 10339 bp, 4 predicted proteins | sample 9134161 | NCBI WGS metagenome assembly JAEEGG01 (sample SAMN16246543, study PRJNA631951) | gut metagenome | biome: gut microbiome; feature: rumen; material: CR-attached | host: Bos | place: Iran: Karaj | collected 2018-10 | reverse complement strand
TTGGCATTTGTGATGTCAGCAACCTTATCAGCTTCGAAATCTCTTCCGATATTAACGTTCTTGAAGTGATAGTCTGTCTCGCAGGCGCCGACTACGAAGTTCTTCATGCCGGCAACTTCAGGGTCAACAACGATGTCCACCTTCTGCTTGAGGTTAACAGGACCTGCAAAACCGACCTTGGCGCCTGTGATCATCTCAACGTCAGCAAATGCTGCGAGCTCCATCTCTGTTGCATCGTAGAGGTTGCCGAGCTTCGTCTCATTGATATCACGGTCGCCTCTGCACATAGCAGCAACGAACTTGCCGTCAATGTTATAAAGGATCGTCTTAACGAATGCGTCAGGTCCGCAGTTAAGGTAACCGCAGAGCTCTTCAATAGTCTTTACGTCAGGAGTATGGATCTTCTCGATCTCGAGTTCAGCTGCCGTATCAGCTGCGCCTCTTGTCCAGCCTGCCTTCTCTTCGTTAGCTGCATAGCCGCACTCATCGCAGAAGCAGATAGCATCTTCGCCGACTTCGCTCTTGACCATGAACTCCTGTGAACCGGAACCGCCCATTGCGCCTGAGTCAGCGTCAACGATCGTGTAATCAAGTCCGAGCCTGTCGAAAATAGCTCTGTAAGCGTCATACATCTTGTTGTAAGAGATATCGAGGCCTGCCTCGTCAACGTCAAAGGAATAAGCATCCTTCATGACGAACTCACGTGCTCTGATAACGCCGAATCTCGGGCGTTTCTCATCTCTGTACTTGTGCTGGATCTGATAAAGAGTTACAGGGAGCTGCTTGTAAGATCTGATCGAATCCCTTACAGCCTCTGTGAAAGGCTCCTCGTGCGTCGGGCCTAAGCAGAAAGATCTGCCGCCTCTGTCAGTAAGTCTGAACATCTCAGGGCCGAACTTCTCCCATCTGCCTGAACCCTGATAAGCCTCAGCAGGAAGAAGCGCCGGCATGATGAGCTCCTGTGCTCCTGCCTTGTCCATCTCTTCCCTGATGACTGCCTCAACCTTTCTGTAGGTGCGGTAGCCCATAGGCATGAAGGAATAAACGCCGGATGCCATCTTGCGGATAAGGCCCGCTCTAAGCATCAATCTGTGTGAAGGAATCTCTGCATCTGCAGGTATTTCTCTCTGTGTAGCCAAAAAAAGTTCGGAAACTCTCATACTCTGCTCCCTATATTATTAATAATATTACGGGTGTAAGTATATACGAGAGGGGTGCTTTTTGCAATTTCCTTCGGGTAAATGTCCTTTTTGGTTTGTAATTGGCCGCGGGAGGCAAATTGGGCGGCGGCGCCGGGAGTTCTGCCGTTCAAAACGGCTGTTTTAGGGCAAGATGAACGGCAAATTGGGCGGCGGCGCCGAGAGTTTAGCCCGAAGTTTGGGCTAAAAAGCCCTGAATTCCAGGCGGAAATTCAGGCGGCGCCGAGAGTTTAGCCCGAAGTTTGGGCTAAAAAGGCCTGAATTCCAGGCGGAACTTCAGGCGGCGCCGAGAGTTTAGCCCGAAGTTTGGGCAAAAAAGCCCTGAATTCCAGGCGGAACTTCAGGCGGCGCCGAGAGTTTAGCCTGGTTTTTCGAGGGCATGATACTGAACGTTTGAGGCAAGATACTGAACGTTCGAGGGCCTGATACTGAACACAAAAAATAAAGCTGTCTCAGATCAGAGACAGCTCGAAAAGGCTTATAAATCAAGTATTCCGATGAGGAAGATAACGTCGAGGATGCCGCATGCAATAAGGATCAGAGCACATATCAGGAGGGTCTTCGTACGCTTCTTTTCGACATCGTGCTCGGTCGTACCGTAGCTTGCTTTTCTAGCCGGTTTGCGGACACGTCCATACGACATTTGCTTTTCCCCCCTCGATTGTTCTCCCCTTGCAGGTGTCTAGATTATAGTCGCTTCAAATATGTCTTGCTTTGCATAGTTGTGACAATCAATTGACAATTTTCGAAAAACGCTTTACTCAAAATCACTTTTGCGGTAAAGGCGTTTTAGGGGATTATGCGAAAATATCCCTCAAAAATGCCCATTTTTTGCCTCGGGATGACCAACTTTATCGATATGATATAATAATGTTGTAATTATGCCCTCATGTAATGGTGGCAAAACAAGGAGAATCTTAAGTTTTGAAGCTGGTAGGTATAAAGGAATTCTATAACATTACACGTGCCAAGATGGTCTCGGCCGTTAACTGCTGCATAGTTGTATCACTCTGTGCAACGGCTACTTTTGCTGTGGATTCCGCGATCGACTACACCACAGTCCAGGCTCAGCCCATTGAGACTGAAGTAACGATCACTATCGTTTCCTATCCTGAAGGCTACGATCCGGAGAGCAGCTCCTCTTCAGAGCCTGCGGTTACGTCAGAGACACCTTCAGAGCCTGCTGACACATCAGCAACTACTTCCACAGAAGCTTCCACATCCGAAGGATCCACCGAGAGTTCCGAACCAACAACCTCTTCTTCAGGAACTTCTGAGTCCGCAACGGAATCAACGGCAGCTTCTACAACCAAGGAAACGACAAAAGAGACTACTAAGGCAACGACTAAGGAAACCACTAAAGCAACAACTAAAGAGACTACTAAGGAAACAAAGCAGGAGATCACAGAGTCCGAGCTTTATATAACTGTATATGCAACAACTACCGTTAACGTCAGAAAGGGTCCGGGCACTGATTATGCCAAGGTCAAGAACGTATTCCAGGGTGATGCCATTGACGTTGTAGCCGTAACATCCAACGGCTGGTACAAGACATATAACGGCAACTACGTAAAGAAGTCTCTTACAAGCGAATCCAAGCCCAAGAACACAAATACACCTACGCCTAAGCCTAAGCCGAAGGCTACAAATACATCCGCACCCAAGCCGAAGGCTACAAATACAACTAAGCCTAAGGCTACAGCCACAGCGGCACCTAAGCCATCCGGCGAGTCCGTAAAGTGCAAGATCACATTCTATGGACCGCAGAAACTCAAGGACGGCACCTACAGCAAGAGCACCGCTTCCGGCACGACCTGCACAGAAGGCCGTACTGTTGCTGCAGACTGGTCCATCTTCCCTAAGGGAACAAAGATCTACATCGAGAACGATCCTCTGGGCGGCGACGGATATTACACAGTCGAAGACAAGGGCGGCGCTGTAAAGGGCTACATTATCGACATCTACGCAGAAGACGGCGAGTCAGGCAACCACAAGACCTGCTACCGCAACGTTTCCGTGGTAAAAAAGTAAAGCTATCTCCAAATACTTTTCGCGAACTCAGGCGGAAAGTATTTGCATTTTTATGAAGGAAGAATTATGAGCAGCAATTCGAAAAGACACAGCTACAAAGACCCCAAGTACAAGAACACGAACCCGGTAAAGATCATTCCGTTAGGCGGCATCGGAGAGATCGGCAAGAACATGACCGCCTTCGAATACAACAACGACATCATAATCGTCGACTGCGGCATGAGCTTCCCTGAAGAGAACATGCCCGGCGTCGACTGCGTCATCCCTGATTTCACATATATCAGAAGAAATCACGAGAAGCTCAAGGGCATCATCATCACCCACGGCCACGAGGACCACATCGGCGCACTGCCCTATTTCTTAAGGGAGTTCAAGTGCCCTGTTTTCGGCGGCACGATGGCGATCGAGCTCATCAAGTTAAAGCTCCAGGACAAGAACGTTCCGATGGAAGGCATCAAGCTCTCGACATGCAAGAACGGCGACATCATCCGCTTCGGCAATTCGTTCTCCGTTGAATTCATCAGAGTTAACCACTCCATCGCAGACTCCTACGCGCTCTGCATCAACACGCCCGCCGGCCGCATCGTTCATTCGGGCGACTTCAAGATCGATTACACGCCTATCAACGGCAAGACAATAAACCTTCAGCGCCTTGGCGAGCTCGGCAAGGAAGGCGTTCTCATGTTCATGTGCGAGTCCACGAACGTTGAGATCGACGGCTTCTCCCCTTCCGAAAAGCACGTCGGCGAGGCATTCTCCTCCTTATTCCGTAAGGCTGAAGGCCGCATTATCGTTGCAACCTTCTCATCGCATGTCCACCGCATGCAGCAGATCATCACCGCAGCCGAGAAATACGGCCGCCACGTCTGCCTCTCCGGCCGTTCGATGGTCCAGGTCTTCAACATCGCAAATCAGCTGGGCTACATCGACATCAAGCCCGACACGCTGATCGACATCGACGCTATAGACAACTATCCCGACAACAAGATCGTTGTCCTCACGACCGGCTCCCAGGCTGAGCCGATGAGCGCCCTCACACGTATGGCTTATTCTTCGCACCGTTCCGTCGACATCACAAAAGGCGACACGGTCATCATCTCCGCTGACCCTATCCCGGGCAACGAGAAGCCTATCTACAGAGTCATCAACGAGCTCTACAAGAAAGGCGCGCACGTCATCTACCAGTCTCTGGCAGACGTCCACGTCTCCGGCCACGCTTACCGCGATGAGCTCATGATGCTCCACACTCTGCTCAAGCCGAAGTTCTTCATCCCCGTCCACGGCGAATACCGCATGCTCTGCCTCCACAAGGAAATGGCCGAGAGCCTCGGCATGAATGAAGAAAACATCTGCATCCTCGAGAACGGCGCAGTATTAGAGCTCACCGAAGACTCCGCAAAGATCGCAGACCACGTTCCCGCAGCTCCTGTCCTCATCGACGGCACCGGCACGGTCGACGCTGACGACAGAGTGCTTTCCGACAGAATCCATTTGAGTGAGGACGGATGCCTTGCGATCGCGATCACGGTCGACGAAGAGACCGGCGACCTCGCCTGTTCCCCTGCCGTCAATTCCATCGGATGTTTCGACGAAGACGAGAACCAGGATGTCCTCTACGAGCTCATCTCCGACAAAGTCGACGACCTTTTAAAGCAGGCCAGCAACAAGGCCGGCAGCGTCGAGGCCTTCCTCCAGAAGCGCAACTTCAGGGAGCAGATCAAGAACTTTGTCTACTCCAAATCCGGCCGCCGCCCGATGATAATCTTCAACATCAGCTATGTCGGCGGATATTCAGATGATGAGTATTACGGGGATAAATAAATTATTCTGGTTGCAATTTTGCCCCTGACGCCCGTGTTTACGCACCCTCAGGGGCATTATTTTCTCCTCAGGGGCAAACCTACCGACAAAAATGGGAAAATCCTGGAAATTGTCTGTAGGTGAAGCATTTCGAAGCCCTAAACAAGGGCAAACCTACCGACAAAAATGCAGAAATCCTGGAAATTGTCTGTAGGTGAAGCATTTCGAAGCTCCCAATAATGAAGAGCCTACCGACAAAAATGGGAAAATCTTGAAAATTGTCTGCAAGGTTAAGCATTTCGAAGCTCCCAATAGTGAAGAACCTACCGACAAAAATGCAAAAAAACTGAAAATTGTCTGTAGGTGAAGCGTTTCGAAGCCTAAATAATAAAAAAACTACCGACAAAAATCGGCAGGCTAAGCATTTACAGTTATATTCAGATCAGTTCCTGATTACATCCACAACATCCTTGACGCGGAGGATCCTGTCACAGGTCCTGTCGAGCTGCTCTCTGCCAGACACGTTGATCGTAACGAATATGCGGGCTTCAGGGCCATCTACTACGGTGTTGAGCTTGACGATATTTATCTTTTCTTCAGAGATCTTATCAAGAACGTCGATGAGAAGGCCGTTTCTGTCCATGGCAACGACAACGAGCTGCACGTCGTAGCTCGAGAACTTCGCCTTGGAGAGCCACCTTACGGCAACAAGACGCTGGTACTTCTCTTCGTCCTTCTGCGAATTGCCGCGGTTCTTGATTATGTTCAGAATGTTCTTGCAGTTGACCTTGTGGATGCCGACGCCCTTTTCCTGGGTAACGTAACCGATGATCTCGTCACCATAGACAGGGTGGCAGCACTTGGAGATGTGTGTTGCGATCGACTCAAGACCGTTGACGACAACGGCGTCATTGCTCTGTGCGCGTCTTGCGGCGTCAGTGCGTGCGCCTCTGGAAGGCTTGGCAGCAGCTGCTGCAGCGAGAGCTTCGTTGCCCTTGGGCATTCCGGGAGCGACAGTCTGGTGAGGATCAGCAGTATTAAGTGCGTTGATCTTAGCGACATCGTAATCGAGGACCTGCTTGGAGGTCTCGGGAGCCTTTGTTTTCGAGCTCTTGGAATTACGGGTCTGGTCAGCCTTGCCGAGTTCGATAGGAAGCTCGTTCGGGCTGTAGGCGACGTTTCCGTCAGCCGTTACGCGGTAGCCTAAAGCGCGGCGCTCTTCTTCACTGATATTGCGGATGTAGTCGTCACGCAGACGCGAGAAAACCTTGCTGACGCTGATGGAGCCGTAGCCCAGAGCAGCGAACATGTCATCGAGATTCTGGAAGTTGTTGCGCTTCAAGATGATCTCAATGGACTTGTGCATGAGGAGCTTCGCGGGATCGAAGCCGTTACGGGTGATCTCGTTCGTTAAGAGCTCGCGGCCTGTCGTGATGTTGTCGGCACGGGCCTCGCGCTTGAACCAGGAATTGATCTTGGACTTTGCGTTTGCGGTGCGTGCGATAGATACCCAGTCGCGTGAAGGGCCCTTGACGAGCTTGGACGAGGACTGGATCTCAACGATATCGCTGTTCTTAAGTTCATAGGACAGCGGAACGATACGGCCGTTTACTTTGGCGCCGTGCATGTGGTTGCCGATGCCGGAGTGGATCGCGTATGCGAAGTCGATCGGGCATGAGCCCTTTGGAAGCTTGATTACTTCGTGCTTGGGCGTGTATACGAAAATCTCGTCCGGAGCGATATTCATCTTGAAGGATTCAAGGAACTCGCCGGAGTCCGTAAGCTCGTTCTGCGAGTCGATGATCTGCCTCATCTCGTTGATCTTCGTGTCATATCTGTCAGCCTTGAATTCCTGTGAATTGCCGGCTTCCTTGTAATGCCAGTGCGCAGCGATACCGAACTCCGCGATCTGGTGCATCGCAAAAGTCCTTATCTGCACTTCGAAAGGCGTGCCCGTATGGCTTACGACAGTCGTATGGATAGACTGGTATTTGTTCTCCTTGGGCATCGCGATATAGTCCTTAAAGCGGCCCGGAACGTGCTGGTACATCTCGTGGATGATGCCAAGCACCTGATAGCACTCGATGACTTCGTCAACAATGATCCTGCACGCGAAAAGGTCGTAGATCTCATCGATCGTCTTGCCCTTCTCGTGCATCTTCTTGTAGATGCTGTAAAAGTGCTTCGGGCGGCCTTCAATATCGTAATGAACGATGCCGTTCTCTTCGAGTTTTGCGCGGATCTCGGAGACAACATCCTCCATGAAGTTTTCTCTCTGGGTGCGGTTGCCGTTAACGAGTTTTACGAGCTCATAGTAATCGTCGGGATGGAGATATCTTAAGCAGAGGTCTTCAAGTTCCCACTTGATCTTATAGATACCGAACCTGCCTGCGAAAGGAACGTAGATATCCAAAGTCTCCTGAGCCTTTTCGATCTGCTTCTCAGGGCTCATGGACTTCAAAGTCCTCATATTGTGCAGACGGTCAGCAAGCTTGATGAAGATGACTCTGATATCGTCTGTCAGCGCGATGAACATCTTACGGACGTTCGACGCCTGGATGTCCTGCTTGGAGTTATAGATAACGTTGTCGAGGCTTAAATTGAGCTTTGTAACGCCGTCAACGAGGCTGCATACGACAGGCCCGAACTTCTCCGTGACCATGGCGTCGTCAACGATCGTATCCTCGATTGTATCGTGAAGGAGCGCTGCGATGATGGTATTTACGTCGACCTTGAGGTCAGCGAGGATCATTGCAACAGCAACAGGGTGCGTGATATAAGGCTCGCCAGTCTTACGCTTCTGGTGGCGGTGCGCCTTGAAAGCGAAGTTGAAAGCCTTTTCGAGCTTCTCGTCATCCTTCTCGATATCTTTCTCATCGAGATTTGCAGCCCTGGCGTAATCGTTGTAGAGCTTTGTTATCTCGTGGAATTTCTCTTCAAGATCCTGAGGGATTTCAGGCCTGATACTGTCGTCCTGAAGATACGCGCGCTCGGCTTCCGCCTGCACGACTTCTTCAGTTATGGCATCAAATGTCTTGTCATTCTTGGCCTTACTCACCTTGTATTCTCCTGTATACCTCAGAATCACTGAGTTTTACTTTGTCACCCGTTGCCAGAATGTTGAAGCACACCCTCATCGGCTTTATCGTCCTAAGCCTTATCAGTCTGCAGTCAGCGAAAACCTCGAGGCAACGCTTCAGCTGGAACGGAGTCACCGATACATCATAATTGTTCGATACTAATCTTGCAAGAAGATCTAAATCGGCCGTGGACATCGCCGTGCCTCCGAAACGCTCGATAGCCTTGTAACAAGCGCCATATTGCTCGGGTGTAGGCTTCATCTGGCAAGCGATATCCTCGCCGGGTGCCATTTTCGCGATCTGGGCCATCGCAAGCCCGCTCGTATAGAGCTTTTCCGCAATGTCAGCCTTCTTCCACATAAAGCCGTCGCCCATATGAGGCCTTATATCCTCAAGATGAAGGCTCAAAGACGTCTCGCCCCTGTAGCAGTATTCATTAAGCGTATACGCGATATCGACCTTGTCGCCTGATCTCAGGATATTGAAATAATCGCCCATTCCAAAGCCCACAGCCGAGATATTCGCCTTGCCTGTTGCGTCAGTCAGGTCAAGCCTGATGTGCGCGCCTTGGCTCATCTGTGCAATGCCTGTAATCACAAGATCTTTTGTAACAAAGACCGGCTTCGGATTGCCTATTCCAAAAGGTCTTAACTTGCTTACTTCGTTATATGAATCAAAATCTAAGCCTTCCGGCATGATCTCGCATTCAGCTAAGATCGCATCATCTTCTGAGTCCTCGCCTGACTGGCCCTTCTCCTCGAAGATCTTAGCCGACTCAGTCTCAAGCGCTTCCATGAAAGTGCCCATCTCAGTCTTCCTTACGAGAAGTCCTGCAGCCTTCTTATGGCCGCCGAAGTTAACGAGCTTATCCGAGATCCTCTCAAGGCACTCGTAAAGGTCGAAGTCGCCGAATGCCCTGCCCGAACCCTTCGCACAGCCCGGCTCGGTGGAGTCGTCAGTAAACACGAGCGCCGACCTGCCATAGAACTGCGAGAGTTTGCCCGCAACGATTCCCAGCACGCCCTGGTGCCAGTCCTTGCCGTAAACAACGATCGGACCGCATGTGTTTGTAAGCGACCATCTGTCAGGCCTTGTGGGGCTCTCTAACTGCGCTCTGGCCTCGTCGAAGACCTTGGCCTCTATCTCCTTACGCTCATCATTCTGCCTCGTAAGGTCCTGCGCAGCTGCCTTTGCTTCAGTCGGGTTATTCTCGAGGAAAAGCTTTAACGCATCAGCCGAATCGTAAAGCCTTCCCGCCGCATTGATACGCGGCACAAAATTAAACGATATAAACGTCTCATCCAAAGTCTTGCCCGGCGCCAAAAGCATCTCGTTCATAACGCCCACGCCGACATTGGAAGGATTCTTCATGCTCTTAAAAGCACGCTTGATAATGGTCCTGTTCTCATTGGTAACGGACACCAGGTCTGCGATCGTCGCAAGGCCCGCAAGCTCTATTGCCTGGCGCCAGATATTGCCCGTGACCTTGTACTTCCCGTCCTTGCCCAAAGCCTCAACGAGCTTCAATGCAACGCCCGCGCCGCAAAGATCAATGAAAGGATATGTGTTGTCAGGCCTTTTCGCGCAGATAACGCAGTCAGCCGGCGGCAGTTCGTCCTTAACATTGTGGTGGTCAGTAACGATCACCTTAATGCCGCGGTTCTTAAGTTCCTGCACCGTATCAACATTCGTTACGCCGCAGTCAACGGTAATAACAAGATCCGGATTCTTCTCAATGACCTTGTCCATGATCTTCTCTGTAAGGCCGTAGCCGTGCTCAGCCCTGTGCGGCACGATGTACTGCACATTTACAGAGTGGCTTCTGAAATACCTTACAAGAATGGACGTGGCTGTAACGCCGTCGCAGTCGTAGTCGCCGTAAACCAGGACCTTGCCGTGCTTATCGATCGTCTCATTGATGATGTCGACAGCCTTCTGCATGTCCTTATAGAGGAACGGATCGTGCCAGATACCGTCGTCCTCAGACAAAAACTGTTCTACTGATTGTCCCTCGGTTATACCGCGATTCTTGAGCAAAACATTAAGTAGCGTATCGGCATCCTCTACTTTTTGGGATGCCGACAAGCGCCAGTTCTTACCGGTCAATAACATAAAACTATTCTCTTCTTTATCTTTATTGGGAATATTATAGCCGAATAGGACTGTATTAACAAATTTCATGGCTGTTATTTTTGAGACCAGTCTCAACTTTTACCAATTAGTCTCAAT